>Ga0126304_10000258_pt1 | contig 19520 bp, 23 predicted proteins | sample Plot25_FD_92538 | JGI IMG/M metagenome (GOLD analysis project Ga0126304, IMG submission 92538) | Serpentine soil microbial communities from UC McLaughlin Reserve, CA, USA - Plot25 | ecosystem: Environmental > Terrestrial > Soil > Grasslands | place: USA: UC McLaughlin Reserve, Lake County... | reverse complement strand
TAGCTTCGGCTGCGAGGATGCTCTGACGCCGCAGCGCCTCCTCAGCAGCTGCGAGACCACGCCTCATGTCCTCGATCTGCCGCCGTCCCGCAGCCGCCGCTTCAGCGAGGCGCTCATGAGCGTCAGCTACCGCCCGATGCGCGTTGCGCACGGCGATCGCACTATCGCGCATCACCTCAGAGAGCTTCAGCACTGCATCGTCTATCGCGATGGAAGCGTCGCGAATGGCGCGGGCATTATCTTCCCGCAGCCGAATGAGTCTCTGCTCAAGCTCGATGGCTCTGGCCAGTGCCTCTTCATTACGCTGGTTCACCTCAGCCTGGACCATGGCGATAGTGGCTATGGCCAGTTGCTCCGCCGCGCGGACTTCCTGGAGCTTCAGTTCAAGATCGTAGATTCGCTGGGTAGCGTCAATTTGCTGATTGAGTGCTGAGATGACGGCATCACGCGCACGCTGCAATTCATCTGTGCCGTTTGCACGTGCATCCCTAAGCTTCTCCTCCTCGGTGCGCTGATCGAGGGTATTCTGCTGCTGCTCTAAGCGGAGCTCAGCTAGGTTCTGCTCGGCGTCTGTAACCCAACTCGGGATACCACTTGCCCGCGCTTGGGCAAGCCACTGCTCGCTTTGGCGAATCTTAGAAGCAATCTCCACGCCCTCTAGACGGCTCTTGGCAAGGTTGATTTCAAGCTGCTCTAGTCGGTTGGACTCTTGGCCCCTTACATCGCGAAGCTCTTTTTCTGCGTCTATAACCTTCTCGGTGGCGCGAACTGAGTCGAGGTGGGCATCCTGCAGATCACGCTCAACTTCTATGACGTTTTGCGCTGCTTTTCTGGCGTCATCGCGAGCCTTGGCGACGTCGCGCTCACCTTGCTCACGCACGAGCGTGATACGTTCCACTGCCTTAGCCAGATCGACGAGTGCCTCAGCTTCAGATTCGGCAGCATCGCGCCTCACTAGCGCAAGCTTTTCTACGGCCTCAGCAACGTTGCGATTAGCCTGGATTTCCCTCTGGCGGCTATCATAGATAACCTCCGCCAATTTCTCTTCAGAGCGGGCGATGCCTTCAAGCGCATCCTGGATCGAGTCAGCAGCTTTTACGTAGGCATCTGCCAGATTCTGTTGCTGCTCCTGAATGCGCGCTACGGCATCTTGCTGTGCCCACTGCTGATTGCGAATGAGGCGGCTTAGATCCTCACGAGCATCGTTAATCTGGGTGATGGCATCGATTTCCCGCTCCGCCGATTCGACAATTGTGCGCTGGAGATTCTTCTGGGCGTCCGCGACGTCGTCAATTGCTTCTGCCTCTCGCTCGCGAACCTCCACGATGCCGTCAAGGTAATTCTGGTAGGCGTCGATAGTATCCTGCACAGCATCCGCATTTGCCCTCGCAACTTTCTGGGCAGTTTCGGCAAGATTCTCCTGTGCGTCAGCAACGTTCTCGATTGCCTCTTGCTCGCGCTTACGAACATCCTGGATGGTATCGCCGTAGTTCTGCCATGCCTCAGCAGTATCTGCCGCGGCTTCCTGGTTATCCTTAGCGGCCTCTTGGATGGTCTCCCGGAGGTCTTGCTGCCCCTCCCTAACGTCTTGAATAGCGTCGGCTATCCGCTTCTGCACATCCTCGACTGTATCGCCGTAGTTCTGCCACGCTTCAGCAGTATCTGCCGCGGCCTCCTGGTTGTCCTTAGCGGCCTCTTGGATGGTCTCCCGGAGGTCTTGCTGCCCCTCCCTAACGTTTTGAATAGCGTCGGCTATCCGCTTCTGCACATCCTCGACTGTATCGCCGTAATCCGCCCATGCTTCAGCAGTATCCTGTGCAGCTTCCTGGTTATCCTTGGCAGCATCTGCGATAGTCTCCCGGAGGTCTTGCTGCCCCTCCCTAACGTTTTGAACAGCGTCGGCTATCCGCTTCTGTACGTCCTCGACTGTATCGCCGTAGTTCTGCCATGCTTCAGCAGTATCTGCCGCGGCCTCCTGGTTGTCCTTGGCAGCATCTGCGATAGTCTCCCGGAGGTTCTCTTGTCCCTCGGCCACCGCTTGCACGGCATCGGCTTCGCGCTTGCGAACATCCTCGACTGTATCGGCATAACTCTGATACGCCTCAGCTGTCTGTTGTGCGGCATCTCGGTTGTCTTGCTCTACCTGCTGGACAACCTCCCGATGCTCCTGTTGTGCCTGAGCGACATCGTCAACAGCATCTTGGATATCCTGATTGACCTCTTGGACCGTATCCCGGTAATTCTGATACTCTTCCCTGGTAGCCTGTGCCGCTTCTCTATTGGCCTGCTCCACCTCTCTAACTACTTGGCGATGCTCTTTTTGGGCCTCGACTACGGCTTGGATGGCCTCCTTGATATCCGCATGAACAGACGTAATTGTGTCTCTGTAGTCCTGATAGCTTTCGGCGGTTTGCTGCGCAGCCTCCCTGTTATTCTGGGCAGCATCCCTTTCACTTTCCGCGAGATCCTGTCGGGCCTCGCGAACACCCTGCATCGCCTCTTTCTCAGCATCCGCGGCGTCTTTAATAGTGTCGATCAGGTCCTGATGGGCGTCTACACGATCGGCTATAGCCTCTTGTTCGGCTTGATCCGCGTCCTGGATCGTCTCTCTAAGATTCTGCCTGGCATCTGCGACGCCCTCATAGGCATCGCGCATAGCCTCGCCATTACTCCTAGCCACTTCGCCGATGTTCTTCTCTGATTCGGCGACTGCCTCATTGGCATCTTGGATCGCCTCCTTGCCTTGCTGAACTACATCGGCACGATTAGCGTAAGCCTCATCGACTTGCCTCTGAGCATCAATCTGGGCGCGTGCAGATTGGACGATGGTCTCTTTGAGATCTTCTTCAGCCTGCTTGGTATTCTCCGCTGCTTGTGCATTAGCCTCGGCAGCTTGCTGGCGGGCGTCGGTAACGCCTTGTTGGGCCTCAATAACCACATCTGCGGCATCGGCTTCTGCCTGTGCCGCCTGCTCATGAGCGTCCTTGAGTGCCCGCAGTGAATCGTTATAGCTGTCTCTTGCACTACCCGCCGCCTCCTCAGCAGCCTGCACGGCTTCTACACCGTCTTTATGCTCCTCTAATCGCCTGAGTGTCTCACCGAATATGACAGCTAAGCCGCCAGCCGCAGCGCCAAGCCCTCCCAGCGCGACGCCCAGCGCAATGACAGCGCCAGTAGCGGGTGAGAGAACCGCGATGAGGCCAGCGATAATGGCGGTTAATGCACCGAGGCGCACGTTGACAACCGAACGGAGCTGCCCACCGACGTTCTGGAAAGTGCCACCAAGAACACCCATTGCAGCACCCAAGGCGGTCGCACCCGCCAGAGCACCCGCTGCGTCAAGGTCAGCCTGCATCTCTATCTTGCGGTTATCCAATGCCGAGGCTGCTGCCTGAAGGGTAGCAACCTTGGCTAGAAAAGCGCCGGAATCTAGGTCAGCGTTAGCCTCGATGTCTGAAAGGACTGATTCGGCCTGAGACTTGGCATTGACCGCGGCGTTAAGAAACGGTGCGGTATTAAGACCCGCGTTCGCTTCGATATCATCAATATCAATTTGCTCTAGGCGCCGAACATCGGCCATGAACCTCTCGGATTCGAGAAGAACGCCGACTAAGACACGGCCTACCTCAGCCTCGCCGGCCACCTAGCCTATGCTCCTAGTTCCTTAGATGAGGAAACGCCTGCATGATATTGCCAACCGCCTGTTCGTGGTCGGGGTTCAAAAACTTCTTCCCACTATGCCCTTCGCCCGACCCCCGATCTTCCTCGGGCCGGACTACGCTCATGAAGCCTGAGTCGGGGGGGAGATGTCCGACACGGGAGAGGAAGAACTGCCAGGAGAGCTCTCCTGTGTAGAACTCTCTTCTTGAGATGGGGAAGAACCGTTCGAGGTCGCAGTCGAGGGCTCCGAAGTTGTCGAGGATATCGTCGATGGAGATTGGCTTGCCTCCACCGCTTTTCCCTCTTCACCTTCGCCGGCTTCGCCCTCAGCTTTCGGCCCGAAGCCGTAATAGTCCAGTATGTCCTCCATGAGCGGCCTGATGTAGTCGACACCAACCTCACTCATGACCTTCTCCCACTTCTCCTCTCCCATCAGCGCTTCGATGAGGGCGAAGCCTGTCCTCGCCTGCTCCTGCTCATTCATGTTCTCCATTTCCTTGCGATCCTTATCAAAGAACTGGAGCATGACCTTTGCCGGCATCGTCTTTGGGAGCACTATCGTCTCATCAGTAAGGATAATTTCGTAAAGCTCCTTATCCTCGACCATGCTCTTGAAATCGAATTGTGGCATGCCTGGGTAACCTGCCTTTCTAGCTTAGCTTTCTTTAGGTTGCTACATAGCTCGCTACGTCGTTAGCTACCTCCACCTTCAGGATGGGGTTGACCGGCGGCCTGTCAGCAGCACCAGCTACGGAGAGCATCATCGGGGCCCCACCGGGGTCAGGATCTGATGTGGCCTCGTAGAAGAGGGCCGTATCGATCGTATAGCGGATAAACGGTCCATAGTTCGGGCCGAACTGCAATACCATTGTCTCTGTCCATACCGAAAGACTCGGCACCGTACCAGCCGCACCACCATAATAGGTCTTGGCATAGCGGCTAACATCCGTATAAACGCCCTCATAGCCGAAGGTAATCGCGCGCTGGCCAGGCTCGATGTAGGAGTAGGTTGAGGTGTTAGTCTGCACTGTGTTCTGTCCAGCTTCTATATTGATGTTGCCAGAAGCCAGCGAGTTGTCGGCCGAGCCGCCCAGTGTATATACGGCACCCGGTACCCTAATCGGCACATCCTGATCATGGAGGCCGGTGCCAGGTGAGGAAGCCAGCCTGGAGAAGTCGAGGCCCAAGAGCGTGGATGAGACAGCCAAGTCGCCACCAGCTGCGAACTCCATATTCGCAGCCGTCATCTTGCAGTCTACAAAGCGTTCATAGATCGAGTCGCCGAGCTCTTTCCACACTGTAAGATACGGCTGATCGTTAGCCGGGGTCAGCGTATGAAGCGTCTCAGTGACCGTTGCGAGCTGACGCCGCGTAAATACAGCTGTACCAGCAGTTGCGTTAATCGTCGCGCCGACGGTCGCCGCACCTGTCCATACCGGCTCCGTTGTGCCTGAGGTGCCAGCAGTCGTTACCTCGAAAAGCCCGCCACCGGTTGTCGGCCTAATGAGCTGGTTGATTGTGTAGGTCTGGCCTGAAGACCAGATGGTGCCCAGGGTGGCTGCGGTCTTCGCTCCAAGAGTCGCGTAATAGATAAGGCCTGCAGTCTTCGGCCTAAGAAGGAAGGCCGGGTCGCCAGAGGCGGAAAGGACACGCACATACGTTGCGCCCACATCTCGTCCTAGCCCAGTTTCTGAGCGCTGCTCAGTCTCCGGAGCGGGCCGCATGCCGCCGCCCGTCAGGTTAAGCCAATAAGCCGGCGCGGTAGACGGCGTACCCTTTACCGCCTGTATGCCGATCCCGATTCGCGCTACGTTTGCAGCTGGCATTTACTCATCCTCCTCTTCATCATCGCTTTCTTCGTCAGCGCCGTCTGAAGTACCCAAGGAGTCTTCGGCTAAAGGGTCGTGACTCTCCGCTTCGGCGACCGCCACCCTCTTGACTTGCGGGTGTGCATCAAGAACCGCCTGCTCGTGTACATTGCCTGTGGCATAGGGCCACGGCACTTCTTCAGTCCCCACCACAAATGATTCCCCAGGCTGCCGGTCGAATTCGACCGAGCCATCCTCATGAACGATCTCCCTGGCCGGCACAAGAGTCTCAATGACGAGACCCTCTGAGCCTACCTTGGGCTCGTAAGCACGATTTGCCATAGCTTCTCTAACTCCCTTCAGTAGTAGTCCACTAGGTACGTTGTTATGATCCTCTCGCGCTGATCTGGTCCTTCGCGTGGACCACTCTCCAGTTGCGCCCCGCTTAAAGTGATGGTCTTGTCTTCGTCTTCCTCCTCGTCGCGGTATGTGACAATGGCGTGCACCCCCCAAGTGACATTCTGTGGAGGCAACATCGCCTCCCTTATCTGCCTAGCTCCGTAGCGTGCTTGCCCCGGCGTCCTACCCCAAAACTCTGTCGTGAGGCGGGCGCGGGGCACCCTGATATCTCGTTGCTGAATATCCCCTTCCCAGGTCACAAGGATAAAAGGCGCCCTAGTAGAGCGGCCTTGGATGCGCATTACAGTGCCCTCGGCGAGAGTCTTGCCCTTGAGGTATTTGATGAGGCCCGCTTCGATATCCGGTATGACGGGTGTGATGGCTGCCATTAGAGGCGCATCCTATCAATGCCGCGTAGCATCCAGCGATTCGGCCTACGGGGTCCATTGGGTCCCTCGCCATCGAAGACGTTGCGAGCATATGGTGTGTCAGCCAGCACAACTGCGAACTCAGGCGAGACTCTCACTACCTTATGAGAGCGCAGAAGCCTCCCAGTTTGCACAGGGCATTCCTGCTGACAGGCAGTCTTTAGGTCGTCAGCCACCCTATCTAGCTCGCCTGCGGCAGTTGCGAAGACGCGACCCCTCAGTTCGCTCTCATCTATATTTATGCGCCCCACTAGACTACATACTCCTTCATCACCCACTGGTTCAATGTCTCCTGCACTTCACGCGGCAGGTAGAGGTTGCGGCCTTCTGATGCGCCCTCCTCGCGCGTACCTGTTGGCGGAAGGACGTTGCCCCGATACCACTCATCAACGGTGAGTGTGGTAGCCGCTTCGACAGCCCCAGGGATCTGCTGCCAGCCCCAAGTGCCACTCACAAGAAACTTCCCAGTGGCAGGGAAGTCAAAGCGTAGCGTAGTGCCAGTGGGGCGAGTGCGTAGCTCATACTGATCTGCTGTGAGCGTGCTCTCCAGTGGATAGAGCTCGCCATCGACGTAGTACGTGAGAGGCGCTATGATCTCCGTAATATCACTGAGCGGGTCATCTAGGCGCACAGAACGGGTGCCGTCCAAATAAAGCGTGCGCTGCTCAGTCACCGGCGGCCTTGTGAACATCCGTCCCGTATAGTCGCGAATCTCGGCTGAGGCCCATCTGAGGAGCGTGGAGATGAGCCCATCATCGTCATCAGTGTCGGGCTGGATATAGTTCTTAACGGTGCTAAGTGTCACTAGATCAGCTATGACGCGATCAGCTCCTCACGCAGCTCAATCATTAGTGCCCCGAGCCCTCACCGTGTACGGGCGGAGCGCCAGGCCCTGCGTTATTGTCGGCCCGGAGTGGATCGTCAGATTCCTCCACAGCTTCTTGGTGGGCTGCGACTACGCGGTAGTCCGTGTTGTTCTCATCCTCATCAATAGCAGCCTGGTGCTTATCCTGAATGCGCGGCAGCACGGCCTTATCCTGTGCATCGACCCTATCGGGCTTCTCTACTATCTTCTGGGGTGTATCTGTAACGGTTGCACCGAGTGTTTGCACTTCGGCATCACTAGCCTCAGATTCGCGGCTGGAAGCTTGGTAACTAGCAAGTGCCTGCTCAGAAAGAAGCGAGTTGTCTAGCTCGTTATCGTCGCGATCCTTGAGCAGCTGCTTGATGGCATCCTCGCCAGCCTGCTTACGTGATGTGTCGATGCCATAGGGGTTGGGGCCAGCACCAGTAGTGCGGCCCTCATTGCGCTTATGGCCCTCAGCTTGAGCCTCTGCAAAGGCTTCCTCATTGAGCTCATCTTGCGTCTCAGCGGTAGTCCGGATGCCATGCTTTTGAACGCGCACATGATCGGGACCGTCTTTGGCCATCCTGGAGGGTGGTCGCTTAGTTACATCGCGAGGATCGCGCACCTTGCGCTCCTCCTCCTGCTGGGATTGATTCTGATCCTCTGACACTCCGTACCTCCTAGCTTCGCTTTAGCGTCGCTTTAGTTCTAGTTCTAGGGCGCGGCCCCCAGGCGAAACCGCGCCCATCCAGGTCAGCATCTACCTCAAATGCTCGCGTCCAATGGATCGCCAGCTATTGCGATTAGGGCGTACGTGAATGACGGAGTAGTCCCTGTGATGGTCTGCACCGCCCTCAGATATCGCCTTGATCGAATGCTGGTTGTCTGCTTGAACGCTGCGGCTGTTGTGTTCGTGAACTGGGTCATCCCGGATACAGGTTGCCAGTCGGTTGAGCCATCGTCGGAATCCTGTATGGAGATGGCGAGTACAGGTGTGGTGCCTGATGCAGCACCACACGAGAGTATCCAGTTATGCGTCTGTGCCCGACCGTAGTTTTGGCGGTCTATGGTCGCCGAAGTGACCGTGGTCGTCTGGGGGGCGGCCGCCTTGACCTCTATCGGCTCTGTCTGTTCGTTGAAGGGCACTTGCGCCTCCTAGCCGGCCCGGATAGTCCGGAAGGCCTCGTTGAGCATTACGTCGCCACCGGTACGGAAGCGGAACCTAAAGCCCACTTCGTCAGTAAGCGCCCTGAGCTCTTCGAGCCTCCTGACCTGCAACCCGAGCCTCTCAAAGACTCGGTAGCGCCTAAGATCGCCGAAGATGCCGATATCATTGCCAGTAGCAATGGCTGAGTTAAGGGCCACGCTTGTGGTCTCGATAACGGGGTAGCCATTCAGTCTATCCGGCTCACCCTCCTGGAGGCTGGGCTGCCACATATAGCCACCAGTACCCGCGCCACCGCTGGCATCCCTCTGCAAGCGAGCCAAGCGAATGGCGTTCGTGCCAAGGATGTAGACGCCATTGCGGCGATACTGCACCTTCATCGTGTAGGGAATCTTTATGATGTCATCGGAGAAGTTAGCAATGGAGCCACCAGATGCAGCACCTGTGGTGTAGCGGTTCGGGGTACCACCCTCAGCGTTGAGCCGAGTGAGGATGCCGAACGGCCTGCCAGAGCCCGAGCCAGAGACAAAAGCCTCTTCTTCGAGCAAGGTCTTTGCCTCGGCAACCCGGGCCTGCATATAACCCTGAAGGCCGAAGCTCTCATCTTCTAAGAGCTCATCGGAGACCCATATGACAACAGCGCCAACGTTCGGCACGAGGACCACTCGACCGAATGAGAGCTGGTCTTCCGGCTTGGTGCCAAGCTCAGCCACCCACCCCATCACGATGGCGTCAAGCCCCTTCGTGTAGGTGAGTGAGCGAGCGTTAGAGCGGATCACATCCATTCTGGGTTTAAGCTCTTCCAGTACCTGCGCCTCGCGCAAAATCCCCGCTACCAGCTGAGTCGGTGCCAGATAGCCACCATCAGCGTCAACACCCTCTACCATCGTACGCGTGTTCTCCAGCGCCACCATATGGTTCTGGTTGTAACCACGCTTCTTCAGGTAGCTATAGAAGGCCATGTTGTAATCACGGGTTGCAGCAGCGCGAATGAATTGCCGCTGCTCGCCGAGTGACATATCTTGGAAGTGCTCGGCGCCTCCGCCACCATCCCAGCCAAAGCGCTGCTGGTAGGGATCAATCTCATCCTCATCAGCTGCACTGCGGCGGGAATCAGGTGAGCCATCGCCAAGGTCCATCTGGACCGTGTCGGGCTGATGGCCATTGGGGCTAGCTTCGGCAGCTTCGCTCTCAGCAACCCTAGAAGCTATAGAGTCGGAATCAAAACCTTCCATCCTCTCAAGGTTCTTGATGTCCTCGAGGATGGTTTCATACTCGGACATCCAGCCGTTAACCTGGTTCCGCTCGGACTCACTGAGGCTACGGCTTTCAGTATCGGCGCGGTTGTAAACACCGCGGGCCTGCTTTAGCTGGTACTGCGCATCACGCTTTTTGCTCTCGATTAAAGCGACGGACAAAACGACCTCCGTTCATGGCCGCCTCCCAAAATTGAGCTCGTAGTGAGCCTCTAGGGTACGCAGCCTCGCCAACATATCGTCATTGGCGTGGTCACTAACCGTCGCCTCTATTATATTTTCTTGCTCTTCGCGTTGGCTCGCGCCGGACGCTCCAAGCAGCTGATCTATCCTAGCACGCATCGTATCGAGTTGTCTAGTCTGATCTTCGGAGATAGTACCACCGGCCTCCAAAATAACCATGAAGCGGTGGAAGGCGGGGATGATCTGATCCAGAGAACGGAACTGCTCAATGGATGCGGACTCATAAGCTGGCCAGTAAACGGGAGAGGCCTCATACATCTTGGCTTGAGAGACCGTAAAGTGGTTGCGCTCCTTATCGTAGTTCTCCTTGGGCGAGAGATCATCGAAGCCTACGGACATCGTGTTCATAACGCCTTCGCGAATCTCCACTGCCAAATTCCGGCCCGTATCCGTATCGATGGTGCGGGCCTCAAAGGCTGGTCCTGCATCATCCTCATGGAGATCTAAGAACTTGCCAGCCTGCACGTTGGTGCGGTCGTGCATGCGCAAGAGCTTGATGGCGTTATTGCCCTGTGGGCCGCGCTCGTTGAACGTCTTTGTAAATGCGCCCCGCTCGAAGCTCTCACTATATTGGCCAAAGAAGTCGCGGATGTTGGCCTGATCACCCCAGCGCAGCAGATAGCCCGCAAACCAAGCCGAACCATCACTCTTCTCTTCGCTTTCAACGATGACCGGCTTCTCAGCGAGCGCCTCCCGCACAAAGCGCAAGCCTGTGCGCGGGCGATCTGCTACGGTAGTTTCCATACCTCCTCCTTAGCTTCGGTTAATGGCACTTACACTGTGGACTTTTCCAGCACTCATTGGATATCTTTGCCGCTTTCTTCTTCGAATGAACATTCGGTGGGCGCCTGAGCGCCTCATAGATGTCTGGGCATTTGATCGAGGGGCCGTGCTTGCCGCCCTTGCCAGCGATGCGAATCTCATGAGCGTAGATATACGCACGCTCGCCACGCTCCATTACCTCTGTGCGAATAGCGGCAGCCTCAAGCTCTAGGACTGCCCACTCATGATCACTCAGGCCGGCTGTGAAGTGTGCTCTCCTCTTGCCCATCGTCACTCTCCTCTAGGGGGCGGAACAGCGCCTCTGCTCTTCGTGTGTATTCTAGGGCCAGATCGGATATCTGCTCATACCCCTCTCCCCGCTCTGCCAAATCAGCAGCCTCATTGCCTAATGAGATCGAGCCTACATCTAAGAACTCACCGAGCGCCTTCACATCGACTCTAACCTTGCTGCTGTTGCGTTTAGCGATGCGTGCCAAACGCGTGCGCACTTCTCCGGCTACCCGCGAGGCGTATATAGCACGATCCCACTCAGGACCTTGCATCAGGGAGTGATAGGTGGCCTCTGCATGTAGATCATCAAGGATCTTTAGCAGCCTATCATCGGGCGGCTCACTTTCACTGCGGCGGTCATTGGCGCTGCCCGGCTGAGGTGCCTTCTTCTGATCCGCTTCCTTAGCCGCGGGTCGGCCATTCTTCTTAGGCGGTGCCTTGCCATTCCCAGCTGCATTAGCTCCGGCAGCTTGCGCATTGGCCTGCTGCTTATCAGCCAGGTTCATAGCATTCTCGCCCTGCTTCTCCAAGATCTCCATCGGGTCAGGCGGCTTGACATCCAGCTCGCCTTCGGGGATCGGAGTATACGTTCCGGGCCGATAGTAGACGTTGCCATCATCTACAGGGTTCCAGCCGCACTGGCGACGGTACTCATTCACCATGATGGCACCATTGGCCAGGGCATCCTTAGCTATCGCTTGCTCCTGCTCACGCTGGGCAAGGAGGCCCGGCACTCTTGAGACATCAAACTCGCAGAAGTTGTCATCATCTACCTGCGTAAAGGCGACGGTCAGATCATCTTCTAAGAACTGCATCTCCGGCACTATAGTGGTCTCCCAGAACTGGGCGACTGCCTCTTTGTAGTTCGAGTAGTTAGAGGTCTGCATGCCGAGCAGCGTGCCGATTAGCCGCTGATCCACCCCAAAGGCCATACAAACCCTCATCTCCGGAATGGCGCCTACCTGTCCGAAGTCGATCTCTTTGGGGGTTGCTCCGGCTCGCTGGTATTCGAGGCCCCCGGCCAGTGCAGGTGTCTTACCTGAATTACGGGCCCCACTAAACTTGTCTGAGAAGTCCTCACTCCATTGCTTGAGCTGATCCGGGTTAGCCGGTAACTTGGTAGTAAGAACGCCTCCCGGAATGGCTGCATTATCGAAGAAGGCCTTTCGGTAATCCACCATGGAGTTATCAGTCTGAATTTCACGCCACGCCGCAGCTAGAGGCGAGACACCACGCAGAGGATCCACAGGATCGTCATAGCGCAAGAACAGCATATTCTCCGGTGGGATAGAAATGGGCTCCGTCTGCCCGTTCGGTCTATAGTCGTAGCGCTTCACTCCGGTTTTCGAGGGATAGACTTGGATGGCAGAGCCGGGAAGGATCTGGGTTGCCCCGACCATATTTCTACCGGAACGTCCAAGAAATATAAAGCACTCTCCCGTAATGCAAAGCTGGCGCTCGATCTGTCTGATCCACCGGGTCTGCGTCGGATATAGATCTGAAGGCCTGCGTAATAGCTTTTGGAGCCAGTGGCCTTTTGAGAGTCGCTCTTTACCATCTTCTACCTCTCGCATTGCATACATAGTTGCGCTGGCCATCACACGGCAGCGGAACTCAATTACTTCACGTACCAGCGGATTGACTCGGTAAGCCTCACGAACAAAGAGCTCTTCATTATATCTAGCCCACCACGGGACGAGGATGTCATAGCGGCTGAATTGGGCAACGGTTTTGGCAGAGCTTAATCTCTGGTGCCCCACATGCTGCGCATCCCACCAGCTCCTAATCCCCACGTGCAGCCAACTCCTTGGCACGTTCGCGCGCTGGGTAGTGCGTACTACTATTCCAGTAGTAAGTCCCCTCGGGGTTGGCGACTCGGAGTTGGTCCTCCTTTACCACGAGATCGCAATTGCAGATGACAGCCCAGCCCCTATAGCTATAGTAGCCGGCCTTAAGTGCTTTGGATAATCTCACTAGTATCCCATTTCTTCTAGCCATTGGGTCATCAGCACATTAACGGAACGACCGTCCCGCAGTTGAATCCACCCTACATAGCGTTGAAAGGACATATGATCCTTCTCGGTGTGGACGATACACTTCGTGCCCACTTCACAGATCAGCTCCAACTGTGCTTTGGCCTGTGCGCCGCGATCACGAAAGAGGCCACTAAATAGTTCCGGTGCCTCTACCTCAGCCAAGCGGATTGGATGATAAGCGTATTGGTTCAATCCCATATCGAATCCGAGATAAAGCGTATCGCCATCAACAATGCGCTTCACTACGGCCCTATACTCCCAATTGACCGCCAGCTCAGTGGGCCAGTCATTGAACTCCTCAGGCTTGCTCATTACAGCCACCGCCTCATACAAACTCCATGATAGGAACACCCAGATAGGCCAACTCTTCCAGAGCGTAGTAGGTTGTCGTTACCGTATCATCATGTGCTGCATTGGGGAAGGCCACATGCTCTTCAACCCAATCAGCAAGCCATGGCGCGAAGCGTGGCAGGATAACCTTGCCAGACTGGAAGATGCCAGAGATGGCATGAGCCCTTTGGAAGTCATCACCCATTACAGCTTTGGCCACAACAGGCACCATGGATTGCCGGCCCATCTCCTGGATTATCGACTGCCCCGCCGCAGCATCTTCGATATAGACAGCAGAGGCATTCCACTTGTAGAAGTAGTCGCTAATGGCCTGCTTGAGCTCAGGAAACTCAACTTTCTCGCGGAAGAGATCTAGAAGGTAGTAGTCGATGCCATCTGTTCCCCAGGTGGCAATGCAGCTGAAGTCGTTGGCCACTCCCGTCTTAAATGCCGCGTCCACTGATTGGATAATCCTGATCATCCGGGGCGGCTCCTTATAGCGCCGGTTCATCCAGTCGCGCTTTAAGATGCCGCCCTCCATAGGCGTGGGCCTGCCCTGATACATGGCACTCCAGAAGTATGCCCCTACGCTCTGCTTCTTCTGTAGGAGAGCCTCTATCGGGTACTTCTCCGGCCAAAGCGCCTCGCCCACTTCTCTGCCGAGCGGGTCATTCTCCTCAGCAATCGCCGGAATGTTAATAACATCCCAATGCTCCTCTCCATCCTCTGACTGCTGTATTAGCCTGCCTGCCAAGTCGTCCATATGCCAGCGGGTCTGCACAATCACAGCAGATCCATGTGTCATCAATCTAGTGTAGGCCGTGGATTGCCACCACTCCCACATTGTGTCTCTGGCTGTATCGGACTTGATCTCCTGGTAGTTCTTAATTGGATCATCCACGAGCAACAGATCTGCACCCTTGCCGGTAATGGGACCATTGGAGCCCGCAGAGTACATGGTGGAGTGGAGCATGAGTTGGTGGCCATACTCGTTTCTCGGCTGCGGCTTGCCCACTCTCCAGTGGTCCCTGGCATCCTGTGTAGAGTCCAGATGCTGATCAAAGAGCTCCGGGCCAAACTCTCGCATAACATCGCGTGCCTTAGCACCCCATGATGCTGCGAAGCGCTCCTCGTATGAGACCAAGATAATCTCATGGCCAGGGTGGCGGCCCAAATACCATGCTGGGAAGTAGTGTGATGTTAGCTCGCTCTTGCCATGCCGCGGTGGCATGGAGACGATGATACGCTGATCGGGCTTTACCGCCGCCTGCTTCAGGCGGTTGTTAAGAAGCTCGATATGAGGAGGGATGAGGTAGGGCTTAGGAGAGCAGTAGGCTGCCAATCCAATGGGCGATAGCCTAGCGTACGTCTGATCGTTGCCGGGCAGCTCGCTCGCGTTTAAACGCGATGAGTTTTGCTCCTGCATTCGCCGCCTCTGGGTTATCTTCTAGGATAGCTTCAAGCTCTTGAAGCTCTTGATCAATCTTCTTTGCGCCACTATCTATTGACTGTGCGATATTTGCGGTGGAGGCACCAACGCTAAGACGCTCTAGCTCGGATGCCACCTTCAGAGCTCTAATAGCCTGGGTGATGGACCATGTGTTGGGATCGCTCGTGAGTAGCTTGTGCACCGCCTGTTGGCGCACATCGCGAGCCTCCTTCGCGTGCTCCATAATGATCTTGGCACGATGCTCACGCATCATAATCATCCGCTCGTGGTCCTCGTTGGCGTCATGCTGCTGTGCACGCAGCGTCCAGTTCCATTGAGCAGCCCAGCGGTGCATGAGCGGGACTGACTTACCTAGGACGTCCGCGGCCTTCGCATGAGTGCGGGTCTTCCCTATATCTCGGTATGCAGTGAACGCCTCATAAGCTTGCCAGGACTCGCCGGGCTGGCGAAGCCATGGGAGCATATGCGGGTTGGTCATGCCGGGTAGGTTTTTATTATTCGGCTTGCCGTTGCCGCCTTGACCCGCCATCTAAGCCAGCATCCTCCGCATTCGATTGTCAGCTACGGCTACGGATCGTAGCACATGCTGTTATTGCATTTCAACGCTGGGATGCGAGCAGATCTTTCTTGGCATACTCCAAAATAGTGCGTACGGCAGCTCCGGCGCCTCTTTTTATGAGCGGGGCCTCAATCCAAACCGGGCAATCAAAGTACTCGTGGATGTCTTCGTCCAGAGCATTTCTGAAATGATGCGGGATGACGGAACGGAGGTAGAAAATATGCGCTATAGGCTCGTGTTTGGGATCTATGCCCCGAATCGAGTCAATGAGAAGGAGGCGCCAAACCGGATTCCCGGCGAGTCGGTCGCGTACCTGCTCGACCGGCTCACCAAGATCCTGGGCCATCCTCGGTCCTATGCGAGTACGAGCTCGCGGTTGGTGGCAGACTCGAAGATGGCCTCCGCAGCGGCAGCGCCGTCTGCGACTCCGTCAAGATAGGGCGACATATCATCTACTCCCAGGTAGCGCTGGAGCAGCTCCTCTCTAGGAAGTGCGGCGTCTGCGCCATAATCCCAACCAGTAGTGAAGCCATGGAAGTAGCCAGGCCCAACCAGCTGCTTCGAGACTAGGCTGGGCAAGCCCCTGTATGCTTCATGTGCGAGCGCATACGCCTGCAGGCCGCAGCCCTCGTCACGGCCCCCGAAAGTTCTGCGCACGGGGCGGAGGCCCGTGCTTTCAAATGCGCTGGCTATATCTTCTACGGTGAGTCTCACGCCCATCCTTTCTTAGTCCGGAAGATCCCTCCGGCGCCGCCTGGTGGCGCCGGCTCTACCATCAATAAGAAGCCCTGCCAGATAAATGCAAATAGTGCCTATGGCCACTGCGACCACGTCGGGAATGGGGACACTCGGCAAGGCGACATTAATCAGCCAAACCAAGATCGCAGCAACGGCGCCACCTACCGGGGCAGCGCCGTTGATATTTGTCGTCGAATTCATTAACAGTACCTTACCAGCAATGCCTTCGGCAGCGCACCCTATCCTCCATTATTGGCTCCTGTTGAATCTACGGCTGAGCATTATGCCCGCTAGCCCGGAAAAGATCAAGCCCATCCCTAACATGACGTAAAGGCTTAAAGGCGCACCGCCGGTCTCGGGCAGTGGTGTCGCTTGCCCATACTGGGCGCCCGCAGCTCCATACTGATACTGAGTTGCGGAGTTCGCGGAGCTTGCGGATTTTGCGGAGCTTGCGGAGTTTGCGGAGCTTGCGTTACCTTCACACGCTACGCCATCACCGTCTTGATCCAATCCATTCGGGTCGGAAGGATCAGCATCAAGAATTGCCTGTGCTGAGTCTTGGGAGCCGAATACATCGCAGTTAACATCCTCGGCAAATGCCGGCGTGAGCATGAAGAACGCCGCCACAAGCCCTATCAGGCACAGACCGATGGCGAACCTTCCCACTGTGTCGTTATGTGCTCTATACATTTCCCCTCTCCTCTACCCTCTAGCCTGTGACAGCTGGCGGGTTGGCGGCTCCATTGAGGAACTCGCAGTTGTCATTAACCACATCTTCTTCATCGGCGAAGACTTCATCATCGCCATCGCCGCAATTGACCACATCTACCTGATCATCACCAGATGCCCTAATCGTGTCATCGCCAGGACCACCATAGAGCGTATCTTGGCCCCTGCTGCCGACGAGTAGGTCATGGCCCGAACCACCGTATATGGTGTCGAAGCCCTTCCCACCGAAGAGATCATCATCCCCACCAAAGCCATAGATGGTGTCAGAGCCCTTGAGGCCATAAATCTCGTTGTCGTTTGCATTGCCCCTCAGCACATCAGATCCGGAAGTACCGGAGAGGGCTGCGAAAGCCGCACTGGCAAAGACCAGCAATGCTGCCACCATAGCCACCAAAATCATTACCTTCTTCATTTTCGTCCTTTCTTTGCTTTTGCTCTGCTTACTTGCGGAAACGTCAACCAGTCTTTCGGCTTCATTGTGACATGAAAGTGGTCATCATGCCATGTCATTGGATCAGTGCCCCAGGGTATTGGTTCAAAGCCGCGCGCGCGGCTGAAGAGCCGGCGCCTCCAGATATACCAATCGATGTATGGCTGGCCCGGATAATGCCAGACCAATTCCTCCACCCGATCACCAATTGGCCAGGGCAGTGCGTCGCCGCGGCCTCCACCGGCCCACACGTCGAATGAGAGCCTGTCGTAGCGCTTCAAGATTTGGGGCTCCTCATATGGCGGATGCCACACATATGTGTTGATGTGGATAAACTCCGGACCACCGAGATCGCGATACAGGAAGCGGATTAAGGGCACTATATGAGAGCTCCAGCTGTAGCGGGTCGGGTGATCCAGCACATAGCTTGGCGAGCCGATGATACGCTTTTTCGGGCGGAAATCTGGTGGGGCTAAATCCGCCCGGCCACCTGGAGACCAGCTTCCTGGGCGGCGCATATCAGACGGGCTCCGGTTCCCGGGTTACGGGAATGTCTGGCGGTGTCGGTATGGCCTCGCTCTTATGCTCGAGCTTAATCACTGCCCGTGGGTCAGCAATGTCTAGTGCTTTGTAAAGATGCATTTCGTAGTGGCACGAGTCATCGTAGTGAAAAAACGTGGCCACTGAGTCTTCTAGGGCCTTGACGAGATTGGAGACGTCGCGGCGCCTTCTATCTGCCATCATGAACCATATGCTGATAACGTAGGGTGGGCGCGGACAACGCAGCCGCACCTTCTGCTCTTGGAGATGCTCATGCACATTGACCTTGTAGTTCTTGCCCTCCTTGGAGAGCATCCTTCCACCGCTGGCGCGATTTGCATAGAGATGGTTTGAGCTCACCGGCATCGGCACACTCATCACGATGGGAGGGCCGCCAGGCCCGTCCCAGCTCAGTGGTGAATGGCTGCGCACTGGCTCGTTATCCCCAACTCGATTAGCCTCGCTGTCGTCGATACTGGACACGTCGCGATCCTTCCTGGGTTCCCACCCGCTTTAGCTCTAGCTTCACTGCGTTAGTCGCAAAGATCCTCCGGGTCCATGCGCTCGAGATCCTCATGAAATTGCATCTGCACGCCATGCTCATAGACGCCCAGCTCCTCAAACTGTTCCAGGAACTCCCTCCTATCATGCTCGGACATTTCAGGTGCGTGCTCATCGATATGCTCCTCAAGCCTCTCCAGATTATCCTCCTTGCTCTCCCGGACATCGATGACGAATTCGGGAATGGTAATTTGCAGTGGCTGATGGTCAAACTGCGCCTCCATCTTTTCAACCTCGTATGCGGTCTTCCACACTTTCCATCCCGCGATCGCGCCGCGGATAAAAGTGTATCCACCTCGCACAACAGCCCAGCCTATAATCACAAAGGCCATATATGTGATTGCCTTCATTAGAACCTCCATATGCCGTATCTTACCTTCGCTTCCTCTTACTCTCCATCATCATCTTCTTCTTCTGTCCACTGCGCTCTATACTCTGCCAATAGCTTAGCTCGCTCCTCTGTAGTATTTCCAAGCGGCGTTACGGGGGAATACCTATCGAAGAGCCACTCATAACCGGCGGTGCGTTTCTGGGCGCTATCAGAAGAGTCTCTCTCCTTATCTTTCTCCCAACCCGCTGTGATCTCATCTCGCATCTTCTGGCGCCTCATCTCCCTGAGAGCTTTAGGGGCATCGGCCTTAGTTGGGTTCAAGGCATACACCCTTTTTAGAGCTTCTGGCAAAGCCTCTATCTCCTCCTCTGTTGGGTCATCATTGCGGAGCATGTCTTGCACACGTCCAAGATGATACGAATACTCCTCCTGATCCCACCTCAATCCGGTCGCTTTCATTGCGTCATAGAGCTGATCAGTTGTGTGTTTATCAAGTGGTAAAACAGACCCCTTTTTGGGCTTTGCCCTTGGAAGTACTGAAGGTACTGAAGTACTTTCATCAGTTCTTTCTTCTAAGGGTTCTTTCTTTGTTTCATATTGTGAACGCGACGTGTTCATATTGTGAACGCGAGAGAAGTGCTCAAAGTTCTTCAGCCACACGTCTGTGATGCGTACCACCACTGGCTGGGTCTTGTCTTTAGGCCTCTCTATTGTGATGAGGTTATGAGCCTCTAATTCAGCCCGTGTCTGTGAGACCTTGCCAGCGCTCATCTGTGTATCTTCAGCCAGAGTCTTTGTCGACTTCCAGCATTTGCCCTTAGTGCCACACGTCCTCTTCAAATGCACGTACAGAGTAAGGGCGTGAGGCGAGAGGCCTAGCTCACAGATCAGGTTCGGTATCTCTGTGCGATATTTCCGGAGGTCTCCGGAATCGTGTACTTCATGTTCTGTCACTGT
>Ga0126304_10000257_pt1 | contig 19526 bp, 22 predicted proteins | sample Plot25_FD_92538 | JGI IMG/M metagenome (GOLD analysis project Ga0126304, IMG submission 92538) | Serpentine soil microbial communities from UC McLaughlin Reserve, CA, USA - Plot25 | ecosystem: Environmental > Terrestrial > Soil > Grasslands | place: USA: UC McLaughlin Reserve, Lake County... | reverse complement strand
GCAAGGACAGGTGCATCGACAGGGACGCCGTGGCCGCCGCCTCCATCGCCGGCCGCAGCGGCCCGGGCGCCACGGCGACGCCCGAACGGTGCAGGGCGTCGCGCAGTATCCGCCCCGGGCGACCGGTGAGCAGGGTCCGGTCAATGTCCACGATGGCCGCTGCTCGCGCCATCAGCTCACTCTACGGCAGGCGGGCAGGCTGGCCCTCGGCCGGCGGCGCTACGGTGACACGATGGTCGACGAACCGGTCCAGGGGGTCACCTTCCAGCGCCGGATGTCGGACTTCGAGGCGCTCATGTGGAACGTCGAGAAGGACCCGTGGCTGAACCCGAGCGGCGGCATGATCGTGGTCTGTGACCGGCCCCCTGACGTCGAGGACTTCCGACGCCGAATCGTCCACGCGGTCGCCGAGATACCGCGACTCCGGGAGCGTGTGGTGCCCGGCATGGGGCGGCTATCGCCACCGCAGTGGGCGCCCGATCCGGAGTTCGACCTCGACAACCATCTCCGCCATGTGGCCCTGCCCGCCCCGGGCACACTGCGCCAGCTGTACGACCTCGCCGCCCGCCTCATGCAGGACCCCTTCGACCGCACCCGCCCGCTCTGGCTCTTCGTGATCATCGACGGGCTCGAGGGCGGCCGGGGCGCCATGTTCGCCAAGCTCCATCACACGATCGCTGATGGCTACGCGGCCCTCCGCTTGGCCGAGCTCTACCTCACGCTGGAACGGGACGCGGCGCCACCTCCGGACGTCGACCTCGAGCGCGTTCTGCGCGAGTCGGTCGACGAGGACGGCGGCGCGTCACAGAGCGGCGGAGGGCTCGGTGGTGTCGGCGCGTCTGCCGCCGCGACCGCGCGCCATGTCTGGCGCCGCCAACTCGGACGGGCTCGTCGTGCCGCCGGGGAGATCGTGCTGTGGGGAGCAGATCCTCGGCGTCCGGTGGACCTGGCGGGACGGGCGGTGGCGACGATCGGACAGGTCCGGAGCCAAACGGACTCCAGGGGTGACGTTCCCGGAGGGTCACCGTTGTGGCGAGGGCGGAGCCGGCACCGCCACTTCGACGTGGTCCGGGTGCCGCTCGATTCGTTGCGTGGGTCGGCCAAGGTGCTTGGCGGCTCCGTCAACGACGCGTTCGTAACGGGTGCCGTTCTCGGCGCCGTCCGTTACCACGAGTGCCGGGAGACGCCGCTCGAGGCGCTGAACATCAGCTTCGTCGTGAGCACACGGGCCACTGGGGGTGCCGACACCAACGCGTTCGTGCCCACGCGCCTCCAGGTTCCCGCCGGGCCGATGACGGTGGAGGAGCGGTTCGCCGCCATCCGCGCCCGCTTGGCGGTCGGCCGCGAAGGCGCCCGTACCGGCGGGGCTATGGGGAGCGTCGCCGGGTTGGCCAACCTGCTGCCGACGTCACTGGTCACCGGCGTGGCCCGGTCGCAGACCGCCAACATGGACTTCGCCACCAGCAACATGCGGGGTGCGCCCGTACCGACCTACGTGTCCGGCGCCAGGATCCTGTGGACCGGAACGCTCGGCCCGGTCGCCGGCACCGCGTTCAACCTCACCGCCATGTCCTACGACGGCAGCTTCGACATGGGCCTTCACGTCGACCCCGTGGCGGTCGGCGACTGCGATGACTTGCGCCGGTGCATCGAGACCGGGTTCACGCAGCTCCTGGCCGCAGGAGGCCACGCCGCCGCTGTGACGCACGAGGTCACCTGAGTCGTTGGCTCCCCCGAGCGCTCATCAGGGGACGCCGAGCCTCATGGCGCCTGCCTGTTGGCGCGGGGAGGCTGATTTGGGGTGCTGGCGTTGATGGTGTGTGGGCCGGCGATTGCTCACATCATGGGCCGGAGTCGAGTCTGAGCTGTTCGAGCACAACCGGGTCGATCCGGTCGTCGTGCCAGCGTTCCTCGAAGTTCTCGCGGCCCATCCAGTCGTAGAGGTCGTGGGCGACGTCGCCGCTGTGGTAGCCGGCTGCGGCCAGCCGCTCGGCGAGCTCTTCGAGGAGCGGGCCGGCCAGCGGGAGGAGCGATTCCTCGGGCGACCGGCCGAAGTACAGGTCGTGCAGCTCGAGCATCCGTTCGAGATCGCCGATCGGCTCGGGGGAGTCGTCGCTGCGCAGGTCGACCACGACGTCGGACAGGCCGCCGTAGCCGGCCCCGGGCGAGATGACTAGCACGGCGGCTGCCTGCTTGCCGCGAGGATCGCCGCCCGCGTCTTGGCCGGCGCGCAGCGCCGCCACCAGCCGGCGGGCGACAGGCGCTTCGCCTCGGCCGGCGAGCCACGCCGTGACCATGGCGTCGATCACGTCTGGGCCCGTCAGCATGTTGCCCTGGGCAGCGAACGCTCCGGCGGAGTCCGTGCGGGTGACGCCTCCGGCCCACGCCTGGCACCGGTCCCCGGTGAAGGTGGCCACGCCGCCGCGCCAGTCGACGACGCCGGCCTGGCGCTCGTCGCGCTGGGGGTCGTCGGCGAAGAACTCGTCGAGCACCCGGGCCGCGGACATCCCGCTGGCAAGCATGTCCAGCCCCCGCGTGCGCAGTTCGAGGTTGCTGTATGCCTGGGTTGCCAGGGCGCCGGCCCCGACGGCTGCGGCAGGGACGTACGCGCCGGCGGCCAGGAACTTGCTCGCCAGTGCCACGCCCGTCTCGAGCCCGTCGGCGCTGCGCCCGACGATCGAAAACGTCATGCCGCCGATTCTGGATGCGTATGTTGTCGCTGGACAACCACCGCCGGTGTCCCCGGGCCCCTCAGACCCGAGTCAGCTTCAGTAGGGGTCGCTCCCAGGATCCGTATCGGGCTCGCCATCTGATGGCTGAGAACGTGCCTTCGTGGATCGTCCGGTTGGCGTTGTCCGCGACCGCCAGCACCTCGAACCTGTGGTCGGTGCCGGACTCGAGGAGCTCGGCGGGAACGGTCACGCCCGCGGCATCGACCAAGTCTCGTCCTCGGTCAGCAACGCGACGATGGCACCGGCCCGACAGGCCGTTGCGGCTACGGCTGCGGGTCCTGAGACGGCGTCTCAGCCGGGCCGTCGACCGATACGCAGGCTGAGCAGGTCACGCAGGCTCACGATGCCGACGAGCTCGCCGCTCTCGACCGCAGGAAGGTGACGAAAGCCGCCACCGAGCATGAGCTCGGCGGCCTCGTCGGAGTCGACCTCGGGCCGCGCGGTCACGGGATCGGGCGTCATCCATCGAGACAGCGAGGACCGCGTCAGGTCGGCACCCGAGGCCGCGGCCCGCAACACGTCTCGCTCGGTGAGGATTCCGGCGACCGACCGTCCCTCGAGGACGACGGCCGAGCCGAACCCTCCCCTGACCATGGTCGCAGCCACCTCCGCCACCGTCGTGTCGGGCGGCGCGCTGAACACGTCTGACGTCATGATCTCGGTCAGCGCGACCATCGCTCACTCCGGCCGCAGCGGTGGCTCATCCGCCTTCGCCGCCTACTTCGTCGACATCTGGGTCGGTCACCGACGACGCGGGGACGGCGAGGTCGGCGTCGAGCTGACGCCACAACGCCCCGGCCCACGAGCCGAGCCGAGGCCAGGCTCGCCAGAACATCTGCAGGACAGGGTCGTCGAAACGTGCGGCCGCCTCATCGGTCGTGACCTCGTCGGCCACGCTCTCGAGTGCTGACAGCGCATCCAGCAGCTGGTCGGACACCTCGTCCATCGGCATCACCCCCGACCGAACGGGTCCACCAGAGGTATATCACCGCCGGAGGCGGTCCCGACGCTGGCTCTTGCGTCGGCTGGTCTAGTCGGCTCCCTCAGATCGCGGGCGCCTTGGTCCGGAGCACCTCGATGAAGGCTCGCATCCACGACGGAGTCGGACGTTGTGCGCCGGGTTGGCGCCAGTCCTTGTTCCAGGGTTCGAAGCGACCCTAGTGCTCGGCGGCGGAGCGTCATCGGCTGGCGGCGTCGCTCGCCGGTGAAGTGGCCGGGTAGCGGGCCACTCGTTGGATGCGCTGGTGGCGCTGCTCAACCAGGTACCCAGTCGGGCGGCAATTCGCCCCGGTGCGGTGGATCGGCGCCCCTCCGCCCGACGACCACGGCGGCCACGCGGTGGGCGGCCTCGACGGCGGGCGCGACGGCCTCGACGTCCCTGAGGTCGTCGACGGCCCGACCGCTCGCCATCCACCACGTGAGAAAGCCGGCCGTGAAGCTGTCACCGGCGCCGATGGTGTCGAGGACCGGGCTGTCGGTGACCGGAACGGCGCGCGTGTCGGTCACCGTGACGACTGTCGTGGCCGCCGCGCCCGCCGTGACCAACACAGACCTCGGGTGCCCGGCTGCGAGGCGTTCCGCCGCAACCAGGGGCGCTGTCGTCGGGTCGGTGTACGTGAGATCCTCGGCGCTCGCCTTGACCACGTCGGCCCGGGCCAGCACTCGCCCCAGGCGTGCGAGGTAGCGGTCGCGGTCTGCGATGGCGCCGGGGCGGCAGTTGAGGTCGAGCAGCACGAGGACGTCGTCGCCGGCGTCGAGGACGATGCGTTCGACGGCGGTTGCCATCGGCTCGACGGAGAGCCCGAGCCCGCCGGCCACAACGGCCGGCGTGGTCGCGGGCAATGGCGCAGTCGTGAGCGCGACGGCGCTCGTTCCGTCGAGGTAGAACCGGTACGTCGCCGCTCCAGCATCGTCCAACTCCGCCACGGCCAGAGTGGTCGGCTCCTCGGTGCGCTGGACCTGCTCGGTGTGCACGGCGTCGGCCTCCAGGTCAGCCATCAAGCGTCGCCCGAAGCGGTCCGTGGATACCGCGGCGACCAGGCTGACTGGCGAGCCGAGCCGGGCGCACGCTCGTGCCACGTTGAACGGCGCGCCTCCTGCCGTCGCCGTGATCGCGCCGTCGGCGGCCACGACGAGGTCGACCAGGGCCTCGCCGACCACGGCTATCGGGAGGTCGACGGCGGGGCTATGCGGAGCCACCGGAGATCTCGATGTTGACGCCGGTGACATAGGAGGCGTCGTCGGACAGCAGGAACGCCACGACGCCGGCGACCTCGTCGGTGGAGCCGTAGCGGCCGAGCGGCACCATTCGGATCATCTGGCGGGCAACCTCGGAGGGATCGTCGGCGTAGTACGGGCTCGGGGTCGCGGCCTGGGCCGCCACCTGGTTGTCCCACATGCGTCCCGGTCCGATGAATGCCGGCGACACCGCGTTCACGCGTATGCCAACGGGCGCGAGGTCCTTGGCGGCGCTCTTGGTCAGGCCGATGATGGCTGCCTTCGACGCCGAGTAGGCCGACATGTTGGGGGCGCCGGTGACGCCGGCCATGGACGCCGACGACACGATCGAACCCGGCACCCCCGCGTCGACCATCACCGCGCTCACCACCGAGAGCACCGTGAACGCCCCGAGCACGTTGACCTCGAACACGCGCTGCGCATCGACGTAGGGGTAGCGGTCGATGCGCTCGACCATGCCCTGGTAGCCAGCGTTGTTGAACAAGGCCGTGGGCACCCCGATCGTGTCTCGGCACGCGCCCACGGAGCGCTCGACCCCCGCCGCCTCGGTGACGTCGAACGCGTCGATCCATGCCGGCGCGCCCAGCGTCGCGCACTCTTGTCGAGTCTGGTCCAGCGCCTCGTACACGCTCGGGTGGTCGACCAGTGCCAGTGACCAGCCTTGCTGGGCGAGACGTCGCGCCGTCGCCCGCCCGATGTCGCCGGCGGCTCCAGTGACCAGCGCGAGCGGTCGCTCGTCCTCCACGGGGCGGCCCTAGGTTGCGCAGCGAGCGGCCCCGCTGGCGATCCGCGCCCCGGCGGGGTCGAAGACGTGCACCGTTCCCGCGAACCGCACGTCGATGGGGTCGCCCGTCACGCCCTTGAACGGCGCCGGCATCTTCGACACGGCGAACACCATTTCACCCTCGTGGTCGAAGGCCACGTGCACGAACGCCTCGGAGCCGAGATCCTCGACGGTCCGGATGTGCGCCGCGACCGGGCCCTCCCCGACGCGCACGGCCTCCGGACGGAACCCGACGACGACGCGATCGCCGCCGAAGGAGGCCAGGTGCGACGTCACCCCGGTGTCGACGTCGAGCGCGCACCCACCGACGCCAATGGGCTGACCCGACGGGCACGGGAACAGGTTCATGGCCGGTGACCCAATGAAGCCCGCCACGAACAGGTTCGCCGGCTCGTGGTAGAGGGCGTACGGCGTGTCGGATTGCTGGAGCACGCCCTCGCGCAGGACCGCGACGCGGTGGCCCATCGTCATGGCCTCGACCTGGTCGTGCGTGACGTACACCGTTGTCACGGCCAGGCGGGCCTGGAGCTCGGCGAGCTCGGCCCGGGTCTGCACCCGAAGCTTGGCGTCGAGGTTCGAGAGCGGCTCGTCCATCAGGTACACCTGCGGCTCGCGGACGATCGCCCGGCCCATGGCGACGCGCTGGCGCTGGCCGCCCGAGAGGTGCTTCGGCTTGCGATCGAGGAAGGGCTCGAGATCGAGCACCCGCGCCACCTCGCGCACACGTGCAACGCGCTCTTCCTTGGGGACCTTGTGCTGCTTGAGGGCGAAGCCCATGTTCTCTGCGACCGTCAGCTGCGGGTACAGGGCGTAGTTCTGGAAGACCATGGCGATGTCGCGGTCCCGGGGCCGTACGCCGCTCACATCGCGGTCGCCGATGAAGATCGCCCCCTCGTCGAGCGGCTCGAGGCCGGCGACCATGCGCAGCGCGGTGGACTTGCCCGAGCCCGAGGGCCCGACGAGCACCATCAGCTCACCGTCGCGGATCTCGAGATCGAGCTGCGACACGGCCGGATGGTGGGTGCCCGGGTAGAGCCGGGTCGCCGACGCGAACTGGACCGATGCCACCGTTGCCTCCTACTTGATCGCACCCATGGAGAGGCCACGGATCATGCGCTTCTGCGCCAACCAGCCGGCGAGGACCACCGGCACGCTGGCCAGCACCGACGCCGCCGAGAGCTTGGCCAGGAAGTTGCCGCGCGTGCTGATGTTCGTCGTGACCCAGATCGGGATCGTCGAGCCGTCGGCCGGGTTGAGCTGGACGGCATAGAAGTACTCGTTCCACGCGAAGATCACGCACAGCAGCGCCGTGGCGGCGATACCCGGGACGGCGATGGGCAGGATCACCGAGGCGAGCTGGCCCCTCAAGCCGGCGCCGTCGATCTCCGCCGCCTCGATCAGCTCACGCGGGATCTCCTGGAAGAACGAGCGCAGCATCCACACCGCGAGGGGGAGGTTCATCCCCGTGTAGAGGATCATCAGGACGAGCCGGGTGTTCAGCAGGTCGAACTCCCGGGCGAGGATCCACAGCGGCAGGATCGACGCCACCACCGGGAGGAACTTGGTGGAGATGAAGAAGAACAGGACGTCGCGCCACTTCGGCACCGGCCTTATGGCGAGGGCGTACGCCGCCGGGATCGCCAGCAGGAGCACGACCACGGTGCTGACCGTCACGACCCAGAACGAGTTGAAGAACGCCTCGCAAAACGACAACAGACCGGTGCTGGTCTCGGTGACGTCGCTGTAACGGTCGAGCGTCGGGCTGAAGAACAGCTTGGGGCTGGTGTTGGCGTCCTGCTCCTCCTTGAACGAGCTGAGGATCATCCAGAACACGGGGAAGAAGAACAGCAGCGCGGCGAACCAGGCCACGACTCCGGTCACGACGTTCACCGAGCGGCGCTCTCCGACGCCGAGCTGCGCTCCAGCCGATCTAGCCATCAGGCGATCTCCTCCCCCCGCAGCAGACGGGACAGCACCCGGAGGGCGATTGTCGCGACGATGATCGAGGCGACGACCACGACGATGCTGTAGGCGGACGCCTTCCCGAACTCCCAACCGCCGCCGATCGAGCGTTGGTAGACGAAGTAGGGAATGTTGGTCGAATCCGGACCGCCGCCGGTCATCACGGCCACGTGGTCGAACACCTGGATCAAGTAGATAGTGCCGAGGAGCGTGCCGAGCTCCATGTAGGGCCTGAGATGAGGCAGGGTGAGCTGGCGGAAGGTCCCGAACCCGCTGGCGCCGTCGACCTTGGCCGCCTCCAGTACCTCGGCGGGCTGGCTCTGGAGGCCGGCGAGCATGATCAGCATCATGAACGGCGTCCATTGCCACACGAGCACGACGACGATCGACCCCAGCGGGTAGCGCGACACGAACTCGATCGAGTCCATGCCGACCCGGGCAGTCACCCAGTTGACGACCCCGTAGAGGCCGCTGAACATCTGGTTCTTCCAGATGAGGCCCGCGACGACCGGCATGATCAGGAACGGCGTGATCAGCAACGTGCGGGCGACGCCCCGGCCGAAGAACTTGCGGTCGAGCAGGACGGCCAGCAGGGTTCCCAACACCAGCGAGGCGAGCACGGCCGAGACCGTCATCACCACGGTCACCCACGCTGCATCGCGGAAGAACTGGTCGTTGGGGAGGTCGCCGTAGTTGTCGAGACCGATGTACCTCCGCGACGACGGCGGCACGATGGTCCAGTCCGTCAGGCTGTACCAGATGTTCATCAGGAACGGGATCTGCGTGAGCAGCACCGTGAATACGAGCGCGGGCAGCAGCGGGAGGCGCCGCCGCCACGGCCGGCGGAGCTCGTCGTGGCGGGCCGCGGTCCCCAGCGCCGCGCCCGGCTCCTGCCGCACGGTGTCCACCTGCATTTCGGCGGGTCAGCCTCCGACCTGGGAGGCGATGTCCTGGCAGGCACTCAAGGCCGCGTCGATGTTGGTTCGGCCCGCGATGACGCTGGAGAACTGCTCGGTGCAGCGGTTGCCGACGTCCTGGAACTCCGGGATCCCGACGTACTGCACGCCCGGCACGCCCGGCCTCGGCGTCGTCCCCGGGTTGTCGATCGGGGCCGCCTCCATCGCCTCCAGGGTGGCGTCGGCGAACGCACCGGCGGCCTCCTGGTACTCCGGGATCTCGTACGTGGAAGCCCGGGTCCCCGGCGGGATCGCCGCCCAACCCCCCGGGACCTCCTCGCCGGCGGCCTTGATGTAGTCGGGACCGGTCGCCCAGGAGATGTACTGCCACGCCGTGTCGGGGTCGGGTGAGTTCTGGGGGATCGCGAGGGCCCAGCTCCACAGCCAGCCGGACGCGTCGGTCTCCTTCACGGGGGCAGTGACGTACCCGTTCTTGCCCTTGACGGGGCTGTCGTCGGCCTCGAGCGTGCCGGCGGCGACCGTCGCGTCGTACCACATGGCGACCTTGCCGTCCTGGTACTGGGCGAGACACTCGTTGTACGACGCGTTGGCGGCGTCGTCCTCGCCGGCGCCGTTGACGAGGTCGAGGTAGAACTGGAGCGCCTCTTTGAACTCGGGCTGGTCGACCTGGGCCTCGCCGACGCTGCCGTCGTCGTTGGCGGACCACCAGGTGCCACCGAAGGTGTTGAGCACGGTGGTGAACGACGCTCCGAGGTCGCCCCACCCCGGCTTGCCCCGCAGGCAGATGCCGGCCATGTCGTCGCTGTCGACGGCACGGGCGATCTCCGCGACCTCGTCCCAGGTCGGGTTGTCGGGCATCGTGATGCCGGCGGCCTCGAGCACGTCGCTGCGGTACATGAGGAACGACGACTCGGCGTAGAACGGTGACGCGTAGAGCGCGTCCTCGACCGACAAGCCATCGCGGACTGTCGGGATCAGATCGTCGAATTGGTAGGAGTCGTCGTCCTCGGCGTAGGGCGTGAGGTCGGTGAGCCAGCCGTTGGCACCGAATTGCGGTGCCTCGTACATGCCGATCATCACGACGTCGAACTGCTCCCCACCGCCGCCGATGTCACGGGTGACGACCTCTCGAAGGGTGCCCTCCTCGAGCACCGAGTAGTTCACCTCTATCCCGGTTTCGGCGGTGAACAGGTCGGGAGTGAGCGCCGAGATGTCCTCCATCTGCGGGTTGCCGACGATGGCGACGGTGATCTCGCCGCCATCACCGGACGGGGCCTCGCCGGTCCCGCCCGGCTCGGCGCTGTCATCATCGTCGTCACCGCATGCCACCGCCGCCAGGCCGAGGGCGGCGACGGCCAGGACGCACAACGTGCGGCTGCTGCGGCGGCGCCAGGTCAAGTGCGAGGTCGCTGTCATAGCGGGGTCCCCCTTCAGCTGCGGGGTCTGTCGGATGTGACCCCCGACACAGGCATTATGTATTCGTTTGTGTTGGTTTGCAAGGCCATATCAACATGAATCCACGCTTGTCATGTTGATATCTCTGCGCTTATCGTGCTCCTGTGAATGGCAGCGGCCGGCCTTCCTCCATTCGGCTGCGCGACGCGACCTTGCCCGACATCGCCGCGCGCGGGGTCCCCGTGCCGACCTACGACCGCCGCCGCCTCGAGCCGCGCATCCTCCACGTGGGCGTCGGCGGCTTCCATCGTGCGCATCTGGCGCTCTACACCCACGAGCTCGCCGAGACCGGCAGCGACTGGGGGATCCGTGGTGTCGGTCTCCTCCGCCAGGACGTGCGCATGGCGGAGGCCCTGGCCCCGCAGGATCACCTGTACACCCTCGTCGAGCGCGGGGGCGGGAACCCCCACGCCCAGATCGTGGGCAGCATCATCGACTACCGGCTGGCCAACGACCAGCCGGACGGTGCCGCCGAGCTCGTGGCCGATCCCGGCGTGGCCATCGTGTCGCTGACGATCACCGAGGCGGGCTATGGGGATGGCGTCGCTGGCGCCCCGTCGTCCATGCCGACGACGTTCGACGTCATCGCCATGGGTCTAGCGCGACGGCGCGAGCAAGGCCATCCGCCGCTCACGATCGTCAGTTGCGACAATCTGCCCGGCAACGGCGACGCCGCCCGGCGGTCGACGCTCGCCGCCGCCCGACGGCGGAGCGCATCGCTCGCCGACTGGACCGAGCGGCATTGCGCGTTCCCCAACTCGATGGTCGATCGCATCACACCGGCCACCTTGGACGCCGATCGGGCGTGGCTCCTCGACGCGGTCGGCGTCGAGGACCGCTGGCCGGTGGTCGCCGAGCCGTTCCGCCAGTGGGTCATCGAGGACGACTTCGCCAACGACCGGCCGCGCTGGGAGGACGTCGGTGTGCTGTTCACCGATCGCGTCCACGACTGGGAGATCTACAAGCTGCGGTTGCTCAACGCCGGCCACTCGAGCATGGCCTACCTCGCCGCGCTCGCGGGCGTCACGTACGTCGACGAGGCCATGGCGCTCCCGGACGTGCGACGCTTCCTCCACCACCTGCTCCATGACGAGGCGGTCCCGTCGCTCACCCAGATCCCGGGCCACCCGCCCGGCGAGTACGTCGCCACCGTCCTCGAACGCTTCGCCAACACGGGTGTCCACGACCAGATCGCTCGCCTGTGCATCGACGGCAGCGCCAAGTTCCCTACGTTCCTGCTCCCGACGATCACGTTCCAGCTCGAGCACGACGGACCCATCGCCCACGCTGCCCTGGCCTTGGCCGGTTGGGCCCGGTACCTGGCCACAGTTCCGCCCGACCGGCAAGCTTTCGATGCCAGCGGCGACGCGGCGCGGCGGCACGCCCGTCGGGCCACGGACGAGCCGACTCGCTTCCTGGACTTCGCGGAGGTGTTCTCGACAACGCTGCGCGACAGCGCTCGGTTCCGCGTCGCATTCGCGACCGCGTGGCAGCGTCTCGGCGACGTGGGCCCGCTCGTCGCGATGGGGGAGTGACAGTACGCTCCCGGTCTCTAGCAGGGACGGTCCAGCATCGATGACGACACCCGACGGCACCAGCAGGGCTGACCTCGGCGGCAGCAGTGGCACCAAGCTCCAGCACCACCGGCAACGAGAGATCTACGTTCTCGCCCTGCGGAGCGGCTCGGTCGACGTCTCGGACCTGGCGCGCCGCTTCGACGTCACCACCGAGACGATTCGCCGCGACCTGTCGGACATGCAGGAGCGTCAGCTGCTCCGCAGGGTGCACGGCGGCGCGGTGCCCTACGAGCGCCTCCACCATGAGCCAATGGTCGACGCGCGCGACATGCAGAACGCCGAGGAGAAGCTGCGCATCGGGCGGGAAGCCGTCCACGACGTTCCCGAGCACGGCTCGGTAATCATCGACTCGGGCTCGACCGGCCAGCGATTCGCCGAGGTCTTCCCTGTGGATCGCCGGGTTCACGTCGTGACCAACTCGTTGATCACCGCCTCGACGCTTGTCCGTCGCGGCGTCACCGAGCTCACCGTGCTCGGGGGCGGCGTCCGGACCAACACGTTCGCCATGGTCGACGCCGCGTCGGCGGCGGCGGTTAGGGCGCTGCGCGTCGACGTGCTGTTCATCAGCTGCGACGGCCTGTCGTTCCCGAGAGGTCTCACCACGCCGTACCGCGACGAGAGCCTGCTGAAGCGAGCGATGATCGAGAGCGCGCGCCGAGTTGTCGCCATGGTGGACCAGTCCAAGTTCGGCAACGATCAGATGTTCAGCTACGCGACCCTCGACGACATCGACGTCCTGGTGACCGACAGCCGGGCCGACGACGACGCCCTCGCCGTGCTGGCCGAGCACGACATCGAGGTCAGGCGTGCCTGATCTCGATGCGATCGCATCCGCCACCCACGACCCGCGTAAGCTCGAGACAGTGGCGGCATCGGCCGCCGGGGCATCGGCCGCCCTGATAAGGGCCAACCTCGGCAGGGCCACCGGACTCGCTGAAAAGTCGACACCGACGGATGTCGTCACGCGGACCGATCTCGACGCCGAGCGGCTCATCCGCCGGATGCTCGCCGACGCCACACCCGGTGCCGGCGTCCTCGGCGAGGAAGGCGGGCAGACTCCGACCCACGACGGGGACGCAGCACGGTTGCAATGGGTGGTCGACCCGCTCGACGGCACCGTCAACTTCCTCTACGCCCTCCCGGTGATTGGCGTGAGCGTGGCCGCCGCGGTCGACGGTGAGATCGTCGCCGGTGCGGTCGTCGACGTGCTCCGTGACGAGACCTTCTCCGCCTCGGCCGGACAGGGGGCTCGTCTGGGCGGCGGCTCCATCGAGATCTCCCAGTGCCAGTCCTTGGCGCGGGCGCTGGTCATGACCGGGTTCTCCTACCGGGCCGACATCCGGGGCCGCCAAGGGCACATCGTGCACTCCTTGCTGCCCGCGGTCCGCGACATCCGCTGCTTCGGGTCGGCAGCGCTGCAACTGTGCTGGGTCGGCGCCGGTCGGGCCGACGCCTACTTCGAACGGGACACCAAGGTGTGGGACTACGCCGCCGGGGCGCTGATCGCTCGCGAGGCCGGGGCCGTGACCGAGCTGCCGTGCCCCGAGAACGACGGTCTCGTCATCGCCGCCCCGCCGGCGGTCTTCGACGAGCTGAGGGCCGTCGTCGACGAGCGATGATCAGCGCTGCAAGCTCAGGTGCACCGACGAGGCCGAGCGCCACTCCCGCCAGATGGTGATCAGCGCGTCGGTGGAGATGCCCTCGGCGATGCGGGCGACGGCGGCCACGGCCTCCCAGCGTCGAACGTCGTCGGGATCGACGCCGATCACGTCGGTGATGGCCTGGAGGTAAGAGTCGCGGGCAAGATCGAGGATCTCAGGCTGGGCCCCCGGGAGGTGCCCAGGTCCGTCCACACCGTGACCTCGCGCCGACATCAACAGCGATGTTCTGGCGACGTCGGCGACGGGATCGCCACGCGCGGCGTCGAACCAGTCGATGATCACTGGGCCGTCGCCCGCCATGATGACGTTGCCGGGATGCAGATCGCCGTGACAGACCTGCGACGGAATGGTGAGCGGGAGCAGCTCGAGCGCGGCGACGAGCGACGGGTCGACACGGGACGCGTCCCGTATCTTGCACCTGAGTCGATCCAATTGCGCCGGCAGCGACACGGGTGGCACGAGCGTGAACAGGAGCGCCTGCAACTCCGCGAGCGATCTGGTGTGGGCAGGCACCTGAGCCGGCTGCTCGAGCATGTGCTGCCACATCGACCTGCCGTGCACACGCTCGTAGATGCTCGCCGCCCGGCCGCCGATCATCTCGATCCCGTAGAACCGCGGTGCCGGCGCTCCGGCATCGTGCACGGCCGCGGTGAAGAGCGCCTCGAAGTGGATCCACGCCTCCGGTGTCGCTGCGAATGGCACCTTCGCCACGGCGTCGCGTCCCCACGCGAACACGGCCGACCTGCTCCCGGTCGCCAGCTGCTCCCCGAGTCCGACGCCCACACATCCTCTCTTGGCCGTCCAGCGTGCGCATCGTACTCGTACGCCCAATCACCGAGCCGCCGGCGTGTCACGATGTCTCCGAGGACGGCATGACGGAGATCGAACGGAAGTTCCGCGTCCGCGACGTTCCCCACCCCCTAGGTGACGGGACGCGTCTGCGGCAGGCCTACCTGGCCGTGGATGGAGACATCGAGGTCCGGGTGCGCGACCGAGGCGGCACACTCGTGCTCGGTGTCAAGGGTGGCCGGGGCCTCGAGCGCAGCGAGGTCGAGGTGGAGATAGACGCGGCGACCTTCGACGAGCTGTGGGGCCTGGCCACCGTCCGCCGCATCGACAAGACCCGCTACCGGCTGCCGACGGGCGGTCATACGGCCGAACTCGACGTCTATTCCGGGGCGCTGAAGGGGCTGATCGTCGCGGAGCTCGAGTTCACCAGCCGCGAGGAGGCCAAGGCGTTCAACCCACCGCCCTGGTTCGGCGATGAGCTGACCGACGATCCGCGCTGGGCCAACGCCGCGCTCGCCACCGACGGACCACCCGAGTAGGCAACCCTTGTCGAGGTCTACAACGGACTCGGACGCTGACCTTCGCGAAGCGCGGCATCAGGTCGTAGGTTGTGTGGAGACACCAAGGGGGCTGCCGAGTGCGCGTCCATGTCGATCGCGAGAAGTGCCAGGGCCACAACCGCTGCTACGCCCTGGCGCCCGAGCTCTTCGATGTCGACGATCTCGGCAACGCGTTCGAGCTCAACGACGGCCTGGTGTCCGAGGGGCTTGAAGACAAGGCGCGGAGGGCCGTGGCCAACTGCCCCGAATACGCGATCTCGATCTCGGAGTGATGCGATGACCACGGAGCGCGCCCGGGTGGCCGACTGGGCCACCGACTTCGACCACACCGACCCCGAGTGGATCGCCGATCCGTACCCGATCTGGGACGAGCTGCGTGCCACGTGTCCAGTGGCCCACAGCGACCGTTACGGCGGCACCTGGCTGCCCGTCCGCCACGAGGACGTCGCCGCGGTTGCCTACGACACCGAGCACTTCACCTCCCGCTCGGTGGTCGTCAGCGAGCTACGGCCCGGTCCCGACGACCTCCCGGCACCTATCGGTCTCGCGCCACCCATCACCTCCGACCCGCCGTTTCACGCCATGGCGCGGCGCCTGTTGCTACCGGCGTTCTCGCCCAAGCGCATCGCCGCCCTGGAGCCGTTCACGCGCCAGTTGTGCGGCGAACTGCTCGACGCCGTCGCGACCAGGAAAGAGTTCGATGCTGCCGTCGAGTACGCCCAGCACATCCCGCTTCGGGTCATCGTGCGGATGCTCGGCTTCCCACAGGAGGACGCCGACGTGTTCCGTCGATTCATCCGGATGGTGCTCGAGGACGTCGGCCAGTCGGCCGAGGAGCGCCAAGCCCAGGTCGACGATGGTGAGCTCGACGACTACATGAACGCCCGCATCGCCGAGCACCTGGACAACCCCCAGGACGACCTGACCACGTTCCTGCTCGACGCCGAGCTCGACGGCAACAAGCTCGCTCCCGACCACGTGCGGGGCACGATGGTGCTGCTGATGATCGCCGGGATCGACACCACGTGGTCGGCCATCGGCGCCTCGCTGTGGCATCTGGCCCAGAACCCGGTCGACCGCCGCCGCCTGGCCGCAGAGCCAGACCTCATGGCCACCGCGATCGAAGAGCTCCTGCGGGCCTATGCGCCGGTCACCATGGCACGCCTGGTGGCCAACGACTTCGAGTTCAAGGGCCGCCGGATGCGCGAGGGCGACTGGCTTCTCCTTTCGTTCCCCGCTGCCAACCGCGACCCAGGGTTCTTTCCCGACGCCGACAAGGTCCAGATCGATCGGGCCGAGAACCGCCATGCCGCATTCGGCCTGGGGATCCACCGGTGCATCGGTTCCAACCTGGCACGCATGGAGCTCCGCGTGGCTCTCGAGGAATGGGTGAAGCGCTATCCCGACTTCGAGCTCGCCAACCCGACCGAGGTCACCTGGTCAGCGGGCCAGGTGCGCGGCCCGCGTAGCATCCCCGTTCGCATCCTGTAGGTCGGTGCGGCAACGGAGGCGAGGACTCCGGGCGCCTGTGTGCTGACGCCTCAGTGCGGTGGGGGGTCGGAAGACGCCGAGCCGGGATCGACCTGTGGCGGCGTGGGGACGTCGGCCGGTGCCGCTGGAGCCGCCGGCGCCTCGCCGAGCGCCGAGCGGATACGGTCGACCCACAGCGGGTCGAGGTTGGCGTACACGAGCTTCGCGCCCGCGAAGCGCTCGAGCTCACCGACGAGGGCCTGCTGGTCGAGGTCCTCGACCAGCAAGGCCAACGTCGTGGTGCCGGGCTGCACCGCCTCGCGGAACCACGCCACCCACTCGTCCGGAACGCCGTGGTCGATCACCTTGGCGGCGACGGCGCCTGTGCCCGCACCGACGCCGGCGCCGACGATCCAGCCCACCGGTCCACCGAGGATCAAGCCGAACAGGCCTGCCCACAGCGCGCCGGACAGCGCGCTGCGGCCCGGCGCGGGATCCAGGGTCTCGCGCACGACGGTCTTGCCGGAATCGTCCTTGCCCACGAACACGGCGTCGCGCAGTCGAAGCCGGCCATTGGCCGCCAGCCGAGTCGCAGCGGTGAGGAACTCCTGCGCGCGAAAGGCGTCGCCGAAGGAGATGCCGACCAGGGTCGGTTGGGTCGCGTCCGTCGAGGTCTCACTCATACCCGCCAGCCTCCCACGTGCCGATCCGCCGGTGACATGGACGACCAGTCAGCTTGCCCGACTGCGCTCGATTCCGGCTAGGACGATGTCGCCGCGTCGGCGAATCCTGGTGCCCCGTCCTCCAGGGCGACTCGTGCGCCGTTGGCCGCGAAGCTGATCGCGTGGTACCAGCCGCACAGCATCAGCAGATCGAGTATCTGCGCGTGGCTGAACACCGCCGTCAGCTCCTGCCACAGGTCGTCGCCGATGTCGGACGTGTCGTGGAGCGTGTCCACCGCAGCGATGAGCAGTCGATCACGGACGCCGTTCCAGCAAGGATCGGAGGGTGCCCCATGGGTGAGGGAGGTGACTTGCTCGTTGGTGAGACCGACTCGTTCGGCGAAGAAGGCCACATGCGCACCCCACTCGTACTCGCAGCCGCAGCGGGCGCACGTACGGTCGATGACGATCTCCCGGTCGCGCATGGTGAGCGACAGCCGCTTGCTCAACTCGTAGCGACCCCACCCTCCCATGGCGGTGGCCATGGGCAGGTTCTGCACGAAGGTGCGGAACAGCAGGATCGGGGGCACGCCCGGCGGCATCATGGCCTCGAGCCGATCGGCGACCTCCGGTTCGTAGGGGGGCTCGACTGGCGGTATGCGCGACATGGCACTCTCCACGTGTTTCGGATTCCGCAACACCAGCCAAGGTACTGTTTCGAATACAGAAACGCCAGGGGTCAGAGGTCATGGCAGCGAAGAAGACACCCCGGCCCGGTGCTCCGGTTCGCGGGTCGACCACGGGCCGCCCGCTCATGGCCGCGATGGATCTGCTCGGACGTCGTTGGGCGTTGCGCATCCTTTGGGAGCTGCGCCACGGCCCGGTCGGAGCGCGTGCGCTGTCGAGCCGCTGCGACGGCATGTCGTCGAGCGTGCTGTACGACCGGCTGCGCGAGCTGAGCGAGGCGGGCCTCGTGGCCAAGGACGAGACCGACGCCTACACGCTCACCGACCTGGGGTCCTCGCTCGGTTCGGCACTCGAACCACTGGATGCCTGGGCGAATGAGTGGGCAAACGCGGTCACGTCGTTCGCCTCCCGGTAGGGCCAGGGCGGCGCGAAAGGGCGCCGCAGGGATGAGGGCAGGCTGAAGGCCGACCAGTCGGCGTCAGTGTGCTTCCAGGAGGCGCTGTCAGGCGTCGAGAATCGATATGTCGAGCCGTTGGATCACGTCAGAACGGCGCGGCGTCGATGAACCCGAGCGATCGGCTGATGCAGGTGAAGTCACGCGGTGCACCGAAGTGATCCACCTCGCGCAGGATCACCAGCTCGGCATCGGGCAGCGCCGCCACGAGCCGGTCGGCCGGTCCGGCGAAGTCGCCATCGCCGAGCACCACTAGCACCGGGCACGTCACCCGGGCGAGGTCGGCGTCGTCGAGCCGCCGTTCGGGCCGGCGGAGGAACGTTGCCAGCGCGGCCGGGTCGTTACCCGTCGTGCGTGCCAGCCGCACGAAGAGCTGGACGCCGATGTCGTCGGAGTCCTCGCCGGCCTCCAGGGCGCGGGCGAGGGGCTCCTTGCCGTCGACGCGGAACACGTCGTCGCCGATGCCGATCACCACGAGCTTCCGGAACCGCGACGGGTCGTCTGCAGCCAGCCCGAGCAGCAGCCGCGCACCGGCCGAGAAGCCGACGGCGTCGACCGAGGGGTGGGGGGCGATCGCCTCAGCGAGGCTGGCGGTCACGTCGGCGTAGTCCGCCGGGTCGGTCGAAGGCGTCGACGCCCCGTGGCCGGGTAGGTCGACACGCACCACGCCGCGGCCAGCGTCGGCCAGCAGGTCGGTCCAGCCGCTCTGCTCCCAGCCGTGCGCGAACGATGAGGCGAACCCGTGGACCAGCACGACGTCGGGCAGGTCTGCGCCGTCCGTGACGTGCGTCGTGACGTCGCTTGCGGGAACGGGGACCGAGTCGCCGGGCATCCCTCGAGCCTCCGCACGAGAACGGGTTCTTGTCAATTCGCTCGAGTGGCCGGGGACGTGCGATCGCGGAGCTCCGCGATCCAAGCGTTCAGGTCGGTCCCACGACGGGCAACATATCGACGGTCATCGCCGGTCTGAGGAGAATCACCATGAGCGATGAGTCGACCGCGTTCACCCTCGTGTTCGTCGGCTACGCCGACGAGGCGCTGAGCGATCGGGCCCGCGCGTACGAGGACGAGGTGCTGCCCCTGCTGGAGCGCCACGGGGCGCGGCTGCTGTACCGGGGTCGGCGGGCGGACGGGGAGGTGGCGTCGCTGCCGCTGGAGGTCCACGTCATCCGGTTCCCGCATCGAGAGGCCCTCGGCGCCTTCATGGCTGACGATCGACGCCAGTCGCTGCTGCAGCGACATGGCGAGGTCTTCACGGCCAAGCACGTGGTCGAGATGGACACGATCTCGGGCTCGCTCGGCTGAGACGGTTCCCCGGCGTCGAGCAGCGTTGCCCACCTACCCGTGCACAGGCGGTCGGCGCTGTGCCCAGGGTCGGGCGGCCTCGAGCTGCGACGCGACACCCAGCAGCAGGTCTTCCCGGCCGAACGCCGCCACGAGGTGGACGCCGATGGGCAGCCCGGCGTCGTTCCAGTGGAGGGGCAACGAGATCGCCGGCTGGCCGGTCACGTTGAACAGCGGCGTGAAGGGCACGATCTCGCCAGCCCGGAACAGGCCGTGCAACGGGTTGTCGGGCGG
>Ga0126304_10000256_pt1 | contig 19587 bp, 15 predicted proteins | sample Plot25_FD_92538 | JGI IMG/M metagenome (GOLD analysis project Ga0126304, IMG submission 92538) | Serpentine soil microbial communities from UC McLaughlin Reserve, CA, USA - Plot25 | ecosystem: Environmental > Terrestrial > Soil > Grasslands | place: USA: UC McLaughlin Reserve, Lake County... | reverse complement strand
TTAGCCAGTCCATCAGCGTCAGATTCCCCGTAAAGAACTTAGTGTTGTCATTGGGCAAATAGGCTTTAGATACGGTTGTACCCCATTCATATTTTCCTTTATCTGCCGCTGCCTCACTATTTATGATCTCATAAAAAGCGGTGACCGCCATCTGGTCGTCGGCCACAATTGCAATTTTATCACCCTTATTTACAGTGAAGGAAATATTTGCAAATAACGGTTTTCCGTCAAAGGATTTTGATAGTTTTTCGACGTTCAAAATCTGATTGCCAACTTCGCGCAATTGCTTAAAAACAATTCCTGGATACTTTCTATTTGAAGGAGTTATGTCCTCTATTACTAATTTTTCTAGAGCCTTTTTACGAGCGGTCGCCTGACGACTTTTTGATGCATTAGCACTAAAGCGGGCAATGAATTCAAGAAGGTCTTTTCTTTTATCCTCCATCTTTTTATTCTTATCGCCAAGCTGGCGCGCAGCGAGCTGACTCGATTCATACCAGAATGTGTAATTACCCGTATAAATTTTGATTTTTTGGCGATCCACATCTGCAACGTGGGTACAAATGGCATCAAGGAAGTGCCTGTCGTGGGAAACAACGATTACGATATTTTCATAGTCCGCAAGAACATTCTCTAACCATGAAATGGTAGTCACGTCGAGGTTGTTCGTAGGCTCGTCGAGAATAAGGATGTCTGGGTTTCCAAATAAAGCCTGGGCAAGCAGTACCCTGACTTTCAAAACTCCACTGATGTCTTTCATTAGAGATTGGTGAAGAGCCTCCTCAACGCCCAACTCACTTAGCAAGCTGGCAGCATCGCTCTCTGCAGTGTAGCCTCCCATCTCGCCGAATTCCGCCTCAAGTTCACCAGCCTTCATCCCATCTTCTTCGGTAAAGTCTGCCTTTGCATAGATGGCATCCCTTTCATGCATTACTTTCCACAGATTCTTATGACCCGTTAATACAGTGTTCAGAACGGTATAATCATCAAACTCAAACTGGTTTTGCTTTAACACCGCCATTCTTTCTCCGGGAGAAATGTCGACCGTACCCTTATTCGGTTCGAGCTCCCCGGAAAGAATTTTCAAAAAAGTAGACTTGCCGGCGCCATTAGCACCGATCACGCCATAACAATTACCCTTTGTGAAAGAAAGATTCACCTCGTCAAACAACACCCTTTTTCCAAATGAAAGGGTAACATTATTTACTGAAATCATACTATGCTAAAAAATTGAGGCGCAAAGGTAAGAAATAACGCCCAGTCATCAGTATGAATTTGCAAGGAAGCAACACCGGTGACCGATTTAGACAACTATTTGTACTGGTCGTTCATTCGCCGCTTCTCACGGCACATATCTACCAGTTTCGAGATTCGATCCGTTCTGGTTTCACTTCTCTTTGCCCGGGTTATTTAATTTCCTGTAACAAATTATTAAGATCAAGATATTCTGTCTTCATTAAAATGTTTCCTTCAGCATCCAGCGGCCAAAGTTCTTTGGGTCTGTCCCAATAAAGTTCAACACCATTCATGTCCGGATCATCGAGGTATAAAGCTTCTGATACACCATGATCGGCTGAACCCGTGAGGGGATAGTTTGCGTCGATCAATCGCTGATACGCAGTCGCAAGATCTTTACGGGTGGGATATACAATAGCCGTGTGATATAAGCCGCAAGATTTTTGAGGGGCAGGCGGAGCATTTTTGCTAAACCATGTGTTTAGCCCGATATGATGATGATACCCTCCTGCAGAAATAAATACAGCCTGCGATCCATAGCGCTGCATCACTTCGAAACCTAAAATATCCCTATAAAATGCCAATGATCTTTCGAGGTCTGAAACCTTTAGGTGTACATGACCAATGCGGGTTTGAGATGGAAGAATGTATGCCATGATGAAAAGTAAGATGTTCGGAAAATACGAAATACAAAGTACGAGGTACGAAGTAGGAAAATAATGGAGATCGTAAATGGACTCCTACTTCGTACCTAAGACTTCGTACTTGGTACTAGTCTTCCACGGTTAGCCCGGCTGATAAATATTCGGCGTTTAGTCTTGAGATATTGGTTATGGAAATCTCTTTGGGGCATACGGCTTCGCAGGCACCGGTGAACGTACATGAGCCGAAACCTTCCTTATCCATTTGTGCAACCATGTTGAGTACACGCTTTTTTCTTTCCGGTCGACCCTGGGGTAAAAGCGCCAGGTGGGCCACCTTCGCGGCCATAAACAACATGGCTGAGCTATTTTTACAAGCTGCTACGCAAGCGCCGCACCCTATGCAGGCCGCAGCAGCAAAAGAAGCATCTGCCTTGTCTTTTTCTATCGGTATCGCGTTTGCATCGACTGCATTGCCGGTGTTTACTGAAATATATCCTCCAGCTTGCATAATGCGGTCGAAGGCACTTCGGTCTACTATCAAATCTTTCATCACAGGAAAAGCCAGCGACCTCCAGGGCTCTACAACAACAGTATCGCCATTATTAAACGCCCGCATATGTAGCTGGCACACGGTCGTTGCATGCCATGGGCCATGAGGGCGCCCGTTTATATACATAGAACATGATCCGCATATACCTTCGCGGCAGTCGTGATCGAACGCGATTGGATCCTGCCCTTCACGAATCAGCTTTTCATTCAGCACATCGAACATTTCCAGGAAAGACATCTCTGTGGAAACATCTTTCACCTCATAGGTTACAAAAGTTCCTTTTTCTTTGCTATTCGCCTGGCGCCATACCTTGAGTGTGAGATTTATTCCGTTATGTTCCATATCTAATTTTAAAGGTTAGAATTCAGAATTCGGAATTTCAGAATTCCGAATAGTTCAAGATGATTGTTTCGTTTTTAAATAATCCACGTAATCGTTATTGCGTATCCGTCGTTTTCCTTCAACCGGAAAATTGTACCAGTACACCCACGCCATGACCTCCTTTCCTTTGGGTAAACGAACTGGAATAAGATCCCGGCAGTATTCCGATTTACCCGGCGTTTCGGGATCGAAGCCCTCATACTGATCCAGGATTCGAAGAACTTTTTTAGGATAGGTAATTTTCAGCACCTCGCCTTTGATCGAGCCAGATTCCCGGTCGGTAATTCGCACTGCTCCCGGATATCTTCCTATATCATATAACTTACCTCGAATAACAGATTCTCCGATCAACTCCACATCGTACATAATTTCCGTTCTTACAGGATTACCAAGCCCGGTACGCAAGGTCCCGTATACAAAAAGATAATGTGGTTCTTCAACTCTCATCAAATTAAAATCAAATCACATCCGCTTAATCCATCATTACATTGGCTAATCATCACATCATCACACCGGCCTGCCGGCAGGCAGGTCCGCCCATCCCTATTTATAGCTTCTTTGCGTTGGCTTTGCAATCTCAAACGCTAATTCCTCTTGATGCAATTGCCAGTTGTGATCACCCTGATACTGCCAGGCAGCCACATACGCAAAGTTCGCATCGTCTCGCAGAGCCTCTCCTTCTTCAGTTTGCATTTCTTCTCTGAAATGTCCACCGCAACTTTCATTTCTGTGCAATGCATCAATGCACATCAGTTCACCCAATTCAATAAAGTCAGCCACCCGGTTTGCTTTGTCAAGCTCAGTGTTGATCTCATTTGCAGAACCGGGGATACGTACATCACTCCAAAATTCCTTTTTCAATTGCTGTATTTCGGTAATTGCCTGCTGTAGTCCAGCCGCATTGCGTGCCATTCCACATTTATCCCACATGATCTTACCCAAACGTTTGTGAAAGCTTTCTACAGTCTGCTTTCCCTTAATATTTAATAGTTGGTTGATTCGGTCGTTAACATTGTTTTCCGCTTCAACAAAAGCCGGGTGATCAGTTGCTATAGCAGCAGTCTTGATATCATCGGCAAGGTAATTTCCGATTGTGTACGGAATTACGAAGTATCCATCGGCAAGTCCCTGCATCAGGGCAGATGCACCGAGGCGATTTGCACCGTGATCCGAGAAGTTGGCTTCACCCAACACATAAAGTCCGGGAACGGTGCTCATCAATTCATAATCTACCCACAATCCTCCCATCGTGTAATGCACTGCAGGATAAATTCGCATGGGGGTTTGGTATGGATCCTCTCCAGTTATCTTTGCATACATATCGAAGAGGTTTCCATATTTCTCCTTAACCACTTCTTTTCCGAGTTGGGTGATTGTATCGTTATCTACGGCTTCAAGGCCTAGTTTGCTAACTTCACCTTTGCCATACCGCTCAATCGCAAACGCATAGTCGAGATAAACGGCCATCTTCGAATTTCCAACACCGAATCCGGCGTCACAACGTTCTTTCGCTGCCCGGCTGGCAACATCACGCGGCACCAGATTTCCAAATGCAGGGTATCTTCTCTCCAGGTAATAATCTCTTTCATCTTCAGGAATCTCATTTGCTTTCCTGTTATCGCCCTGCTTTTTTGGAACCCAGATACGTCCATCATTACGCAATGACTCCGACATTAGTGTCAACTTACTCTGATGATCACCGCTCACAGGGATACAAGTTGGATGAATTTGCGTGAAGCATGGGTTGCCAAAATAAGCGCCCTTCTTATGCGCTTTCCAGATGGCAGTTACATTGCTGCCCATAGCGTTGGTGGATAAATAAAACACGTTTCCATACCCACCCGAGGCTAACAGTACCGCATGACCGAAAAATCGTTCAAGCGCTCCTGTTATAAGGTTTCTGCAAATGATACCTCTTGCTATTCCATCGATGGTTACGATATCCAGCATCTCGTGGCGGGTATACATTTTTACGTTTCCAAGTGCAACCTGTCTTTCTAATGCCTGATATGCACCGATCAACAATTGCTGACCTGTTTGTCCGGCCGCATAAAATGTTCTTTGAACCTGTGTACCACCAAATGAACGGTTACTTAATAGACCCCCATATTCTCTCGCAAATGGAACGCCCTGTGCTACGCATTGATCAATGATATTTGAACTCACTTCTGCAAGCCTATGAACATTCGCTTCACGTGCGCGATAGTCGCCTCCCTTAATAGTATCGTAAAACAGGCGGAACACGCTGTCTCCATCGTTTTGGTAATTTTTCGCCGCATTGATTCCACCCTGCGCTGCAATGCTGTGCGCTCTTCTTGGACTGTCTTGAAAACAAAAAGCCTTGACTTTATAACCAAGTTCTCCCATGGAGGCAGCCGCAGAAGCACCTGCCAAACCAGTACCAACGATGACCACCTCCAGCTTTCGTTTATTTGCAGGGTTCACCAGCTTCACATGGCCTTTGTAATCATTCCATTTATTTTCTAGCGAACCAGCAGGGATTTTGGAATCAAGCATGTTTTTTTGAAAATTTGAAGATTTGAAAATTTGAAAATGATTCAGAATGCAGAATTCGGAATTCAGAATAAACACCTCTTACAAATAAATTTAAGAGCTAATCGACGTCGTAAGACTATTCGAGAAATCCTGACTACCAACGCTCTACTCCTGCCTTCTGAATTCCGCACTTCTGACCTCCGGCTCGCACTCACTATCCTATCCATCCGAAATGTATGCTGATCGGCATCAATGCAAAGATCAGAGGGACGATGACGGAAAACCCTGCTCCTATTCCTCTAATCAGTCCTATGTACCTGCTATTGTGAACACCCAGCGTTCTGAATGCACTTTGGAATCCATGCAAAAGGTGATATGCCAGAGAAATACATCCAATCACATATAAGATCACTATGAATGGGTTTTGAAAAACATCTACCATTCGCTGGAAGAGATTATGATAATTCTTTCCTTCAATTTCTTGCAGCCCCGTAATTCGCGATGGTATCCAAAAATGCGAAATATGCATGATGAGAAAAAGCAATAATAATGTTCCCAATAATCCCATTGTACGGCTATACCATTTGCTTGCCTTATTTCCAACATTTATTTTATATCCAACTCCTCTACGTGCAAGATTTTTTGCTTCCAGCATGTACCCCTGGATGATGTGAAGTATGAAACCGCCGAACAGCACAAACTCTATCGCACGAATTACCCATGATGCCGCCATAAAATGAGCAGCCCGGTTAAACATATCACCGTTATCGTTTTTATCAAAGATTGGGAGATCAGCGAAGATGCATGCATTCAGCCCAACATGTATAATCAGAAACGAGATGAGAAAAAGTCCGGTTAAAGCCATCACGAATTTCTTGCCTACAGAGGAAGTGAAGAATTCAGACCATTTCATTGAGTGTATGTTTTGTCTTTAGAGATGCGCCTGGGGCAGATGGATACTTGATGACAGGCGCAACCAATAAGAAATCAAGAGCCTTAAAATTTTACGCAAAAATAGCGCAGCAATGCCAAAAATCAACTTTCGAAAAAAAAGTTTCTCGTTTTACCAACTATTCGGGCCGATTTATAGAGTTGAAGCGATGATCGTGCGCATTATTGACTTATTCTAAAATTCCTATCTTAGCCGCAACTAAACACCACTGAATGAAACACGACGAGGATTTCGAAGCCAACCTCGCTGGAGAAGACGGCCAGGGTGAAGAATCTAAGACGAGTTGGTTCAAGCGGATCAAGAAAGGCATTCTTACCAGTACTGCTGAAAAAAAGGAAACACCCGAAGGCTTATGGAGCAAATGCCCGGAATGTGGTTTTATTTGTACCGTAACCGAATTGCGTGAACATATTTTTGTTTGTCCAAAATGCAACTATCATCACAGGATTGGCAGTTCGGAATACTTTGAAATTTTATATGATAACAACGAATATGAAATTTTGTTTGAAAATATCCGATCAAAAGATTTTTTGCAATTCACCGATCTGAAATCATATGAGAAAAGATTAATTGAGACCTGGTCTAAGACAGATATCACAGATTCTATTCGGATCGCGGCCGGACAAATCAATTCGCAACCGCTGGTTACCGGATGTATGGATTTTGAATTTATTGGCGGTTCCCTTGGAAGTGTGATGGGCGAGAGAATTTCAAGGGCCGTTGATTATTGTCTTGAACACAGGGTACCTTTGCTGATCATCTGCAAGTCTGGTGGCGCAAGAATGATGGAAAGCGCTTTTTCACTCATGCAGCTTGCAAAAGTTTCCGGCAAACTATCACAGCTCACTGACGCAAAGATTCCATATATTTCATTATTGACCGATCCTTCCTTCGGTGGTATATCTGCATCCTTCGGCATGCTGGGAGATCTGAATATTGCCGAACCAGGTGCTTTAATCGGATTTGCTGGCCCACGCGTTATCCGGGAAACCATAAAACGCGATTTGCCCGAAGGCTTTCAACGGAGCGAGTTCTTACTGGAGCATGGCTTTTTAGATTTTATTGTTCAGCGTAAACAGTTGAAAGAAAAATTAGCTACAGTATTGGGGTTGTTTAAAAATTAGCTCGATAATATGGTAATTGGCTAACGTGCTGATTAGCTGATGTGCTAATATGCTAATTTGGTATTTTGCTAATGATAGCATTTCCGGTGAGTCGCATATCCTCCATACTTACGATAGATCATATTGACAAATGCCAGAGTAGCGAATCAATTAATCAACTAGTTCATAAACATATCAGACCTCAGCGCAATAGCAGGTTAGCACATCATCACACTAGCAAATATGAGTGAAATCAGGAATCGTTCCGCTTATTATGAATATTATATCGAAGACAAATACGATGCAGGCATGGTGTTGATGGGGACGGAAGTAAAATCGATCCGCGAAGGAAAGGTGAGTTTTGTAGATAGCTTTTGTTTTTTCCAGAAAGGTGAATTGTGGGTGAGAAATCTTCATATTGCCGAATATCGCTTTGGTACGACCAACAATCATATCGCAGTACATGACCGGAAATTGTTGTTGAATAAAAAAGAGTTGCGAAAGCTTGAAGGCAAACTAAAGGACAAGGGATACACGATCATTCCGCTCCGAATATTTTTCAACGAGAAAGGACTTGCCAAGATGGAAATCGGCCTGGGAAAAGGAAAGAAGTTGCACGATAAGCGCGACACGATAAAACAGCGCGATGCGGATCGGGAATTGAAGCGACACCTTGGGCGATAAAGGTTAATGAGCCGATGTGATGATTAGCCAATTAGACGAAGTGATGGTAATGAGCAATTCGCCAATGTAACAAATGGCATTTACCATTAGCAGAGGTAACTAACACTCTAATGATATCAATTAGCTTATCAGCTCAATAACTATCGGCTACTCATTACATCGGCTCATCGTTTCACTATCGGCTAATCGGCTTAATTATCACATTGGCTTATTGATAACAACTTGGCTTGATTTTTTCTAATTATCTTCACGTATGTCACGGATCCTATTGCTTTTTTCAACTTTTATCGTATCACATTTTTCATTTTCCCAGAAAGTGACCGGCTCATGGTATGGAAAGGCAGATGTGATGATTCAGGGAAGCCATAACAATTACCTTACTGAATTGATCCTTAAACAAAAAGGCAATGAGGTAGAGGGAATTTTTGGTTACTACTTTAAAGACTCATACCAGAGTTTTTTTATACGCGGCACTTATAACCCTAAAACCCGCGCCATCAGTATTAACAGAGTTCCAGTAATATTTTATGCATCCACCAATCGTGACGGCGTTGAATGCCCCATGGATTTTCATGGAACGTTAATAGTGTCAAAGGTGAAAAACACAGTTAAAGGTTCTTTTTTTAGCGATGAAAAATACAAATATACCTGCCCCGAGTTACGGGTAAACTTCATTCTGGACATGAAAGAAGATGAAGACAGCGTGCTAAAAAATTCTGTAACAGGGAAGAAAATATGGCAACCGCAAAAAGAAGACTTTGTTGTTTCAGCGCCACGGAATGAACAAGTGAAACTAGACGTGGGAGACGTTGCACCGGGCAGCATAGCAAACATTCCACCGCCGATTGCTGTCAATTTGGAAAGGCAGCTGGTAGATAAATTCGTTCAGCGGAAAAACATTTACAGCAGAGATATCGAAATAGAGTCTGATTCTATACGACTAAGTTTTTATGACAATGGCGATATAGACGGGGATAGTATTAGTGTTTTCTTAAATAAGAAACCAGTGCTCGCCAATCAGCAACTGTCGAGCCGTGCGTTAAACGTTTACGTTTCTCTTGATACGTTGCTGGAAATTAACGAGATTAGCATGTTTGCGGATAACCTGGGCCGTATCCCACCAAATACGGCGTTGATGATAGTTAGCGACGGCATCAATCGCTACGAGCTGTATTTATCGAGCAGTCTCACACAAAATGGTGCTGTACGGCTTAAACGAAAGAAAAAGAATTGATTCATTACAAAACCTTGCCCTTCCTCAGGTTAGATATATCCAGGTTTTATTTATTAAGTAGCTCTGGCACTTTTAAAGTTGTACCGCATTTCTTGTTAAACCGCTCTATCGCATACTTGCAGATTTCGGGTGAGTTTAGCTCCTCGTGATTATGAATGAAGAAATAAACTTCCCTAAGTCCATTGTCTATCCAGCTTTTGATACGATCAACCCAACTGTCGATCCTCGAAAAATCGGTTGGATGCATGTTGTTCCCTACAAACCTGATGAAAGCAAGCGGAGTTGTAAGCTTCATGTGCAGGCAATCTCTTCTGCCCGAGGTGTCAGTGATGACTGTTCCAATTTTCAATTCCCGGAATAACTGGAAAACTTTATCAACCACTTGATTTTTTGAGAACCAATCAGAATGTCGAAACTCGATGATCGTTTTGAAGTCGCGCGGTAAGCTTTGTATATAGTTTTCGACCACATCAGCTCTATTCGTTTTAAAACGGTCAGAAAGCTGCAAGAACGATGGCCCCAGTTTCTTTCCAAACGAAAGCATGTGATCTATATAGCGATCTGTTTCCTGATCAGCATTTTTTAATTGCCTGATATGAGTGATAGAGTTTGAGAACTTTGGACAAAATCTGAAATCGTCCCCTGCAAGCGAGGCCCAGCGGTCGATCACTTTTTTGGGCTGCAGGTTATAAAAAAGCGCGTTTAATTCTATGCTATTAAAGTACTTTACATAGTGGGATAAAAAATCCTTGCTCTTCGTTCCCTTTGGATAAATTTTTCCGATCCAATCTTCCCTTCCCCATTTGGCACAGCCTACATACAGTTGAAGCGGCTGCTTATTCGCCTTTTGCTCTTTGAGAACTTCATTTGTAATGATATCATCCGGTGGAAGCGAAAAATCTACTGATTGGATATTATCTGCGCGGCCAAAGTCCATGAGATGGTTTTAAGATGATTAGAAATTGTCCATGCTGTTGCCAGCACTTTTGAAATCGTTTACCGCTACAACCAAAAGACCTTATGCCTGAAACTTCGTCAACAGCTCTTGAATTCGTTTATATCTAAAAACTAGTCGCCTTCTTCACATTGGCGGATTAAAATGCACAGTCCAAAAAATTCCAGTGGGTGATAAAAATATGCAAAAGGAACAACCGAGAATGTTATGAGGGGAAAAATTTTTTTAATCCTTCCTCGAATGAAAGCGGTTCGTAGCCAAGATCTTTCCGCGCTTTATCGATATGAAAACCTGTACGCGGAGGACGTACCGCCGGTTGTGAAAATGACGTCACATCCGCTTTTTCAATCAGGGAGTTATCAAGGTGAAAATGTGCTGCCGTTTTGAGCGCGATCTCATATGGAGTTAAGAGATCTTTTCCAGAAATATGATAAATACCGGTTGCATTTTTTTCAAGCATAAGTACGATTCCCTTAGCAAGGTCCTCTGTAAAGGTTGGAGTGCGAAACTGATCGTTCACCACTTTAATTTTTTCCCCCTTACTTAATTTGTCTTTTACCCAACTGATAATGTTCGATCTTGTACCAAATGCGTTGCCAATAACCAATACAGTACGAGCGACGGCCCATTGCAATCCTGACTCCATCACCTCCGTCTCAGCAGATAATTTTGTACTTCCATAGTAGTTCAGAGGCTTCGGCTCATCTTCCTCCCTGTATGGACCTGCCGATCCGTCAAAAATAAAATCCGTGGAAATATAAATGAGCTTTGTATTGATTTCCTTTGCAGCTTCTATCAAAAACCTTGTTGCCGTTACATTGACATTGTAACAATCTATTTTATTCAATTCACATTCATCCACCTGGGTCATCGCTGCCGCGTGAATAATTACATCAGGCCGAAACCCTGTAATCACTTTTTGTACTGCCAGACCATCTGTAATATCTAAATCCTGATAAGTTAGATTATTGTCACTTGATGATTGCAACCTGCTTGATCCCTTTGAAGTCGCTATCACTTCATGGTTTTTTTGCAGTAAAAGATTAATCAATTGCTGGCCAAGTAATCCATTTGCACCTGTAACTAATACTTTCATGTTTCAAAGTTAAGAAACCATAATTTGAGTCAGGAGTCTAAAGTCTGGAGTCAAAAAAACTCTTCGTTTGTTACTAAACTTTTTTTGTTCGCATAATCGGAAATCAAACATCGAAAATCAATAGTCCATACCCGAATTCCGGAATCCCGACTCCAGACTCACCCTAGAATCCTTTCAATTTTTCCTTTCCCTGTGTATTTCCTGACTGATCTTTAAAAGGCATTTTGAGGTTATACATCGTGAAACTCCATATATCTGCGGCTTCTTCAATTTGTTTTGTTACCGGCTTTCCCGCGCCATGTCCTGCTTTTGATTCGATCCTGATAATGACCGGATTTTCACCCTTATAAACTTCCTGTAGTCGCGCTGCGAATTTGAAAGAATGTGCAGGCACCACTCTGTCGTCATGGTCTGCAGTCGTGATTATAGTTGCGGGATACTGCACACCCTCCTTCAGATTATGCAGTGGAGAATATTTATATAAGTAATCAAACTGTTCTTTTTTTTCGCTGCTGCCAAATTCAACAGACCATGCGTAACCGATGGTGAACTTGTGATACCGCAACATATCCATCACGCCTACTTGCGGTATGGCTACTTTAAACAATTCCGGCCTTTGGGCCATTGCTGCACCTACCAGTAATCCTCCGTTACTTCCGCCACGAATAGCCATTTTGGCCGGCGAAGTGTATTTTTCTTCTATCAGGTATTCTGCTGCGCCGGTAAAATCATCAAACACATTCTGCTTCTTCTCCAGCATTCCTGCCTTATGCCATACTTCGCCATATTCACTTCCTCCGCGAAGATTCACCACGGCATATATACCACCCTGCTCCATAAAAAAAGCATTTGACACGCTGAACCCAGGCGTCATCGGGATATTGAAACCACCATACCCATACAGGAGAACGGGATTGTTTCCGTCAAGTTTTAATCCTTTCCTATAGTTCAGAAACACCGGAACTTTGGTACCATCTTTACTTTTAAAGAATACTTGTTTTGTTTCGTAAAGACTGGGATCGAATTTGGCCTCGGATTTCCTGAACAATTCTGATTTTCCTGTTTCAATATCGTACCGGAAAATAGTGGGTGGATAAATGAATGATGTGAACATATAAAAGAACTCTTTATCTTTTTTCTTGCCTCCAAAGCCCTCGGCTGTTCCAATGCCTGGTACCTTTATTTCACGAACAAGTTTTCCTTCATAAGTGTATTGATACACCTTCGTTGACGCGTCTTTTAAATATCCTGCAAACAGGTAACCACCTCCTGTAGATACCGACTGAAGCACCTCCTTTTTTTCGGGAATTATCACCTTCCAGTGAGCCGCGGCCGGGCTGGCCGGATCAACAAGAACCAATTTATAATTGGCTGCTCCATCGTTGGTAACAACCAAGAGCTTGTCACCAACATTATCCACGACACGTGGCTCCGTTTTGAATCCCGGAATTAAAAGTTTGAATTCTGTCCGTGCTGAATCTTTTAAATCGCGATACCAGATTTCTCCGCCGCTGGTTCCTTCAGATGTAGACAGCAGAAGAAATCTTTCATCTTCTGTGAGGCCAACTCCCGCGAATCGTTGCGGATGTTCCTTATCTTCGAACACCAGAATGTCCTCGCTTTGCGGTGTTTCGACTTTATGGTAATAAACTTGTGGCAGCACGTTCTTTCCTTTTAGATGCTCGCCTGTTTGCGGTTCGGGGTAACGCGTGTAATAGAAACCTTCATCACCTTTCCAACTGAAGCCTGTAAACTTCAGCCAATCCAGTTTATCGGAAAGCCTGGTATTTGTATTTACATCTATAATATAACCGACTCTCCAGTCGCTGCCGGATTGCGAGACGCTGTACGCCACGTATTTACCATTCAACGAAAACTTGAGGCCCGCCAGGGATGCAGTACCATCTTCAGATAATTTGTTTGGATCTAAAAATACCTCAGGCACTCCTTTCAATCCTTTCTGCCTGTACAAAATGCTTTGATTTTGTAACCCGTCATTTTTATAATAATAATAGTAATCGCCTTCCTTGAATGGAGAAGTGTAACGCGGATAGTTCCACAGTTCTTCCAATCTTCTTTTTACCTGTTGGCGGTAAGGGATCGATGCGAGGTATTGTTGAGTAGCTTTATTTTGCGCAATAACCCAGGCCTTAGTCTCTTCGCTGTTATCGTCTTCCAGCCATCTGTAGGGATCGGGAACCTTTGTTCCATGGTAATTATCAATGGTATCAGTTTTTTTTGTGTTTGGATATTGCAGCTGGGCCAGGCTGCTGTAGGGTATAATAACAGTCAATAAAAGCTTCACCACGGAACATTTCATAATAACGAATTTTAGGCGCTTAAGATAGGCAAAATTTCAGTCCGTGGAGGGATGTTTCGACAAATGAAGCAGTGATTTTACGGCCGAAAAGGCCGAGGTTTGTGGTTGGTGGTGGGTGGTTTGAGGTGAGTGGTTTGTGACAACAATATGAAGCTCTTAATTATACCCTATCAGTATTATACCCTATCAGTTATGATTAATGGAGATGCCACGGCTGAAAAACAACAAACTACAAACAATAAACTACAAACCACAAACAAAAGACAATTGCCTTAATTATTCGCCACCGCTATGTCCGCTTTCAAAGTATCGATTAGGGGAAACAGGTTGCCGGTGCGGGAGGCTTTGAGAAACAGAGTATATAAATGCGATCCGCCCCGGTATAAGGCCACATTGCTTCGGCTGCGCAGCTTCGATTTCGCACGGTGCAGGAGTTGTCGACAATTTTCGTAACTGATACCGAAGTTGTCTTCGATCCACTCATATTCCTTTTCAAAACTTTTCTTCATAATGAAAACGGCTCGCTCATGTGGCGTGAGAATATTTTGCATCAGGCTGAATAATTGATCCAGCTCCCCAACTGTTTCCATATTGGAGGAAGGGAAAAAAATCGCTGGTTCTGTACTGAGTGATCTAAGCACATATACTCTGTGCCTTTTTTCCTTGCGCAAGCTATTTACATAGAGGTTATGAATCGTTCTCTTTATGTAGCCTTCCCGATTACTGATGGTGGAATCATTATCAAGATATCTTTTTAATGCTTCCTGTACCAGATCTTCCGCCAGTACTTTGTTTTGTGTAAGCCTACGGGCATATGACCTGCATTCCGCTTCGAGCGATGTTAACTGATACATGATTTTTGGGTTGATGGTTATTGCACAGTAAAGATGCTTTAAGAATAACCATGTATCAATCGCATGAACATGTGAATCTTTTAGTTAAACAAGACCTTCGTTGATTGCTTTCAAAACGGCTTCTGTTTTGGAATTGACATGAAGCTTTTCGTAGATATGACGAATATGAGAGCGGACAGTATCAATACTGATAAAATATTCGTGGGCGATGAGTTTGTAACTATAACCACTGACGAGTCCTTTCAGAATTTCAACCTCCCTGCCTGATAGATTGTAGTCAGCTTTAATTGTTTTTGGCTGCCGCTGGAAGAACTGCAACACTTTCCGGGCAACGTTTGCTGTCATCGGAGAGCCGCCTTTGTTCACGTCGAAAATTGATTCGATTATTTCAGCGGGAGACGTACTTTTTAATAGGTATCCACTAGCTCCATTGCGAATGGCCTGAAAGATCTTTTCCTCGTTGTCGAATACAGTGAGCATGATCACCTGGGTCTTTGGACTGACTGATTTCACGATCCCGGCGGCTTCAATTCCATTGATGCCTGGCAGGTCGATATCCATGAGAACGACATCCGGTTTTAATTGAGCCATATCTGTTTTTACAGAATCACAATTGCTGAAAGTTGCCAACAATTCAAGGCCGGCGGCGGACTGGATCAGGAACGAAATTCCTTCGCGCAAACTTGTATTGTCTTCATAATACACAACCGATATTTTCTCCTGCATATAACAAAAGTATTTTCTTTTTTTGGACGGTAGCATAGCATGATGATGCTATAGTCTTTCGTGTCCTATGTATCGTCCGTTGTGTTGTTTATGAACCCCTTAATAGTACAGTCAAAAGGGTTCACAAGAACATAACGGAAGATGCAAGGACACAAAGGGAATATTTCAGGAAAGCCTGATCAACACATCCACCCTTGTGCCCTTGCCATTTCCTGATTCAATGGTAGCATTTCCTTTTATTTCCTTCGCCCGCTTATAAATATTACTCAAACCATTTCCCTTTTTTATCTCGGTCTCCCTGAAACCCTTTCCATTATCCTGTATAACCATTTTCAGGTGTTTGCCCTGTTGGGTGATAAATAACTGAATAATATCACACCCAGAGTATTTGATAGCATTATTGAGACACTCCTTGAAGATGAGGTAAAGATTTCTTCGTTGCTCTAGATTCAATCGCGAGGTACGGAAAGAATCCGAAATATGAATTTTGAATTCTATATCCCTGGCATCGCAAAGTTTCAGCCCGAACTCGCGTATCCTCGTAACAAGATCCTCCAACTTATCGTTATTCTGTTTGATGGTCCAGATGATATCCTGCATATTTTCGGAAAGCTGCGCGGCATTGTTGCTGATCTTATCGAGAAGCGGTGCAGATTGCGCTTCTTCCCCTACCTGTCTTTTAACCACATCGCTGAAAATCCGAATACTACTTAGCGTCGAGCCCATGTCATCATGCAAATCCGTTGCGATTCTATCCCGCATTTTTTCGATCCTGCCCTGTTCTTCTTTTCTGACTGTGTAAAACAGGTAGAGGATGCCGCTGATCACCACCAGCACCAATCCCCAGAACCACCAGGTTTCATAAAATTTAGGCAATACTTTGATTGCAAGAGTAAGTTCTTCCTTACTCATCATTCCGTTCGGCCCCCTGACTTTCAGATGCAGAGTATAATTTCCGGGCGCAAGGTTTGTGAAAGTGAGTGATCGCTGAGAAGTAAATTTCCATTGTGAATCCACACGATTCTGTTCTATCCAATAAGCATATTGGATTTTTTCGGGTCGGCTATAATCAAGCGCGGCGTACTCCACCACGAATGTATTTTCGTGCGGCTGGAGAATAACTTTCGATGTATTGATCGGACTGACCATTTTATCTTCTACCTGGATATAAGTGAAAATAAAAGGTACGCCGATCAGACGGTCATTTAATTGTCGGGTGTCTGTATAACTAAAGGCACTGTTGAAGCCGACGAATAATTCGTCATTGTCTGATAAGCTTAACTGATCTGGGATATTATTTGTGAACAACCCGTCTTCCTTTTTGAAATAACTGAACTGTTCCGTATCGGGATTGAAGCTGTGTAATGCATTATCTGATGCGATCCACAAAAAACCATGCCTATCAATGACGATAGTTCCCAACCCGTTTGCAATAATTCCTTCTTCGTCGCCATACATTTTCAATAAGTAACCTTCTCTGGAGAGCTTCAAAAGTTTATTCCCATTACCTAACCAGATTTGCCCTTTCTTATCTAAAGCGATTCCATAACCGCCGCTGTTCTTTATCGGCTCTCCTTTAGCTGGCTTGATGACCAGTTCCGAAATTTTTCCGGTGGTGTCAATACTGAATGAATGATGCGCCGAAGAAATCCAGACTTTTCCTGCGGAATCAGAAGCAATTCCGGTAACCGAGACGCGCTCAGGTTCTTTCAATACAGCATTCAAATATTGACGTTGTATTTTTTTTGTTTTCTGGTCATATTTAAAGAATCCATCGTAGTTCTGGCTGAACCATATATTTCCCTTAACGTCTTTGTAAAGCCGCAGCACTTTCGTACTCACCGTATCGTTCCGAATAAAGGAATCGACAAACCTCCATTGACCGGTGATTGGATGAAATATCTGAATTCCGCCAAGCTCCGCGATCCAGATGTTTCCATCGTTATCCTGTTCAATGTCGAAGAGTTCAGACGTTTTTAACTTATGAGCATAACTAACAAATTCATCTCTCTTACGATTCCATTTATAAAGTCCGCCAACCCACGAACAAACCCACCATGTTTGACCGGTCGGGTCTGTCTTGTCCTGCAATACGCTGTTTACGATGGGAAATTGTCCTACTATGCCTGTGCCCGGAAGCATCTTACGTGCAAAGCGCACGCTCCCGGGATCATATTTTTGGATGCCAAAATCTGTTCCTAACCATAATATGCCATTGGTCGTATCGCGATAAAATGTATGAATACGACCCCCATTATGAGTCCACGACTGCTGCAGGTTCTTTGGCATATCATAAAGCTGCTGCGCCTTTGTGTTTAATACATTTAACCCGGAATAACCTCCGCCAATCCAAAGAAGGTTATTGTTCCGGTAGTCAACATCAGCGGAAATACTAATGATAAAAAGCGTCGTTTTGGTTAATAGTTCGGATTTGGCCGTAGAATCGTTATAATAAAACAAACCATTGTTATAAGTTCCAAACCATGTCTTGCCCAAGGGATCAGTGTAAACATACATCACGCCAATACGTTCATTTCGATGTTCCTCATCAAAGCCCATTACATAGGTTTCTTGTTTGGCTTTGCAATCATACCGATACACTGCTGCATTATTAAGGAGCCATAGCCGACCGTGACCTGCATTAAAAATCCGTGCGTCCAGTAAATGGCTACCCAGTTTCTTCACGAAAGAGACATTTAAATTCTTCTGATTGATGTTATACAGAGCGCCGCTATGAATTACATGGATCATTCCGTTTTCATCAATATTCAAGTGCCAGACTTTTGAAGAACCTGTGTCATGTAAGGGAATTGTTTTGAAATTCTGTTTGAAGGGATCGTAACGGCATATGCCGTTGCCTGTGGACATCCAAAGAAATCCGGACGTATCACAAACCAGGTCAATAACAGTATTGTGAGGAATAGAAGTGGAATCGTTTTTATTATGCCTAAACGTCTTGAATTGAAAACCATCGAATCGGTTCAGTCCGTTCAATGTTCCAAACCACATGAAGCCCTGCTTGTCCTTTACGATGGAATGCACCAGGTCATGGGACAGGCCATGGTCTGTGGTAAGATGTTGAAAGCCATAATCAAATGACTGGCCTCGGGCCAATGCAGCAGTGCATAGGATGCCAAGAAAAAGCAGTGATGGCTTAGGGGATAAGTTCAACATACCAGGGGCTACAGGTTGTATTGACTACAATATAATAAACCCTGAGCAATACAATTGAGAATTCGGAATTCAGGATTCCGAATTCAGAATTCAAAATGTAAAGTCAATAAAACAGAACATACCTTATCAAAATATTATAAACCGGAGAATGTTATGGACAATGAGCAATGAACAGTGAACAACGAACGGGGAACAGTGAACAATGAGCCGTGAACATCAACATCAGGAAGTCTTCGCCACGAATTACACGAATTGCCACAAATTAATTCGTGATAATTCGTGTAATTCGTGGCGAACGAAACAAAGGCATCTTTCTGTTGTACAGAATTGCACGAATTAGCACGAACAATATTCGTGTTAATTTCCTGCAATTTGTGATAAACTCTCTCAGCAAATCAAAATCAACTGCTTCTGAATTCCACGTTTCCAATTTCAACTTACTTCTCGCTTTCCAACCTGCTCTTCGGAATTGCGTTCTTAACCGGCTTCAACGTTTGTAAATAGTTATAGATCGCCTTTAATTCATCATCACTCATTCGGCTAAATGGTCCCCATGGCATATGAGTGCCAGGATAGACCTTTCCTTTCCTAAAGCGGTTCACAAACATTTCCTCTGACCAGCCAAACAACCTTCCTGTCGAATCCGGTGTTAGATTAGGCGTAAGAAAATAGTATTTGTCAGGATCGACAGAAGATTCCATTTTCATTCCGCCAGCAAATGGTTCACCAATGAATGCACCGGTCATCAGATCGCGGTTTGTATGACATCCATAGCAATTCGCAACGCTCACTGCAAGGTATCTTCCGTAGGCTGCGCTTGTGTCCTTTTTAATTGTTTTGGGAACCTTCCCCGTCGGGCCTGAGGGCTTAAGTATAAAAGCTTTTACAATATTTCCCAGAATATTGGTGGTGTTTTCCGGCACCCTATTTTTTACAGGCTGCTGGGTTCGAAGGAAAGAGATAATAGCAGTGAGATCTTCGTCACTCGTATTGTGAAACGGCATAAAGGGCAAAACAGCCGTACCATCTGGCCGTACGCCATACCTCAGCATCCGCGCAATTTCGGCATCCGTGTATTTACCAACGCCGAATTCTTTATCTGATGTAATGTTTCTCACATACACGTCTCCTATTGGCAGATCAAATTTATTACCGCCTGATAAAGGAACTTCGATTCCTTTT
>Ga0126304_10000253_pt1 | contig 19626 bp, 14 predicted proteins | sample Plot25_FD_92538 | JGI IMG/M metagenome (GOLD analysis project Ga0126304, IMG submission 92538) | Serpentine soil microbial communities from UC McLaughlin Reserve, CA, USA - Plot25 | ecosystem: Environmental > Terrestrial > Soil > Grasslands | place: USA: UC McLaughlin Reserve, Lake County... | reverse complement strand
CTACACCGCCTCCCTGGAAGTGATAGAGGATGAGTCTCAGGATTCGCTCAGGGTAGACATAAATACCGCGGACATCGAGGAGCTCGACGAGTTGCCCGAGGTCGGGCCGTCGACGGCTGAGAGCATAATCCAGTACAGACAGAACAACGGGCAGTTTTCCTCGGTAGACGAGCTTGCATCCATGCGAAACTGCAAAACGCTTGAGGTCAGGTTTCACGCCTTACTGACCCAGAATGAGATTCGGCAACTGGAAGTGGTGCGTGCCTAAAGAATAGTGGGGGCGCTATGCGTATCTTCCTACATCGTGAGTAGGAGCGACAACCAGCAGTCCATTCAGCATGGCTTCCGTGCTTGCGTTAGGGAGATAAGGCCGCAGTTCGGCTAGTAAGCCGTTCGGTTGCACCCAGATGGCGAGCAGCGCACTCGTAATGAGCAGGGGTAAGCGGTTCGAGTCCGCTCGTCGGCTCTCTCGAAGGTCGACTCTCTATTTTTGTTACCCTTTGCAGGGTAAACTGGTGAAGAAAGGATAGACTTAAGCCATCGCCGGATCTTTTGACTCCACGTCCGCTGGGGCGTTCGTCCTAGCCACAATTACCTGGTAAGGCCTAGCGCACAAGCCTCATGACAGGGTCACCCCCCTGCGCGATGATCTAACGGTAGCAAGGCAGAGCGACATGGCTCTTGCGCGTCAGGACCCACGGAGATAGCGTGATAGGGAACTACTCGACGATATTCGAATCGGCACAGCGCGACGACCAGCCCGTACTGGTTAAGCTCTCCGGAGAGTTCGACATCCGATGCCGGAGGACCCTCGAGCACATGCTGAGAGATTGCCTGGCTTCGGGGAGGTCAACGCTCGTCTATCTCTCGGAGGTAACGTTCATGGATTCCCGGTGCGTCTGGGAGTTGGCGCCCAAACGACCTACAAGGAAGGTAAGGTTTTGAAAGGTGCCACAGCAAGGGATTGCGCTCACCCTGCTGAGACTCTCGCCGCACGGCGTGGATGTCGAAGTTGTCACCCTAACCCCGCAGTGAGGCGCAAGGTCATCGACCACTTTATCGCGTGCATAGAGTTCCTCAGTCATATTTCGACCTACCGCGACAGCTGCGGACTGCTGCCTCACGGCCCCTATCAGGTGGTCCCGGGACAACACAGGAGCAGGTCAAGCCTCCAGACAACTACCGTTTGCGCACCGGAACCCGCGATAGTTATACTGGGAGAGAATGGGTGATTAGGTGGCTAATTGAGTACAAGCGACCACGATTTACCAGACGTACGCCCACTGTTGCCTGAAGAGCGTCGACGGCGCATAGCGCGTCTCGTCGAAGCGAATGGCAGCGTGAAGGTGGCGGCGTTGGAAGAGGAATTCGGGATCTCGCCGATGACGGCCAGGAGAGATCTGGTAGCCCTGGAGCACGCGGGACAGGTGCTGAGAACTCACGGAGGAGCTGTTCTCCCTAGCTTCGCCGCACACGAAGATTCCTTCCAGCGCCGGATGGGAGAGCAGATGGCAGCCAAGAGGAGACTGGCTGTAGCCGCTGCCGGACTGGCAGAGTCGGGTGAGACGATCTTTGTAGATTCCTCGACCACGGCTTACCATGCTGCCAAGAGGATCCTTGAGGAGGGCTTGCGAGTTACGCTCATGACCAACTCGGTGCCGGTGATGGAACTATTCACCGTCAGCCGGGTACCGAACGTCGAGCTTGTGGGTATGGGGGGGTCCTTGAGAAGGCTTACGCTCTCCTTCGTGGGTCCCCACACCGTACGGATGGTAGGTGCGTACTTCGCGGACAAGGTCTTCTTCAGCGTGAAGGGGCTGACCGAAAGCGGGCATCTGAGCGACCCCGATCCGCTGGAGGCTGAGGTCAAGCGCGCCATGATCGAGCAGTCTCATGAGCCGGTACTTCTCGTGGACAGCACGAAGTTCGATCAGCGGGGTCTAAGCGCCATAACCGACGTCCGCGAGGTTGCACTGGTGCTGGCAGCTGACACCCCTGAGGATAGGATGGTGGCCCTGACCGAGGCCGGTGTGGAGGTGCGTCGCGTTTAGGAGCCTTCCATGAGCGAGGGTGCCAAGGTGTGGCTCGTGCCGGACGGATTCATTCCGGAGGAGAGCACGGGAGTACAGGAGAGCCACGAGGCAATCTGCGTGCTGAACATCTCGGCGGAGCAGGCGCGGCTTTCCATCTCGTTCTACTTCGAGGACCGGGACCCCGTCAAGGACGTCGGGGTGATCGTTCCGCCGGAGCGCACCCGCCACATACGGACAAGATGGAGGGCGTCGAGATCCCGCGCGGCGTACCTTATGCGGTCCGCGTCGAATCGAGCGTCCCTGTTACGGTTCAGTGCTCCCGGATGGACACCACCCAACCGGCGCTCTCGCTCATGACCGCCATGGCACACCCGGTTGAGAATTGAGTACAAAGCCGGATCTATGGGCGATGAGGCCCCTGAGATGTAGAGAAGGGTAAAGGTATGCCGCAGTTCGGAGCGCACGCGTTTATCTGGGCGGGAGAATGGACACCCTCGGGGGCCGAGAAGGTGATCCGTGGTGCGTCTGAGGCCGGGCTGGATTTCGTGGAGATTCCTCTGTTGCGCCCCGAGAGCATGGACGTCGCCGGTACGAGGGAGTTGCTGGATCGATACGGGATCGGGTGCACCTGCTCGCTGGGCTTGCCCGAAGCGGCGCACCTTCCCTTCGCTCCCGACGCAGCAGAAACGTTTCTCCAAGAGGCGGTGGATGTCACGGCCGCGCTCGGATCCGACGCGCTTTCGGGAGCGATCTACACCCATCTGGGCACGCTGACCCGCAAGCCGCCCACTGAAGACGAGCTTGCGAATGTAGCACGAGTCATCAAGAGCGTAGCGCGTTACGCGGCAGAACAGGACGTTTCGCTGGGCATAGAGGCCATCAACCGCTACGAGACCTACCTGATCAATCTTGCCTCGCAAGCCCAGGAGATGCTGAACCGGATCGACGAAGCGAACGTCTTCATTCACCTGGACACGTACCACATGAACATCGAGGAGAAAGGCTTCTATGACCCAATAGTCGCCACCGGACCCAGGATGCGGTACATCCATCTCTCCGAATCCGACCGGGGCACGCCCGGCACGGGTAACGTACACTGGGACGACGTTTTTCGGGGACTGAAGGCCGTAGAGTACGATGGGCGCCTGGTAATGGAGTCTTTCGCGGCGGTCAACGAGGACATCATAGGCGCCACGGCCCTGTGGCGGGACGTGGTCGGCGATCCGCAGGCTTTGATAGTGGATGGACTGACCTACTTGCGTGACAAAGCCTCCGAGCACAACCTCCTCGAGGGCTTGGCCGAGCCACCCCGGATTGGGTAGTGGTGGCTATGGACGCCGCATTCTTGGCCGTGGATTTGGGAGCGGAGAGCGGACGCGCTGTGATGGGGCGTTTCGACGGCGAACAGATAACCCTCGAGGAGGTGCACCGCTTTCCGAACGTGCCCGTCCGGTTGCCGGATGGTCTGCACTGGGACGTGTTGCGAATCGCTAGGGAGGTCAAGGATGGGATCGCCAAAGCGACCAGGAATGGCCGGCGGATTGAGAGCGTCGGGGTCGACGCCTGGGGGGTAGACTTCGCCCTCTTGGACCGTGAGGGCTGCCTTGTCTCCAACCCCTACCACTACCGTGACCCCCGCACCGAAGGCATGGACGAGAGGGCCTTCGATCGGATGCCCAAAGAGGAGATATACAGGACGACGGGCATCCAGTTCATGCCGATAAACACCCTCTACCAGCTTCTGGCGATGGAGGGTTCGCCTCTTCTCCAGGCGGCACAATCGCTGCTCCTCATCCCCGACCTCGTAAGCTACTGGCTCACCGGCGAGAAGGCTTGCGAGTTCACCGCCGCCAGCACCACCCAGCTCTGCGACGCGCGTTCCGGTGGTTGGGCCCGTGGCCTTCTGGAGAATATGCGCTTTCCCGGCCACATCTTTGGCGAGATCATCCCGCCTGGCACCCAACTCGGTCCCCTGTTGCCGGAGGTCGCCGAGGAGACAGGAGCGAGAGAGGGATTGGCAGTCACGGCCGTGGCCTCCCACGATACCGCCTCCGCCGTGGTCGCTGTCCCTGCCGGGGGCGAGGATTTCGCATATATCTCCAGCGGCACCTGGTCCCTGGTAGGCGTGGAACTGCCGAAACCGGCTATAGCGCCGGAGGGTATGCACGCCAACTTTACCAACGAGGGAGGCTTCGGCGGCACGACGCGATTCCTGAAGAACGTCATGGGCCTCTGGCTTCTGCAGGAGTGCCGACGCACTTGGGCCAACGAAGGGCATGAATACTCCTACGAAGAACTGACCCGCCTCGCGCAGGCGGTGCCGGATGCTGGTCCCCTGCTGGACCCGGATCATCCCACCTTTCTCCCTCCGGGAGACATGCCCGGGCGTATCCGCCGCTTCTGCCGGCAGACGCACCAGAGTTCACCCGAGGACCCAGGGGAGGTCGTGCGGTGCGTGCTCGAAAGCCTGGCGCTCAAGTACCGGTGGGTGTTGGAGCGATCCGAAGAGATAACCGGGCGGCGGGCCGGGGTTATCCACGTGGTGGGGGGCGGGGTGCAGAACACGCTGCTGTGCCAACTCACGGCGGACGCAACGCGACGGCCGGTACGGGCTGGGCCGGTGGAAGCCACGGCTCTGGGCAATCTGATGGTTCAGGCGTACGCCCGGGGATACCTGGGTTCGTTGGAGGAGATCCGGGCCGCCGTGCGAGGCTCCTCCGTAGAGGTGCACGACTACCAGGCGACGGGTAGCGCGGACGAGTGGGACGAAGCTTATGAGAGGTTGCTGAGGGTTATGGACGCGGCACAACCGGACACGGAAGGAGCGAGTCTTGAGTAGCCGGGGAACGAGAGACGGCGAACTAGGTAGCGGATGCCCGGAAAGGGTCGGGGAGAGTCAAGGCATATGAGCCTATCCGACGACACCGGCACAGAAAGGGCTGCCACGGTCGCCGAAGCGCCGACCGTCTTCCGGCTCCTGAACGTTACCAAACGCTTCGGCGGCGTGACGGCAGTGGAAGGTGTGAACTTTGACCTGCGACCCGGTGAGGTGCACGCCCTGGTCGGCGAAAACGGCGCCGGCAAGAGCACGCTTATGAAGATGGTCTACGGTCTCTACAAGCCAGACGAGGGCACGCTGGAGGTCGGTGGCAACGTGGTCGAGTTCTCCTCGCCGCGGGATGCGGAGGAAGCCGGGATCGCCATGATCCCGCAGGAGCTCGACCTGTTCCCCGAGCTCTCGGTGACCGAGAACCTATTCGTGGGCCGCCACCGACCCCGCACCTCCTGGCGCACCCTGGACCGGAACGCCATGCGGGCCGAGGCCCGCCAGCGGCTGCACTCGCTCGGCGTTGATCTGGACGTCACCACCATCGTCAAGCGGCTCTCGGCGGCCAACCAGCAGATCGTCGCCATCGCCCGGGCCCTGGTGGGTGAGGCCAAGGCCGTGGTCATGGACGAGCCGACCGCGTCTCTGACCGAGCGGGAGGTCCAACAGCTCTTCGGGATCATCTCGGACCTGATCTCCGGTGGCGTGGGCGTGGTCTACATATCGCATCGCCTGGAGGAGATCTTCACGACCTCCGACCGCATCACCGTACTGCGGGACGGACACCACATCACCACCGCGTCTACCAACGAGCTCGACGCAGAGGAGCTGGTCCGCCTCATGGTGGGCCGGCCCCTGAACGAGCTGTTCACCCGGAGCCCGCACCGCTCCGGCGAGGTGACCCTGGAGGCGCGTGGTCTCAGTAGGGCCGGTGAGTTCGAAGATATAGACTTTGCCTTGCGCCAGGGCGAGATCGTGGGATTGGCCGGACTCGTCGGGGCCGGCCGTAGCGAGCTGGCCCAGACCATCTTCGGCATCCGCCCGCCCGAGAGCGGTGAAATACGCATCGACGGCGAAGAGGTCCGAATACACTCGGTCCAGGCAGCCATGGAACGGGGCATATTCTACGTGCCCGAGGAGAGGCGCTCGCAGGGACTCATCCTACCGTTCTCCATCAAGAACAACATCACCTTGAGCATCCTGGACCGGATCTCCCGGTTAGGCTTCGTGCCGAGAGCGGAGCGGCAAACGGCGGACCGGTTCGCCAAGGAGCTCTCCATACGGGGGGCAAGTATTTCCGATCCGGTCAGCCGGCTGTCGGGCGGCAACCAGCAGAAGGTGGTACTGGCAAAATCGCTGGCTCGCGAGCCCTCCATCCTTCTCCTCGACGAACCGACCCGGGGTATCGACGTGGGGGCAAAGTCGGAGATCTACCGCCTCATAGACGACCTCGCCAAGGAAGGCAAAGCTATCCTGCTGATCTCCTCGGAGCTAGAAGAAGTTCTCTCGATGTCCGACCGCATCCTGGTTATGAGGGAGGGCCGCATCACTGGGGAATTCAAACGGGAGGTAGCCACCCAGGAGAACGTGATGACCGCGGCCACCGGAGGGGAAAGTCGGTCGACCCTTAACGGGTCCCGAAAGGAGGCGTCCAAAGATGAGTGAGGCACGGGCGCCCACCGAAGGACGCAGGGTTTCTCGCGGCGAAGTTCTCCGTAGGTTTATGGTACGGCCCGAGGCGCCCGCCCTGGTGTTCCTGGCTGTACTGGTGGCGGCCTTTTCCCTCAGCAGCGACAAGTTCCTGAGTGGCACCAATTTCGAGTCCATCGTGATCTCTGTGGCCGTGCTGGGGATCATCGCGCTGGCCGTCAACCAGGTCGTACTGTGTGGCGAGATAGACATCTCGACGGGCTCGATGATGGGTCTCTGCGCGGTGGCGGCGGGCGCCGTGGCTTTGAGCACCGGGGGCCTGATCCTGCCCCTGCTGGCCGCCGTCGCCGTTGGCGCCCTTTGCGGCGCGATAAACGGCCTGCTGGTAACCGCCGGACGCATACCGTCCATAATCGTGACGCTCGGTATGCTCTACGCATTGCGGGGCGTGATCCTGCTCGTCACCGGAGGAACCTGGATCACCGGCGTCCCCAACGAGGCACGCGTCCTGGGGACGGGGACGGTGCTGGGCGTTGGCTATCCGGTGATAATCCTCTTCGCCCTGTTTCTCGTGATGGAGCTGGTCAGCCGCCACTCGACCTGGGGCCGCAACGTCTTCGCCGTCGGCGGCAACCGCCGAGCGGCGCGTTTCGCCGGGTTGCCTATAGACCGCGTTCGCGTCCTGGCTTTCACGCTGGTGGGGGTTTTCGTCGGCATAGCGTCCGTCATCTACATGGGACGAGCCGGGTCCGTGCAGACTAACACGGGGACGGGCCTTGAGCTTCAGGTCGTCGCGGCCGTGGTGATAGGCGGGACCAGCATCTCCGGCGGGCGCGGCTCGTCGCTGGCTGCCCTCACGGGGGCTGTCCTCATAGGAGTGATCCTCAACGGCCTGGTCCTGCTGGGGGTGCCGGGCATCTGGCAGCAGGCCGTCCTGGGGGCTCTCATCTTGCTCGCCGTGGCCACCGACGTGCTGCGCAGGCGGCTCGTGGAGGGTAAAGCATGAGTGCGGCAGCGGCGGTTCTCCGACGTTTGACATTCTCCCGCGAGGTGGTGCTGCTGGGGGTTCTGATCGTGCTTATGATCGTGATGTCGATCCTTTCGCCATTCTTCCTCACCGTGAACAACCTGCTCAACACCTCGCGCTTCTTCGTCGAGGTGGGGCTCATGTCCCTGGGGATGACCCTCATCATCATCACCGGCGGCATAGACCTCTCGGTGGGTTCTAACCTGGGGCTCTCCTCAGTTGCGATCGGGTTCTCCTTCGCCGCCGGGCTGCCCCTCCCCCTGGCGATCGTGCTTGGGCTCGTGGTCGGCACGGCCGCCGGGCTCTTCAACGGACTCTTTATTACGCTGCTCGACCTCCACCCCCTGGTCGTCACCCTAGGCACCTTCGCCCTATTCCAGGGCCTCGCCTACGGCGCGACCGGAGCGGAGGCCGTCTCCGACTTCCCCGGCTGGTTCGCCTACTTCGGCCAGGCGTACCTGGGTCCCGTGCCGGGGCAGCTGTTTATCTTTATCGTTGCCGTGGTGATGGTGTGGCTGATCCTGTCGCGTAGCCGCTTTGGCCGCTATGTCTACGCCATCGGCAACAACGAGGAGGCAGCCCGTTTCTCAGGCGTGCCGATCCGCAGGGTCAAGATAGCCATCTACTCGGGCATCGGGTTGCTGGTGGGTATGGCGGCGGTGATCTACACCTCAAGAGTCTACACGGCCCGGGGGGACTCGGGGCTGGGGCTAGAGCTCGACGTGATCTCCGCCGTGGTCCTCGGCGGGGCCAGCATCTATGGCGGCTCGGGAACCATAGCCGGCACCGTGCTCGGCGTGCTGATAATCGCCACCTTGCGCAACGGCCTTACCCTGGCCGGGGTGCCCAGCACCTGGGTGCTCTTCGTACTGGGCGTCCTGCTGCTCGTGGCCGTGTTTTTCAACGAGTTCTTCAGAGTAAAGGAAGAGTGACCCACATTCAGAGAAGGAGAATGCCCGTGAAGGAAAGCAAAATGCACCGAAAAGGAGGAAGGAACGTGTCCACCAGGCAAATGTGGGGGTTCAAGGGCGTCCGTGCGCTCTTGCTGATGGCGTTGATCCTGATCGCAGCGTCCTGCGGTGTGGGCCAGCAGGCGCAGCAGGGCGGTGGCGGTGGCGGGGGGCCAACGAAGATATGCATGATGCCCAAGCTGGTCGGCATCCCCTACTTCAACGCCGCCGAGAAGGGTGCGAAGGAGGCGGCAGAGCAGCTGGACATCCAGCTCGTGTACGACGGGCCCACCGAAGCGAAAGCCGCACTCCAGTCCCAGATGATCGAGCAGTGGATCCAGCAGCAGTGCAGCGCCATCACGGTGGCCGCCAACGACCCCAACGCCCTCGCCCCTGCGATGAAAAAGGCCGGCGACGCCGGCATCAAGACCGGGGCCTGGGACGCCGACGTGGCTCAGGACGCCCGCGACGTCTTCGTCAACCAGGCCACCTTCGAGGCCATCGGCTACAAGATGGTGGACCTCATGGCCGAGCAGACTGGCGGCAAGGGCAAGTTCCTGGTTGTAACCGGCTCGCTCACCGCCCCGAACCAGGTAGCCTGGCTGAAGTACATGCGCGAGCGCATGAAGGAAAAGTACCCCGAGATGTCCATCGCCTCCGTCCAACCCGGCGAGGAGGACCTCCAGAAGGGCATCGACATAACCAAGAACTACCTCCAGGCGAACCCCGACACCGCCGGCGTCTTCGGCATCACCTCGGTGGCCCTGCCGGGCGCGGCTGAGGCAGTCAAGCAGATCGGTCGCCAGGGCGAGGTCGCCGTCACCGGCCTCTCGACCCCGAACGAGATGAAGCCGTACGTCAATGCGGGTGTCGTCGAGAAGTTCGCCCTCTGGAACACCGTGGACCTCGGCTACCTGGCGGTGTACGTCGCCAACGCCCAGGTCGAGGGTAACCTGCCCAAGTCGGGCACCTTCAAGGCCGGCCGGCTCGGCAAGGTCAAGATGCTCGCGCCCGACGAGGTACTTCTCGGCCCGCCGGTGGTCTTCTCGAAGGAGAACATAGACCAGTACGACTTCTAGCTAAGCACCGGCGCCTCCCTCACGAGAGGCGCCGGCGTTTTATCCGGAGAAGGAGGATAGAGCCTTGGACAGCACGGAAGGGCGGGCCTACGAGGTCCTTTCCGAGTCCCTCCCGGCCCGGGGAGTTGACGTTGACCGGGTAGAGGAGCGCCTGAGATCCCGGCGGCTGGAGACCCCGTCGTGGGGCTACGGCAACTCCGGCACGCGTTTCAAGGTGTTCCCGCAGCCGGGGGTACCGCGCGACCCCTTTGAGAAGTTCGCGGATGCCTCAGAAGTCCACCGCCTCACCGGTGTCTGCCCCTCTGTAGCCATACACATCCCTTGGGACAGGGTGGACGAATACGGGGAACTGCGGGAACGTGCCGAGGGCTTGGCGCTTAGCATCGGGGCCGTAAACCCCAACCTTTTTCAGGAAGAGGACTACAAGCTCGGAAGCGTCTGCAACCCCGACTTCGCGGTGCGCCGCATGGCCACTGATCATTTGCTGGAGTGTGTCGAGATCGGGCGCGAGGTGGGCTCGGACGTGCTCTCCTTATGGTTCGCCGACGGCACCAACTACGCCGGCCAGGACTCCTTCGGGGAGCGGCGCCACCGCATGCAGGAGTGCCTCTCGGAGACCTACGAGGCGATGCCCAAGAACATGCGTATGCTGCTTGAGTACAAGCCCTTCGAGCCAGCCTTCTACCATACCGACCTCTCCGACTGGGGCGCGGCACTCACCATGTGCCAGAGGCTCGGCGAGAGGGCTGAGGTGCTCGTGGATCTCGGGCATCACCTGCAGGGCACGAATATAGAGCACATAGTCGCGCTACTCTTGGACGAGAAGAGGCTCGGAGGCTTCCACTTCAACAACCGCAAGTACGCTGACGACGACCTCATCGTTGGCTCCGTCAATCCGTTCGAGCCCTTCTTGATCTATGTGGAGCTAGTGGAGGCCGAGGAGAGCACGCGCATCGACTACATGGTCGACCAGGCCCACAACGTAGAGGTCAAGATAGAGGCCATGATCCTGAGCATCACCAACCTCCAGGAGGCCTACGCGAAAGCTCTCCTGGTGGATCGTCGGGTGCTGAAAGAGGCCCGGCACTCGGGGGATGTCCTCAGGGCACACCGAACCTTGATCGATGCTTACGCGACCGACGTACGACTCCTGTGCGCCAAGGTGCGTGAAGACATAGGTGCTGCGGTGGACCCGATAGCTGCCTTCAAGCAGAGCGGGTACGCGGAGAGAGTCGCCAAGGAGCGCGCGGAGGGTGTCGGGGCCGGCTGGGGTTAGCCGGAGGGCTACGGTGCAAAGGCGACGATCGAGCGTCGCGCTAACGATGTAGCGAACGACGAGGGGAAGGTTTCGGAGGAAATGGAGACAAGGATACCAGGGGCCACAGAGAACCTGTGGGATACCCAGAGAACCGAGGGTCTCTCAGAGCTAGAGGTGCTCGCCTACCGCTCCAACCTGCTGGGCGCCGACCGCGTGGTGGCCAACTTTGGCGGAGGCAACACTTCTACTAAGGCGAAGGAAAAAAATCACGCCAGCCACGAAGTGGACGTCCTGTGGGTCAAGGGGTCCGGCACCGAGCTCGCGACCATAAGGGCCGAGCAGTTCACGGGGCTAAAGTTAGACGAGGTCCTGCCGCTCGAGGAACGAGTCGAGATGAGCGACGAGGAAATGGTCTCGTACCTCGCCGCCTGCCAGCTCAGACCCGACATGCCTCGCGGCTCCATAGAGACACTGCTGCACGCCTTCGTGCCCTACGCGCACGTGGACCACACTCACCCAGATGCGATCAACATGATCTGCTGCGCAGAAGGCGGCGAGGAGCTCGCTGCCGAGTGCTTCGGGGAAGAGGCGGTCTGGATCCCCTACATCCGCCCCGGCTTTACACTCAGCAAACAGGTGGGCGAGGCGGTGAGGAACAACCCTAACGCCCGCTTTATCCTGCTAGCCAAGCACGGGCTGGTCACCTGGGGCGAGACCCACGAGGAGAACTATGGGCGTACCATCGAGGCGATAAATCGCGCTGCCGAGTTCGTCGCGAGCAGAGCCGGGGAGCCTTTCGGCGGCAAAACCGTCGAACCGCTGTCTCCCGAGCGGAGGGAGGCGCTCCTCGCCGAGGTTTTGCCCCCTCTTCGGGGTGCGCTCTCGTCCGGGTCCGAGGAGGCTGCTCACAAGATCCTCCGCGTCGACTACACCTCAGAGGACGTCCTCGAGTTCGTCTGCGGACGCAACTCTAGGGAGCTCTCCCAGGTGGGGGCAGCCTGCCCCGACCACCTGGTGAGGACGAAGGTCAAGCCCCTGTGGGTTGACTTCGACCCACAGGAGGAGGGCGCAGAGGAACTGAAGGCGAAGCTGCTCGAGCGCACAGCGGGATACCGTCAGGAGTACGAGGAGTACTACGCGCGCAACCGAGAGAAAAACCCGCAGGGCGACGCGCCGATGTTCGACCCCAACCCGAGGGTCGTCCTGATACCCGGCGTCGGGCTCGTCGGGGCAGCGAACAACGCCAAGGAGGCCGCACTCTCTCGGGATTTCGCCTACAGGGCCATCAACGTCATGCGCGGCGCACACGCTCTTGGAGGCTACGTCTCACTAACCGAAGAGGAGTCCTACGACGTAGAGTACTGGCCCTTAGAACTCTACAAGCTCGCTCAGGCCCCGCCACCCAGGGAGCTCGCGGGCCGCGTCGCCTTCGTCACCGGAGGCGCCGGCGGCATCGGAAGCGCCGTCGCGACGTCCCTGGCTTCTGAGGGAGCGTGCGTCGTAACCTGCGACCTCGACGAAGAAGGCGCCAAAGAGGTCGCAGAGACGCTGCCGCAGCCCGGTATCGCGGTGAGGGCTGACGTTACCGACGAGGGCGAGGTGATCCGTGTCTACCGCCGGGCGATCCTCGAGTACGGGGGGGTCGACGTGGTGGTTTCCAACGCCGGTCTGGCCTCCTCCGCGCCGATCGAGGAGACGAGCGTCGAGATGTGGGACAAAAACCACGCGGTTCTGGCCAAGGGCTACTTTCTCGTCTCCCGTGAGGCGTTCAAGATCATGAAGGAGCAGGGCGTAGGTGGCAGCCTCATCTTCGTGGCCTCAAAGAACGCCATGGCCGCCGGCAAAAACGTCAGCGCATACTCTTCGGCCAAGGCGGCCGAGCTGCACCTGGCGCGGTGTTTGGCCGAAGAGGGAGGTCCTGAGCGCATCCGCGTCAATACGGTAAACCCCGACGCGGTCCTGAGCGGCTCGAGGATTTGGGGCTCCTCCTGGCGCGAGGAACGCGCCGCCGCCTACGGTATAAAGCCCGAGGACCTGGAAGAACACTACCGCCAGCGCAACGTGCTCAAGGTCAACGTGCTGCCCGAGAACATCGCCGACGCCGTGCTGCACTTCGCCTCCGAGGCGCGTTCCTCGAGGAGCACGGGCAACGTCCTCAACGTCGACGGCGGCGTGAAGGACTCTTATCCCCGCTAGGGAGAGCCGCGAAAGGAGTTGGGCTTGGATCACCTGGACCTGAGAAAGGAGATCGTACAGACCTGCCGTCGCATGAGCGCCTCAGGCCTCGTCGCCGGGACGGAAGGCAACGTGAGCGCGCGTACCCCCGAGGGTAACGTCCTCATCACTCCGAGCGGTCTCGACTATGCGGATACGGAGCCAGAGGATGTTGTGGTCGTCTCCCTCGACGGCGAGACCGCTCGAAGGAGCCTTCGAACCATCCGTCGAGACACCCATGCACACGGGTATCTACCGCTCGCGGCCCGAGACACTCGGTATAGTGCACACCCACGCCCGCTTCTCGACGACCCTAGCCTGCCTCAACTGGGAGATACCCCCGTTCACTACTTGCTCGCCGTGCTCTCGGACGAAGGACGGGTCCCGGTCGCCCGCTACGCCACGTTCGGAACAGAGAAGCTCGCCGGCAGCGCCGCCGAGGCCATCGGACGCGCCCACCGCACATGCGTGCTCCGTAACCACGGCACGATGGCTGTCGGCGCTACGGTGAGCGAGGCATACTCCCGCACCGAGCTCCTCGAACAGTTGGCCGAGATCTACTACCGCGCGCGTACGGCCGGCGAACGCGTTGTCCTGACCGCCGATGAGATGGCCGAGGTGGCGGCCACGATTCACGACTACGGCCAGTCCAAACTGTTGGCTGTGCGAGATAGTTGACGGTGATCGAGGTTATCGAGGTCGGGGTGAGCACCGCCCTTTGTCTCGCTGCAATCCCCTTTCGGTCGGCAGGGCTTGGTCGGCGCCAGATGCCGGGGCGCCAGCATTCGACCTGGTCCTCGAGGACGGGGTCCACAAGGTGGCTCCTGACCTGTTCGGCCTCGGGTGATCACGGCGACAAGCAACTTGCGGTCCGCGAGCCGGTGAACATAGGTTGCAGCGGGTTCGGGAGCACGGTGTGAGCGGACTATTGCTCGGCGTAGACGTCGGCACCTCGAGCACGAAGGGTGTCCTCGCGCAGCCCGACGGTGAGGTCGTCGCCACGGCTGAGAGACCCCATGAGCTCTCACTTCCCCGCCCCGGTTGGGCCGAGCACGACGCCGAAAGGGTGTGGTGGGCGGACTTCGTCTCCGTCTGCGAAGAGCTTCTCGGTAAGGCCGACGACCAGGTCGCCGCGGTCTGCACGAGCGGCATCGGAGCTTGTCTGTTGCCGGCTGACGAGGCGGGGCGACCATTGAGGCCGGCGATTCTCTACGGTATAGACACCCGGTCGGAGAAGGAGATCGGGGAGCTCAACGAGCGTTACGGGAAGGAGACGCTTCTCGCGCGTTGCGGCTCCTTGCTAACGACCCAAGCCGTCGGGCCGAAGCTCCTCTGGCTGCAGCGCTACGAACCCGAGGTCTGGGGGAAGACTCAGAAGCTTTTCATGGCGAACTCATTCATCGCGTGGCGGCTCACTGGCGAGTACGTGCTCGACCACCACTCGGCGAGCCAGTGCGATCCCCTCTACGATGTGCACTCTTACTGTTGGATTGAGGACTGGGCCGAAGAGGTCGCGCCGGGGCTGCCGCTTCCTCGTCTCCTTTGGCCCGCCGAGGTTGTGGGCGAGGTGACGCGGGAAGCATCCGCAGCGACCGGTCTCCCGGCGGGGACGCCCGTGGCCGCAGGCACTATAGACGCCTGGAGTGAGGGGGCAAGCGTCGGGGTGCAGAGCCCCGGCGACCTCATGCTCATGTACGGGACCACCATGTTCATCATCGAGGTGCTGAGGGAGCCGCTCCACCACCCCGGCCTCTGGGAGACGACCGGGATTTTGCCAGATACCCACAACTTGGCTGCCGGGATGGCGACCTCCGGAGCGCTCACCGGCTGGCTCAAGAAGATTTCCGGTGACCTTTCCTATGAGACGATGACCAAAGAGGCCGCGGCGGTTCCTCCTGGCTCCGACGCGCTCGTCGTGTTGCCGTACTTCGCCGGGGAGCGGACACCCCTCCAGGACCCCAAGGCGCGCGGTCTGATCTCCGGTCTCACTTTAAGCCACGGCCGCGGTCACCTGTACAGGGCGATGCTCGAGGCCACCGCCTACGGCGTGAGACACATCTTGGAGGCGATGCGGGAGGCCGGTGGAGGAGGGGAGAGGCTCGTCGCGGTCGGTGGCGGGACGAAGGGCGGCTTATGGACCCAGATTGTCTCCGACGTAACCGGCAGACCGCAGGACCTGCCAGAACAGACCATAGGGGCAAGCTACGGCGACGCGCTGCTGGCGGCACGCTCAGTCGGCCTCGTCGACTACGGCGCCGACTGGAGCAACATCGCCGTGATCGTCGAGCCGAGGGAGGAGAACGCGGAGATCTACGACGAGCTCTACCGGATATACCGTGATCTCTACCCGGCCACCCGCGAGCAGATGCACATTCTGGCCGACATGCAAGAATGAGACGGTGGGGTCGCCTGAAGGTGAGGTCGCGGCAACGGCTATTGACACCACTTCTGACACCACTCAGAACGCTACACGCAGAAACGACGGGCAACCGCCAGCAAAGAAAACGGCTTAGGTAAGCCGATTCTGCAACATCCGGCAACACTCGAAAACATAGGTCGGCGGATTGTGGCTCCGAAGGGCGCGGGTTCGAGTCCCGTCGGTCACCCTCCCAACAGCAACTTAGGTATGCTCTTGCGCCGCCAACACGGAAGCAGTATCGACCATATCCTTCCAGCCTATCCCAGGCCCGCTTCCCTGGCACGGATGATCGCCTCCGCACGGTCTGCCACCTGCAGCTTAGTGAAGATGTTGGAGACATAGTTTCCTACCGTCTTGGTGCTCAGCGACAGTTGCCTGGCGATTGAAGGGTTGGGGTGCCCTTGGGCGATAAGGTGCAGAATCTCGCGCTCGCGGTCGGTGAGCGTCGGGAAGGCCTGGGGTGGAGCTCCTCCTGGGGGAGAGGCCGCAAAGTAGGCTAGCACCCGGGTAGCGATAGCTGGGCTGAAGATCGCCTCGCCCCGGCCTACTGCGCGGATTGAGGCCAGCATCTCCTCCTCGTCTGAGTCCTTGAGGACGTATCCACGTGCCCCTGCCCTCAAGGCCATGAACACCGAGTCATCATCCTCGAAGAGCGTTACTACCAGAACGCGAACGCTCGGGCTCTCTTGGAGGATCCTTCGCGTGGCCTCTATGCCATTTACCTCAGGCATCTGCAGGTCCATCAAGATCACGTCGGGCTGCAGATCGGCGGCACGTACGACGGCCTCCTCGCCCGTTGCCACCTCGCCGACTACTTCGAACTCGGGTACCGAAGTGAGCAGGGAGATCATGCCCTTGCGGAAGAGGGGATGATCTTCGGCGATGAGGATACGTAGAGTCTCCAACCTTCTCACTCCTTGGGCAACGGTAGACGGACAAGCACCTGAGTACCACGATTTGGGATAGACTGGACGACGCAACTCCCGCCCAGCTCAGAGGCCCGTTCGTGCATCGAGGAGAGTCCCACACCCGCGCTACGCTCCGCGGGAATACCAACGCCGTCGTCCACGATCTCCAGTGCCACATCTTCATTGACGGCGAGCCGCACGACGCTGGTCCTTGCCCGGGCATGACGGGCTACGTTGGTAAGCGCCTCCTGTGTGATGCGGTAGACGGCCACTTCGACGGCCGCAGGGAGGCCGGGAAGATCCTCAGGAGCCTCCACAGACACGCGTAGTTGCTCACCTTCCGAGCCGTAGCGCTCGGCGAGGCGGCGCAGTGCCTCTACGAGCCCCAGATCGTCCAGGGCAGGGGGTCTGAGGTCGTATACCAAGCGCCTGATGTCGACGATGGCAGAGCGGAGTTCGTCGCGTAACTCTACCACGACCTCATCGGCAGTATCAGGGTCGCGCGGGATGAGGCGCCGCAGAGTCCCGGCTTGGACGTTCAAGCCTGCTAGTTGTGCGCCAAGACCGTCATACAGGTCGCGCCTCAGGCGTCGCCGCTCTTCCTCCCGCGTTGCGACCAGCCGCTCGCGCGAGTGCTGCAGGTCTGAGGTGAGCCTGACGGCGTGCACGGCGACCTCAGCCTGTCGAGCGAGGTCCTCAAGCAGGCGCCTGTCGGCATCTGAGAAGCCTTCTCCTGGTGCCCTGGGAGAGAGTACCAAGCGCCCTAGCTCCTCCCTCTGGTACACAAGCGGAAGCGTTTCCGGCTCCCCTCTTGGTGAGCCGTAGGCTGCCGTGGTCCTGAACCCCTCGCCCTCCTTCAGGAGGATGGCCACGTATGGTAGCTTCAGAGCCTGGGCTATGGTCTCGACGAGTGTTGGCAGCACCGTATCGGGAGCGAGGGTTGCTTCGAGACGCCTCCCCAGGCGTGAGATCACAGCATAAGGATCATCTCGCTCACCGTACATCAGGCGATTCACGCCGCGCTGGAGCTTGCTCCGAAGCGGCTGGAACAGAACAGCCACGAGTCCCGTGGCCAAGAGCGGGATGGCGAGGTTGCCCTGCGTCTGAAATAGCGCTCCAAAGGCTACGACCGTGAGCACGTAGATCCCGACAACGCAGGCGCTAAGAGCGCCGTAGACGAGGGTACGGTTTATGACCACGTCTATGTCGAAGAGGCGGTACCTGACGATGGCGATGTAAGTGAACACTGGGACGATGAGCAAAGCGAACGCGGCTACATAATGGACGTCATCATAAGACCTCGAAAATGGGATGAACGGTGTGCCGAACACGACCTCCGTGAAGTCGACGATTATATATGAAAGCAAGACGAAGCTGAAACACACTACTGCCGGCACACTCGCATATAGGAACCATTTGAGTTGCTGGCGCTCATCTCCCCATGCGCGGTGCAGCCGAACGAAGAGCGAGAAAAGTGCAGCGAGAATGCTCGTTAGTAGCAGCGTCTCACCCACGACAGCTGAACCTATGAACAATTCGTCCGGTGTGAATCCGCCGACGAGCCCCACGACTGCGAACGGGTTCCAAACGTAGCTGTGGGTAGACAGATAGTCTGGATAGAAGGCATCATAGAGTTCTGTCAACACGGCTCCGCAGGCCGCCGCCCACGCCACGATTCGCCACCGACGAGACAGTAGATGCCCATCGGGGAACAGGAGCATCACGAACACTCCCGCTAAGATTGGTCCCGAGAAATCTACCAACCCGGAGAACCAGGCCACGTACTCCCCACCGGGAAATGCGAGATTCTCGAGCAGCGCGTAGTCGGCGTACGCTGTATTGAAGCGCTGCGCTGTGTAGAGCAGTCCCACACCACAGAAGATCCAGCCGATGGGGTTGGTAGGGAGGCGCGAGGCGATGAGTGCTCCGACCGTGGGGAACGCCAGCGAGAGCACTCCCGTTAATACAGCGAGGGTAGGGCCAGGTCTTTCTCCGAGCGGACCTGGGGGCAACACCTCGCCTGTAAGGAAGTCGAGGAAGAGGGCGAGCCCGAGGAGCGCTACGCACCCAGTCCATAGCGACCAGGCCAACCAAGCGGCGGTGCGGTGACTCATCCCACCGATTCCTTTACCCTGCATCCTTGACTCTTTCGTCACAACCATCACTCTACCGTATTACCTGCTCCTCGGCATTACCTTAACTGTTACGGGGCCTCTTGATGGAGCAGCGATCGGACCAATCCAAGAGGGCATCCTTCCGTGCCCTCCGGTGAGTGTGTTCTCCTAACGCGAGATCAGATGTCTCTCCCCTCATAAGCCCTCCAAGCGAAGTGCTCGGATTCGGGCGTTGAGTGTGTCGGCGATGTAGAGAACGCCCGTATCATCGTCGACGAACAGGCCTATGGGGTCGTGGAGCATCACTTTGGTCGCCGACCCCTCCTCGCGGTTGAACCCCGCCTCGCCCGTGCCGGCGATAGTCGTGATCGTGCCCTCTGGATCGACCTTGCGGACCACGCGGTTGTGGTGGTCGGCTATGTACACGTTTCCCTCTCTATCGACGGCGACGCCCCACGGGTCTTTCAGAGCAGCCTTGGTGGCCGGCCCTCCGTCCCCCGAGTAGCCTTTTTTGCCCGATCCCGCGACTGTGTGGATGATGCCATCTCGGTCGACCTTCCTGATCCGCTGGTTCTCCAGATCGCAGATGTAGATGTTTCCTTTGTGATCGAGCGCAACGTCGTAGGCGGTCAACTTCGCCTCAGTAGCAGGACCGCCATCGCCTGAGAAGCCAAGCTGCCCGGTGCCGGCGACGGTGGTGATCGTCCCGGAGCGATCGATCTTCCGCACGCTAGTGTAGTCGGCCACGTACAGGTTTCCTCGAGCGTCGAAGGCGATACCGCCAGGATCCCTAAGTTGGGCGGAGGTGGCAGGGCCTCCGTCGCCGGAATGCCGATCTTCGCCCGTGCCGGCGAAGGTGGTGATGATGCCCCCTTTGTCCACCTTGCGAATACGAAAGTTGTTCTCGTCTGTGATGTAGAGGTTCCCCTCCGGGTCCACCGCCACGGCGAAGGGGACATCGAGTTGGGTCTTGGTGGCTGGCCTGCCATCGCCGGAGAAACCGGGCTCTCCGGTGCCCGCCACGGTCGTGATGGTCTCATGAGGATCCACCATCCGAACGGTGTGGCCGCCGGGACCGCTGCAATAGATCCCGCCGTCTGCGATGTACATGTTTCCTGCCGCGTCGAGCGTAACGTCGCTGGTCCCG
>Ga0126304_10000251_pt1 | contig 19687 bp, 16 predicted proteins | sample Plot25_FD_92538 | JGI IMG/M metagenome (GOLD analysis project Ga0126304, IMG submission 92538) | Serpentine soil microbial communities from UC McLaughlin Reserve, CA, USA - Plot25 | ecosystem: Environmental > Terrestrial > Soil > Grasslands | place: USA: UC McLaughlin Reserve, Lake County... | reverse complement strand
GCTCGTCTGTGAGATCGCTGACCTCGGACTCGCGCTTGGTGGACTCCGTTTCGCGAAGCGCCGAGAGCCAAGGATTGGCGCTGCGGCCGCGTTCGCCGTCGGCGGACGCGGCCGCTTCGAGCATGGATGCGAGCGTCGCCGGAATGTCGCCGGCGAGCTCGATCTCGGGCCGGCGCGTGGCGGTGGGGCGGCTGGGCTCGACGTCCAGAGAGACGATCCGCGTCTCCTCCCCGAACGACGCACCGAATCCCAACCGAAAGTCGAGCGGCACCCCGACGACCAGGGCGACGTCGGCCTCCTTCAGGCCCTGGCCGCGGGCGCGCGAGAAGTAGAGCTCGTGGTCGGCGGGCAGGCAGCCGCGCCCCATCCCGTTCAGGAAGACGGGGATCGAGTGCGCCTCGGCGAGCGCCCGAAGCTCCTCCTCCCCGTGCGCCCAGTAGAGGCCGGTACCGGCCATGATCACCGGGCGCTCGGCACCGGCCAGGAGCGCCGCGGCTTCGTCGGAGCGATCAGCCGCCTTGCCGGCCGATCGCCGCGGCGGCTCCGGCACCCCCGCCTCCGCCTCCTGGAAGACCACGTCGAGCGGATAGTCCACGAACGTCGGACCGCTCGGCTGCTCGAGCGCCTCGTCGATCGCCGCGGCGGTGAGCTGCGGGATATGGGCGGTGTCCTTGACCGTCTGTGCCGACTTGGTCAGCGGCGACACGAACGGCACGTGATCGATCTCCTGGAGCGACCCCGAGCCCCATCGCATCTCGGGCGCCCGTCCGCCCAGCACCACCAGCGGCGAGCGGTTCTGCTGCGCCCCGGCCATCGGGCTCATTCCGTTCGTCACCCCCGGCCCGGCGGTCAGCGCGCACACGCCAGCGCGCCGCGTCGCCTTGGCAAAGCCCTCCGCGGCCCACGCCGCCGACGCCTCGTGGCGCGTGTCGACAACCTCGATCCCCTCCGCCTTGCAACCGTCGTAGATCGAGAACAGGTGGCCGCCCGACAGGGTGAACAGGTGGCTGACGCCCCGCGAGGCGAGCGTCCGCGCTACCAGCCGCCCCCCGTGGACCGGTCCGCCGGCCTCCTCGCCGGCTCCCTTTGCGGTCTCCTCGGTCGTCGCCACCGGCCGCGAGCCTACTACCGCCTCAGAGCGTGGACCCCGCATCGAACGCCTGCCCGGGCACCCCGCCGATCGCCAACAGGCGCATGCCCTCGGGTCCCGGCAGCACCTTCCGCTTTGCAGCGGGGCCAATCCGGATGACGTGGTCGGCATCTAGCGGGTAGCGCTCGCCGTCGACCTCCACCTCCCCAGCTCCGCGCAGGGCGATATACACCTCCTCCTGGCCAAGCTGCCCCGGGCGCTTCTCGAACATCCGCCCCCCGATGCCCTCGGGCGAATGGTCGTGCTCCGGGTATTCCGTCGCGTTCGGCGGCATGTCAATGACGGCCAGCCCGAAGGAGCTCACATCCAGCTCGGCGCGCGCACGGTGGAACTTGAAGCCCTCGAAGAACCCCTCGACCGCGTCGAGGTCGTCGATTCGCATGTGGGTGACATCGGCCATCGGTCCTCCTCACTCCGGCTCGTGGCGCCGTACAACGTGGTGGCTCCCAGAGGCATCCTAGGCAGGGCGCGAGGACGCGGCAGCGTGGCGCCGCACCCCGCCGGAGGAGGTTAGAAAGCTGACCAAGGGGTAGACAAGGGTCTGGGTCAAGTGGAGTTGCCAGCTCGGACCGAAACCGGATCGCAAGATGGCGCTGCGCCGCGCGATGGCACTGCGGCACATGATGGGGCCGCGCCGCACGACGGTGCGGCACGGAAGGACGGCGCGATTGGCGCAGCTCCGCTGCTCACGCTCGATCCGCGGCTGGGCAGCGGGCTGTCCCGCCAGCAGCGCGCCGATGCCAAGCGCGAGCTGATCGCGCGCACGACCCTCCTGCGTCGGGGCGATTCATGCGAGGAGCTGTTTCGCACCGGCCTGTTCGGTGCCCTCGTGGTGCAGGGGGCGCTCGCCCGTCGTGTCTGCACTGACCGAGGGCGCAGTCTCGAGGTCCTCGTGAAGGGGGATCTGCTGCGACCCTGGCAGGAGGACTCGGGCTGGGTCGTGGGCTCGGAGATTCATCCCCTCGTCGACACCCGTGTTGCCGTCATCGATCGATTCGCCGGCGACTCCCTCTGCAAGTTTCCGCCGGTGATCGAGGCGCTGCTGGACCGTGCGTTCCGGCGGATCCGCGGCATGGCGACGCAGGCCGCCTTCGACAGCCGCGCCGGGATGGACCAGCGCGTCCTGTTCTCCATGTGGCATCTCGCCGACCGCTGCGGCGAGCGGGCCGCCGGCGGGATGGTGATTCCACTGCCTCTGACCCATCGGATGATCGCCGACCTTCTCGGCGCGCAGCGCACCTCGGTCAGCGCGGCGATCAGCCGCCTGGCCGCGGAGGGTGCCCTGAGCCGGACGGACGGCCGCGGCTGGATGCTTCACCCCGAATCGGCGCGCGTTCTCCCCAGCCGGCGGTAACTCCCGGGCTACAGCGGAGCCAGGCCTCCCGCGCGGCGCCCGTCGCCCAGGTCGCCGCGGGTGGGGTCGAGGTCGCCGCGCCTGCCGTCGCCGCGAGCGGCGGCCAGGGGCTCCTCGCCCGGCTGGACGCCGTCGGACTTGCGCACGCGCGGTGCGCATAGGCTCAGCGGCTCGGGCAGTCCCTTCAGATCGTGCTCGCCGCAATCGGTCACCTCGATGTCGTCGGACAGCTGCTCCGCCGTCGTCTCGGTGATCAGGACGTCCTCGTCCAGGTCTCGCGTCGCCGCCTCGACCCGAGAGGCGATGTTCACCGCGTCGCCGATGACGCTGAAGTTGAGCCGCCCGGCGCCGCCGATCGAGCCGGCCACCACCCGGCCGGTGTTGACCCCGACGCCGACGTGAAAGCCCGGCTCGTCCTCGGCGTTGACGACGTTCGCCATCTCGCACGCCGCGCGGACCGCACGGTCGGCGTGGTCCGGGAACGGCTCCGGCGCGCCGAACATAGCCAGCAGGCCATCGCCGACGAACTTGTCCACGTGGCCGCCGTGGCGGTTCACGATCGGCACGACAACGGCGAAGAGAGCATTCAGCTGCATCACCACGTCCTTGGCGTCGGCCTGTGCGGCGAAGCTCGTGAAGTCGCGGACATCGCAGAAGAGGATCGATACCTCGACCTCCTCCCCCTCCTCGCTGAACCCCTCGCTGAGGATGTACTCGGCGACGGACTTGTCGAGATAGGTGCCGAATGCCTCGCGGAGGCGTTCCCGCTCGGCGAGCCCCTCCACCATCTGATTGAACGACGCCGCGAGCTCGCCCAGCTCGTCACCCGTCGTCACGGGCACCGAAACGTCGTAGCGACCCTCCCGCACCGCCTCGGTCGCGCGCTGCAGGTCGGCGATCGGGCGCACGATCGACTTCGCGAACAGAACGGTGAGCTCCAACGAGATCGTCGTTGCCACGGCCACGGCGATGAGCACGTCCACGCCCAGGGCCTCGCCCCCTCCGCCCGAGGAGGACAGCGCGGCTGCCACGAGTCCGGTGATGAGGTTGATCAGCGGCAGCGCTGTCATCAGACGCACCCGCAGGGGGATTGCCGAGATCGGCGTCTGGACACGTGGCGCGGACTTGCTCTGGTTGATGTCCAGCAAGACCGGACGCATCCCCGTCTCCAGGATCAGGTAGTGGAGGATCGCGGAGTACCCGAGGGCCACCATCGATCCGGCGAACAGCGGGAAGAAAGCCGGCCAGGCGAGGTCCAGGACGATCACCGCCCACGCGCACGTGGGGACGATGGCGATTGCCACCGGCACCCAGAGGTCGTGCCGGATGAGGTTGAGCGGCAGCGCCACGGCCGCGGCCCACGCCTTCGTCGTGCTCTCGCCGTCGCGCGCGCCGGCGAGCCAGTCGCGGATCGGGCGCATGAGGGGGAAGGTGCGGATCAGCGTGATCAGAACCGCCAACCCCGTCAGCGCGAGAGCGACCGCGATGACCTTCGCGTAGTCCTCGGCCGAGGAGTGGTAATAGAAGGTGAAGAGCCCGAGGGTCGCTGCCGTGATCACGAACGCGCTTTGCAGCTCGATCGTGAGGAACACGTACGGATAGGACCGGCCGAGCCGGCGATATAGACGAGAGAGCGCCGGCAGCGCCATGCGCTGATTGTGTCAGGACCGGCCTAGGCGGGCGCCGGCTCGCGTGACCCCGTGGGCCTTACCGCCAGGAGCACCATGTCGTCCGCGAGCTCGTTGCCGGCCCGCGTGACGGCGTCCGTCCTCAGCCGGTCGAGCAGCGCGTCCAGGTCGTCGCCGGCGCTCGCCGCCATCGCCCGAGCAAGCTCCTCGGGCGTGCGGTGGCTCTCAACCGGGCCCGCCTCGAGCCAGCCGTCCGTGTAGACGAGGAGCGTCTCCCCCGGCTCGAGAGTGAACCGGTCCACGCCGATCTCCACGTCCTGCCACACGCCGACGATCGAGCCCCCGCTCAAGCACTCGGTGGACCCGTCGGCGCGCACGATGACCGCAGGCGGGTGAGCGGCGCTGGCGAGCTCGACGTCGAGGCCCCCGGATTCGCGGTCTTGCAGCAGCGCGAGCTGGAGGGTTGCAAAGCGCTCGCCGGTCTCCGTCTCCATGAGCACCGAGTTCACCCGCTCGGCGATCTGCGCGGGCCGTGTGCTGAAGGGTGCCAGCGCACGGACGGTGTGGCGGATCTGCGCCGTAAAGGTCGCCACCTCCGCGCCACGCCCGGCCACGTCACCGACCAGAAGGTAGTACCCGTTGGGCACCGGAATCACGTCGTAGAAGTCCCCGCCGAGCTCCACTCCCTCGCCCGCCGCCTCGAACACCACCGCCAGGTCCAGGCCCGGGATCGGTTCCGGCTCGTCGGGACGCAGGCCGCGTTGAAGGACCTTGGCGATCCGGTCGCGCTCCGCGTACAGCCGCGCGTTTTCGAGCGCCATGGCAGCGCGGGCGGCGAGGTCCTCGAGCAGGCTCAGGTCGCGCTCGTCGAAGTGGCGGTCGTTGGCGATGTGAAGGAACGACAGCGCGCCCACCAACCGGCCCCTCGCGAGCATTGGGGCAACCGCGGCCGACCTGTAGCCGGCCCGTTCGATGAAGGCCCAGTGCTCGTCGCTCTGGGCGACCTCGTCCTGGATCCCGGGTTGGGTCAGGTCGTAGAGCACGAGGGAGCGGCCGGTCCGCAGGACCTGTGCCACGGGATGGTCGCCGTCGAGCTCGAGCGGATGGTCGCGGCGAATGGCCTCGAGCTCCGCGGCGATCTTCGGGTCCGCTGCGGCCACCGTGGCCCTCCCGATGGACCCGTCGTCCTCGACGAAGTCGATGACGCATAGCTCGGCCAGGTCGGGGACCGCGGTGTCCACGATCGTGCGGGCCGTCTCGTCGCGGTCCAGCGAGGCGTCCAGCGCGGGCGCCGCGCGCGCCAGGAACTCATGGGCGCTGCGCTGGCGCTTCTCCGCTGTGATGTCGCGGACGACGATCGACGCCCCCACGATGCCGAGGATCGGATCCTTGATCGGTGAGACGGTCAACGACACGTCGATCCGCCCGCCGTCCTTGCGGATTCGCTCGGTCTCGTAGGGATCCACCCGCTCGCCCTGGCGAATGCGATCGAGAATCCGCTGCTCCTCACGGGCGTGATCGGGCGGAATCAGCATCGAGATCGGCTGGCCGATCGCCTCATCCGGCTCGTAGCCGTAAAGACGCGTGGCGCCGTCGTTCCAGGCCGTGATGATCCCGTTCAGGTCCTTGCTCAGCACCGCCTCCTGCGTGTCGTGGACGACGGCCGCGAGGTGCGCCCGGATCCGCTCGGCCTCGATGCGATCGGAGATGTCGCGTACGTAGCCGGTGAAGATCGGCGGGTCCGACCCGGGGATCCGCGTCACGGCGAGATCGATTGGGAAGCTGGAGCCATCCCGCCGCAGCGCCGTGAGCTCGATCCTCTGGTTCATGATCCTGGTCTCGCCGGTCTCCACGTAGCGGGCCAGGCCCTCCCGGTGCCGGTCGCGCAGGTCCGGCGGGATGATCAGTCCGGCGAGCTCATGGCCGACGACCTCGTCGCGACGATAGCCGAACGTCTCCTCCGCGGCCTCGTTGAACTCGATGACCCGGCCCAGGTGATCCATCCCGATCACGCAGTCATACGCTGAGCCGAGCATCGCCGACTTCAGCGCCTCGCTCTCACGCAGGGCGCTCTCCGCGCGGCGTCGGGTCATGAACATCGCGAGCTGGTCGGTGAAGCCCACGAGCAGGTCCATCAGCTCGTCGTCGGACGACGAGAACGACCTCGCATAGAACTCGGCGACGCCCAGAACGCTCTCCGCGGGTCCAACGGGCACCGGTATCACCAGCGCCCCGTGCAGCCCCAGCTGCGCGAACATCTCACGCCGGGGCAGGCCGGGCTCCTCCTGGAGGTCGCCGATCCAGGTGATCTCGCCGCGCTCCCACGCCCGCCCGGGCAGGCCGCTGCCCCGGCCAAGGCGAAGGCGCCGGCTCTCCGCCCACAGAACTTCCATGTCGAGGCTGCCAGCCTCCCAGCCATCCACGAAGCGAAGCATTCGGTCGTGCTGCGGAACCTCCCAGAGGGCGCCAGCGTCCCAGGAAAGCAGCGTTCCGACGGCGGACAGATATACGGGCGCTGCCTGCTCGACGCTGTCCGCGACCAGAAGCTCGCGAGTCAGTGCGTGCTGGGCAGCTAGGCGAGCCTGAAGGTCCGAATGCCGCGTCTCCATCCCCGCCGGAAGCATCGCATCTCCCGGCCCCCTTGCCTAGGGCGCTTTGCGGGCTGGGATGCACCCGTCATGAGTGTCGACGGCCCTCAAGTACCGTCTCCCTGGGTCCGATTCAATGGAGGTGGAACGCGAAAGCAACGGGGGGTTCCCCGAGCCCGTGGCCGGGGAGCCAGTTCGCCTGGTGCGCTGCCGGCACGATGCGTGCGGGACAGCCACCCGCGTGCGGGTGCCGCGGGCCCTTCCCGCGCTCGCCGTTCGCCGCGTCGTCTGCGAGGGCTGCCGCCAACGCTACGACTGCGAGGGCGTCGACGACGTCGAGGCGGCGGCCGCGGCCAAAGTCGTGCCCTCGAGGCCCGAAAGCCGGCTCTGGAAGTACTTGAGCATTCCGGTGGCCGCGGCCGCGGTCATCGCCATCCTGATCCTCGTCCAGGGGTCCGACGCGCCGGAGGAGCAGCCGAGCTCCTCCCAGGCGCCGGCCGGGGTCGAGTCCGGGGGTGGTGGTGGCGCCGCCACCGCGGCCGGTGGCGCCGCCGAAGCGTCCGGATCCAGCCAGGGCGCCGAACTCGTCAAGGGCGCCAGCTACACCCTGGCCCTGCCGCACGGGTGGGCCCGCACCGAGGCCGACAGCGGCGCGACCTTCGCCGCGTCGGCCCGCGATGGCGGTGCCGAGGCGACGCTGTGGGTGCAGCGCGATCCCAGCCTGGACTTCCCGCAGTTCGAGGCCCAATCGCTGGCACAGCTTCGCCAGGTTGCCGGAAGCGCCGAGGTCACGGACCGCACGACCGCGCCCACCGCGGGCGGGACGATCGTCACCCTCGCGGCCGACCCGCCGGCCGGCGCTCCCACCTACGAAGTAACACTTCGCCTCGCCGGGCCCTATCGTTATTACCTAGCCACGACCGTCGAGCCCAATGCCTCGCGTGACGCAGCCGACGGCGCCGAGTTGATCCACAGCTCGTTCGTCCCCGTGGCAACCGAAAAGTCAGGCTAAGGCAGGCACCATGAGACGAAAGCGGCTGCTCCTCCTCGCTGTCCTTGCGCTTGCCGTGCCCGTCCCGGCCTTCGCGCTCGTGACCGGCTCGGATTCCGGCGCCGGCTCGCTCGACGCCCAGGCGTCCCTCGACAGCTGCGGCCTGTTCGAGAACCAGATCGTCTGCAAGATCGACGCCTCGTACAACGACGTCGCCGGTGCCACCAGCTACACCGCGAGCGTCAGCGCCCCGCACGGCGCCGTCTCCGACACGGCACCGTCGGCGCAGGCGGCACCAGCTTCTGGGTCCCGTACGTGGGCAACGGCACGTACACCGTCGAGATCCAGGCGTGGGGCACGCCACCTTCCAATGACAAGAACCCTCCGCTCGTCGCCGAGGACCGAGTGGGAGCCGGGAGCAAGGACACGGGCGATCACACGCCGGCGGACGAGTCCGACACCGGGGCGACCGGCGTGACCGGCGTGACCGGTGTGACCGGACCGACGGGCGCAAGCGGGGTCACAGGCCCCACCGGTACCAGCGGTGTGAGCGGACCCACTGGAGTCGGTGGCCCCCCGCCGGAGCCGTGCCCACCACCCCCCCGCGCCGCCCCCGACGCCGGGGCCGACCGGCCCCACCGGCCCAACGGGGCCGTCCGGCGGCACGGGCGCGACGATCTCGGGAAGCACCGCCGGCATTGCCGGCCTCGAGGCGCAGGGCGAGGTGCCCCAACCGACGGAGTGCACCGACCCAACCGAGACCACGGGCTGCTGCGTTCCGGCCGGATAGTCTGAGCACTACGATCCCGGTGATGGCCACCGCCACCGCCGAAGCGCTCTCCCCCGCGGCCCGCGAGTTCGTCGGCTCCGGCGCCAAGCGCCTGGTGATCGGTGGCGAGCAGATCGACGCGGCCGACGGGCGCACTTTCGAGACCATCGACCCGGCCACCGGCGACGTGATCTGCGAGGTCGCGCTCGCCGGGCCCGAGGACGTCGCTCGCGCGGCGGCGGCCGCTCGCACGGCACTGGTGGGCCCGCTGCGCAAGGTCAATGCAGCCAAGCGCTCAGGCCTCATGTACTCGCTGGCGGAGCTCATCAAGACGAACGGGGCCGAGCTTGCGGAGCTCGAATCGCTCGACAACGGCAAGCCGCTCGGCGCCGCGAAGGGCGACACGGCGGCGACCGTCAACCACCTGCGCTACTACGCCGGGTGGCCGACGAAGATCGAGGGCGAGACGATCCCCGTCTCCGCCCGGGACGTCCTCTGTTACACGGTCCGCGAGCCCGTCGGTGTCTGCGCCCAGATCGTCCCGTGGAACTTCCCCCTTCTCATGGCGATCTGGAAGGTGGCGCCAGCGCTGGCGGCGGGCTGCCCGATCATCCTCAAGCCCGCCGAGCAGACGCCGCTCACCGCCCTGCGGCTGGGCGAGCTCGCGCTGGAGGCGGGATTCCCGGAGGGCACCCTCAATGTCCTGCCTGGCGACGGCAGCACCGGCGCGGCGCTCGTCGACGAGCCCGGCGTCGACAAGGTCGCGTTCACCGGCTCCACCGAGGTCGGCCGCGAGATCGGCGCCAAGTGCGGCCGCTCGCTGAAACGCGTAACGCTCGAGCTGGGCGGCAAGAGCCCGAACATCATCCTTCCCGACGCCGACCTGGACCGGGCGATCAAGGGCTCCTACGAGGGCATCTACTTCAACTCCGGTCAGGCCTGCAACGCCGGCTCCCGCCTGTTCGTCCAGCGCGAGCTCTACGACGAGGTGACCGACCGCCTCGCCGGCTACGCCCGCGACGCCAAGGTCGGGCCCGGCCTGGACCCCGAGACCCAGCTCGGCCCGCTCGTCTCCCGGGAGCAGTTCGACCGGGTCAAGGGCTACATCGACTCAGGCGTCCAGGAGGGCGCCGAGCTCGCGGCGGGCGGTCCACCCGACGGTGGCAACGGCGGCGGCTACTTCGTGGACCCGACCCTCTTCGTCGGCGTGCAGGACTCGATGCGCATCGCCCGCGAGGAGATCTTCGGCCCGGTCCTGGTCGCGATGCCATTCGACGACCTGGAGGAGGTCGCCCGCCGCGCCAACGACACCGAGTACGGTCTCGCGGCCGGCCTGTGGACCCGTGACGTCTCCAACGCCCACAAGCTCGCCTCGATGCTCCAGGCGGGCAACGTCTACGTCAACACCTGGGGCGGCGGCGACCCAGCGGCCCCCTTCGGCGGCTACAAGGCATCGGGCATCGGCCGCGAAAAGGGCCACGCGAACCTGAACGCCTACCTGGAGACCAAGACGGTCTGGGTCCAGCTCTGAGGCTGCTCACACCTTGACGAGACAACCGTCCGAGGACTTCTTCCCAGCGGCCAGAAGCCGGAACACGCGATCTACCTGTTCCTCAGTATGCACGAACAGATGTTCGCATCGGACGCGGACGAACCGGATACGATCGGGCAGCATGCCCGGGTAGGCAAACTCGGCAAAGCCAGCGGCCTTAAAAGCCGCCGCCCGAAAGGGCTTGCGGGTTCGAGTCCCGCCCCGGGCACCTTTTAGTCGGGATGCCTTGACAGCAACTTATTCGTCTGTAGCGTGTTCACAGGACCGGGCACGTATACATGGAGGCCTCCGCCCTCACAACCGCCGGCCGTACCGGCCTGCTCGCGCGGCGTTCACCGCTGCTGCGCCTGCAAGGCGACGAGAAGCTCGTCGCCCTCATACGCGACCGGCATGACCGCGCGTTCGAGGTGCTGTTCGACCGCTACCAGGTCCGGCTGCTCGCCTTCTGCCGGCACATGGTCGGCAATCAGGAGGCCGAGGATCTGCTTCAGGACGTCTTCGCGGCGGCTCATATGGCGATGCTGGCCGACGAGCGGCAAATCAACGCTCGGCCGTGGCTCTATCGCATCGCCCGCAACCGCTGCCTGAACCATCTGCGAAAGCCCGTGGCCGACGGCCAGGACTCCATGGACGTCCATGCTCATGCGAACGGGACGTGCACCTTCGAGCGAGTCCAGCGGCGTGAGGCGCTGCGGACGATCGTCGCCGACATCCACGAGCTACCGGAGACGCAGCGCAGCGCGCTCGTGCTCCGGGAGATGGACGGGCTGACCTACACGGAGATCGCTCAGGCGATGGGCGTCACGCTCGCCTCCGTCAAATCGCTTCTGGTTCGCGCGCGAATGTCCCTGGCCGAGGCGAGCGAGGCCCGGATCCTCGTGTGCGACGACGTTCGGCTGGAGCTGGCCGAAGCCGCCGAGGGGCTGGGCAAGGTCTCCGCGCCCGTGCGCCGACACGTCAAGGAGTGTCCGTCGTGCCGCCGGTTCCGAGGGCAGCTGCGCTCGACGTCCAAGTCACTCGCCGGCCTTGCGCCATTCGGGCTGTTCGCGGTGGTGGGGAAGTTCATCGGATCGAAGCTCGCCGGGAGCGGCGGCGGGTCCGCGAGCGGGACGGCAGGATCCGCCGGCGGCGCGGGCGGTACCGCCGGCGGAGGCGCCGGCGCGGCAGGCGCCGGCGCGGCAGGATCGGTGGGCGCCGCGGGGTCCGTTGGCGCCGCCGGTTCGATCGGCGGCGCCGCCGTGGCCGCCGGTGGCTCGGGCATTTCGATCGGCGGAGCACTTGGCACGGTGGGCGGTGTCGTCGGCGCCAAGGCAGCCGTCGGCATGGCTACCGCGGCCCTCATCACCGCCGGTGCCGTCGGCGCAGATCAATTCAAGACTCAAAGCCCGACGCGCACGCCCGCGACGCCGGCGGCACAGGTGACGACGGGCAAATGGTCCGTGGAGCACACGGAAGCCGATGCCGCCATGGCCGCCACTTCGACGCCGGCGACCGAGGTCACGCCCACGGTGGAGTCGACGCCGCCGATCGAGGCCCCCCCACCCGTCGAGACCCTGCCCACGACCGAGACGACTCCGCCCCCGGAACCGGTGGCGGTCACGCCTCCCACCGATGCAGGAACGGGCGAAACCACGGACGACTCGGGCGGGACGGACGCGACAACCACTGACGACGGCTCCGGCGATGGATCCACCGTCGACGGGAGCTCGGACGACGGTGGCGCCGACGACGATCCGGATCCCCCGCCGATTATCGATCCGCCTCCGGTCACCGATCCGCCGCCACCGGATACGACCCCGCCGCCGGACACCACCCCGCCGCCGGACACGACCCCACCGCCCGCAACAAGCGGTGGTGCGGTCTCTTCCGGCTAGCCGCTAGGCGAGCCCGATCACCTTCAGCCGCCGGCTGAGGCTCTGGGCGGCGAAGGCGTGCGTCTCGTCACGGGAGTAGCCGAAGAGCTCCCAATCGTCCTCCTCGGCCCACGGCGGATCGAGGACGCCGTCGGCGATCGGCAGCGCCTCGGTCATCGTGCGCTGGATCGCGTCCCGGTAGCGGTTGTCCTCCCGCGCCATGTCCGTGAGGAACCGAACGCCGAAGGCAATATGACGGTGCTCGTCGCGGGCGACCTTGTTGAAGCCCTCGACGAACGCCGGCAGCGTGTTCTGCTCGGTGTTGTACTCGATGATGAAGTGCTGACCCGTGAGGGCCAGGGCTCCCTCGATGATCATGTGGTAGAGCGTGATCGCCTCGACCAAGACCTCGGTGTCCTCCGGCTCGGCGGCGAGGCGGTCGACCTTCGAATGCAGGAGATCGTCGAAGAGCTGCCCGAACGACTCGTTCAGGTGCTCCTCGGTCTTGCGCAGGCGCTCCGCCAGGTCGCCGGTGCCCTCGAGGACGCCAACCTCGCTGTAGAAGCGGTCGAAGAAGCGCACGTGACGGGCTTCGTCGGCGATCTGCGTCGACAGGAAGATGCGCTGCTCCTCGTTCGGGCAGGCGCGCATGATGGGCCCGAGCTCGTCGGTGACCCGCTGCTCGCCGATGAAGAAGCCGGACAGCCCGTACATGCGCTGGTAACGCTCCTCGGCGGGGATGCGCTCGTGCCAGTCGATGCGGTCCTGGCTGAAGTCGAGGTCCTGGGTCGCCCACTGCTGGCGCTCCCACAACAGGTACAGCTCCCTGTAGGAGAGGAGCTTCGCCTTGCCGCGCTCGGCCGACTCCTGGAGCGCCGGATCGGACGTCTCCTCGAAGCCCTCCTGCGCGGCGATCTCGCTGAGCGTCCGTGCCGTCCTGGCCTCTGCGGACTGTGGGTCCGTCTTCGCTTCCATGGGCGTTTAGCCTACACCCTCGACTGGCTGGCTGGCCAGGGATTGAATTGGCGCCGACGCGGCGGTAGCATCGGCCGCGTCGAACAGCGAAGGCGGGAGGAATCGATGCACGGACGCACGAGATGGCTTGTCCTTGGCACCCTGGTTGTGAGTGCCCTGGGGGTCGCAGCACCAGTCGCGCAGGCCGACACCAACCTGGGCACGGTCGCCGGACTGACGTATATGAGGGACGAGGCACCCAGCACCCCGGCGCCATCCGTCCTCGTCGCAAATGCAGCCTGCCCGGCCGGAACGCATGTCGTCGGCGGTGGCGCAACGCCGCTCGCCGTGTCGAATTTCAACGTTCAGTTCTGGATCAACCGCACGACCAGCTTCGACGGTCCCGATCCGGACCGGGTTCCGGACGACGGCTGGATCGGGCGAGGCTTCAACCGCTTTGGCGAGCAGAAGTCGATGTTCGTCTTCGCGATCTGCTCTGCCGGTGCGGTCCGGTACGCGACGAATCACGCGACGGCGGCGCCGGGCGCAGGGGTTGGCACGAGGGCGGCATGCCCGAGCGGAACGCACGTGGCGGGCGGCGGCGCCGGTCTGAGCGGCTCGGCGACCGAGGCATACCTCAACTCGTCGTCGCCGTACGACTCCAACGATGCCGACCACCGGCCGGACGACGGCTGGCGAGCGCGCGCCTACAACCAAGGGGGGCCGTCGAAGCGCCTCACGGTGCGAGCAGAGTGCGTCGACGCCCTACCCCGCTATGCATCCACCGCGTCGACCGACTCGTCCCAGGTGGTCCTCACTAACTGCCCGGCGGGAACCCATGCCATGGGCGGGGGCGGTTTGAATGCCGGCCTGGCAAGCAGGGCATTCCTGAATGCTCTCTATCCGTTCATGACGTCGATGGGTCCGCCCGATGATCAATTCGTCCTTGCGGTTTCGAGGACCGACCCGACGCGGTACACGGGCTACGTCGTCTGCAAGGCCTGAACGTGTCCAGGTCAGCTGGCCCGCGAGCCGCGATGGTTAGTTGCCGTTGCGGCTCAGGTGCTGCTTGAAGAAGTCGACCGTGCGACCCCACGCCCTGTTCGCATGCTCCTCGTGGTAGGTCCCGAGGCGGTCGTGCGAGGCGAAGAACGCGTGGCCGGCGCCCTCGTAGAACTCGAATGCGGCCTCGGCCCCCGCCTGCTGGAGCTCGGCCTCGAGCGACTTCGCGTCCTCCACGGAGATGAAGTCGTCGTTGGTCCCGAAGTGCCCCAGCACCGGGGCGTTCAGCTTCGAGAAGTCCGGCTTGCCGTGTGGCATCACGTAGTAGAAGCTCACGACGGCGCCGATCTCCGGGTTCGCGGTCGCGGCCCAAACGGATAGCCCACCGCCGAGGCAGAAACCGACCGAGCCGACGTTGCCGTTGCACTTCGGGTGCGAGAGCACGTATCTGACGGCTCCGCGCATCTCCTTCTCGGCCTCGTCCATGTTCATGGCCATCATCTTCTGCTGCGCCTCGTCGGGCTGGTCGGTGGTCTCCCCATGGAACAGGTCCGGCGCCAGCGCGACGAACCCTTCGGCGGCAAACCGGTCACAGACCTCGCGCACGTGCTCGTCGAGCCCCCACCACTCCTGGAGGACGACCAGTCCGGGACCCGTCTCCTCGGGCTCGGCCAGGTACCCATCCGCGGTGCCCCCGTTGGCCTCTAACTCGACATCTGGCATCTCTCACTCCTCCTGTTCGGTGTTCGACAACTCCTCGGCGAGCGCCCAGCCCACCGCGACGCCGACCATCATCCCCATTCGCGCCTCCTCGGCGAGCAGCGTGCGGATCGCGGTGAGCCGTTCGTCGTCGCTGGCTGCGGTGGCGGCCTTGCGAAGCTCCGCCTCGTGCGCATCGCCGAACCAGCCGCCCTCCTCGAGGGCGTCGGCAAGAATTCGCTGCAGCTTCGGCGCGGCCGCGGCGACAACCGACTCGGCCTCCCGGAACCGCTCCCGATCCGTGAGCGCATCAATCGCCGCATCCAACCGCGCCTGATCAACCGACATCGCCAGCAACATATACCCGCGGGCGGGATACCGAGGGGCGGGGCGAGAAGGCTGCCGAGCAGGGATTGCGAGGCGGCTTTAGCCCCCGACCCACGGAGGGGGAAGGGCCTTCTCGGCGCGCCCCTCGGGACCCCGACCTACTCCCGGCGCTCCCACATCTCCAGGCGGCAGATCGGCTCGTAGCCCAGCCGCTCGTAGACCGGATAGCCCTTCTTCGTGGATTGGAGGTTCGACGTGGTCAGGCCGCGCTCGCGCGCCTCGAGCAGCGCTCGGTGCATGAGCCTCCGGGCCAGGCCCGTTCCACGGTGCTCGGCGACGGTCGCCACGAAGTAGACCTCGCAGTCGGAGCCGTTGTCGTAGGTGCCCAGCACGCACACAGGCTCGCCGTCGACGCGCGCCTGCCAAAGACGCAGGCCGTCGATCTCCCCGAACCGCTCCATCGCTCCGCCGAAGGTCCCGTCGGGCCACGTGTATGCCCTGTCGTTGATGAGGCCCACATCCCGGGGATCGGCCTCCGCGTCCCAATCGAGCTCGCCGGGGTCCGGATCGGGAAGGTTCGCCAACTCGGCCACCATCGCCACCGGTTCGGCGTCGAGGCGGTGCCCGGCGGCCTCCAGCAGGGCGATCGCATCGGCGTCATCCTCGGGCACCCAGACCGTCCAGGCGCTGACACCGGCCTCCTCGTAGGCGGCCGCCAGGTCGCCAAGCGCCGCGCCGAGCGCCTCGGCGTCTCTGTAGCCGACCGAGTTGACCACGGATCGGTCCGGCACGGCCGGCACCACCGCGGCGACGACGCCGTCGCGCTCCAACACGCGCGAGGTCGGGGAGCCGCTTCCCATGAGGCGGGCAAATGACGCCAATGCCACGCGGTGGGCCCCAATCGCTGCGTCGCGGTCCATGGGCCGTCCGGTCCCCGCTCCCCGCCTATCGCTTGAGCGCCAGCGTGATTCCGTCGGCGACGCCCAGCATCGCGACGTCGACCCGCTCGTCGGCGATCGCTCTGTCGTTCACCTCACGAGTCGCGAGCGTGCGGGGGTCGTCGTTGCCTGCGTCCAGCACCTGCCCACTGCGGAGGACGTTGTCGACCATTATCAATCCGCCCGGCCGGAGCAACCGCAGGCACTCCTCGTAGTAGTCGGGGTACTCGGTCTTGTCGGCATCGATGAACGCGAAGTCGAACGGCTCGTCCGCGGGAAGCTCGCGAATCGTTTCGAGAGCGGGTCCGAGGCGCAGGTCGACGCGGTCGGCCACGCCTGCCTCGTCGAAGTAGCGCTTCGCGACCTGCGCCCACTCGCCGTTCAGATCGCACGTGACGAGGGTGCCGTCCTCCGCCAGACCCCGAGCTATGCAGATCGCCGAGTAGCCGGTGAACGTCCCGAGCTCCAGCGCCCGCCGCGCCCCCATCGCCCGCACGAGCAGGGTCATGAACGCGCCCTGCTCGGGTGCGATCTGCATGATCGCGATGTCACCCAGCTCCTCGGTCTCGGCGGCGAGGCGGCGCAGTACCTCGTCCTGGCGGGCGCCGTGCTCCACCACGTAGGAGTGGAGCTCCGGCGTAAGCGTGATGAACTTGTCGGGCACTAGCCGCGCCTCCGCGGGGCCTGCCTCACGGGCGGCGGCCGAGCGTCGCCGAGAATCCCGCCGCCAGGCCGACCAACCCGCCCACGATGCCCGACCACTCGTTCGCGTAGTCGTTCACCAGCGGCAGGGCGAGCAGCACCATTGCGGCCACGACCACCGGGATGGTGTCGAGCTCCTCGGTGGGATCCTCGCGAGCGTCCGCGCGGCGGACCATGAACCAGGCGCCCAGTGCTCCGAGGGCGATCCCGTTGCCGCCGGCGGCGAGCGTCAAGCCATCGCCGAACGCGTCGTCTATGCCCGGCGCCGCCAGTGCTCCCAGCGCGCCGCAGGCGACCAGCAGGAGCAGCGTCGGGACGGCGCCCAACCGCCGCTCGAGCCCTGGGACGAACAGGGCTATCGCCACGCCGATCGCGAACAGGTATCCGATGTCGTCGTAGACGAAGGGCGCGGACAGGTAATTCCACCAGGAGTTGGCCGCCGGCGGACCGATGACCACGCCCAGGTCGGACAGGCTGAGGTCGGCGCCCCGCTGCACGATGAGCAGGGCGGCCGGAGCCAGGATGAATGCGAGCGTCACGTACGGGCGCTCGGTGGCGAGGGACAGACCCCGCAGACGCTCGCGTCGTTCGCGGCGCTCGGCGGCGCGGCGGCGGCGGCGATCGCGCCGGCTCTCCTGAGCCTCGAGGCCGTCGCCGCGGCGCTCGAGCTTGGGCGCCCGCTTCCGGAGGCGAGTGCCGCAATACGGGCACTCCGTGACGTACGGGCTCACCTCCGAGCCGCAGCTCTTGCAAACGATGCTCAGCTCCGTCTCCGCCATAGTTTGCTTAGCGCGGAGCCGTATGGCTCCGCGACTGGCAGGTGCCGTTCATTGATTTGGAGAATAACCCCGGGCGACGGTCGGTTTGGCGCCCGCGAGCCTAGGCGTGCGTGTCGGCGATCATCTCCTTCACGAGCTTCGACAGGTCATGGTGGCGCTCCCAGTGCTGAAGCTGGCGGTGGGCGCCGCTCCGTCCGCGCAGAAGGTCGTCCACCAGCTCGAGCTCGGCGGAGCAGCCAAGCTGCGCGGCGTCGTCCATCAGCTCCTCCACCAGCGCGTCCGCCATCCGCTCGGCCGGCAGCTGCTCGCCGCGGCGAAAGTCGATGAGCGTGCCGTCCATGCCCCTGAGCGCGGCACGGACCTTGTTGTCGTCGATCAGCTCCGTGGGAAAGCCGACGAGCGGCTCCTCCGCGTCGTGGAGGGCGGCCATGCGGTGCGCGAGTGAGATCGTGAGCGCCGCGAGGGCGATCGTGTGCTCGAGCGTGGTCTGCTGGTCGAAGATCCGGGTCTCGACCGTGCCCAGATTCGGATGCGGCCTCACGTCCCACCACAGGTACGTGTAGTCCTCGATCGCGCCGCCGCGCATCATCTGCTCAACGCGGTGCGAGTAGATCTCCCAGGTCCCGTAGTGGGGCGGAACCCCCGCCCGCGGAAAGCCCCGGAAGACAGGCGTGCGCGAGGACATCATCCCGGTCAGGTTGCCGCGCCAGAACGGCGAGTTGGCCGACAGGGCCAGGAGCAGCGGCAGGAACAACCGGATGCCGTCGGCGACGTAGATCGCCCGGTCGGGCCCGTCGATCGCCACGTGGACGTGGGTGCCGAAGATCAGCTCCCGGCGGGCGATGAACCCGAGCTCCTCGATCAGCTCCAGATAGCGGGGTCGATCGACGATCTCCTGGTCCTCCCACCGGCCGAATGGGTGGGTGCCCGAGGCCGCAAGCCGCAGGCCGCGCTCCTCGGCGATGCCCGTCAGCATGCGCCTCAGCGCCCGTAGCTCCTCCCCCGCCTCGCCCACGGTCTGGCAGGGCTTCGTCGCGATCTCCAGCACGGACTGCATCAGCTCCGGCTTCACCTGGCCCTCCCGCTCGGGCGGCACCGCGGCGAGGATCGTCTCGATCGCCTGGGCCAGGCTGAAATCGTCCGCGTTGAGGAGCATCAGCTCCTCCTCGAGGCCGATCGTGAACGGCGGGCCGTTGAAGCGGTGGTCGAGCATGGATCTGCGGCCGCGGCCGCCGGGCGCCAATCTGGTGCGCGTTTATTATCCGTGCAGGCCCCCCGGCAAACCTGCACAGCCGGCTCGCGACACGAGAGGAAGCGCTAACGACATGGAGATCAAGACCGCAACCGAGCAGAAGTCCCTTCTCGCCACCCTCGCGCCCGGCAAGCGCACACGCCTGCGGCGGCTTCTGTTCGAATTCGGACCAGGCCACGGAACGCTCCTCCTCCTGCCGATCGACCAGGGCATCGAGCACGGTCCGCGCGACTTCTTCCCCAACCCGGCCTCGAAGGACCCCGAGTACCAGTTTCACCTCGCGGCCGAGGCCGGCTACTCCGCCATCGCCTGCCAGATCGGCCTGGCGACGAAGTATTACCCGGATTACGCCGGGCAGGTGCCCCTGATCCTCAAGGTCAACGCCAAGACGGACATCCCCCCGTCGGACAACGCCCTCTCCACCACCAACGCCTCCGTCGAGGACGCCGTTCGCCTGGGCGCCGACGCAGTCGGCTACACGCTCTACGTCGGCTCGCCGCGCCAGGACGTCGACCTGCACCAGCTGAAGGGCGTCCGCGAGGACTGCGACCGCTACGGGATGCCGCTCGTCATCTGGGCCTACCCGCGCGGCGCGGCCATCGACAAGAAGGGCGGCCACGTCTCGTTCTACGCGATCGACTACGCGGCTCGGCTGGCCATGGAGATGGGTGCCGACATCGTGAAGCTGAACCTCCCGAAGCTCGACCCGGAGAAGGACAAGGACGCGCCGGCCCCCTACAACGACATGGACATCTCCGAGGAGGAGGCGGTCCGCCAAGTGGTCGAGTCGGCCGGCCGCTCCCTGGTCGTGCTGTCGGGCGGATCGAAGATCGACGACGACCAGCTCCTGCAGCAGACCCGCTTCATCATGGAAGCGGGCGGCTCGGGCGTGATCTACGGGCGCAACGTCTGGCAGCGCGATCACTCCGAGGCGATCGAGATCATCGACCAGATCAAGGAAGTCCTTCTCGCGAGCGTGACGCGCATTCCGTAACTACTTGCTTGGGCCGGGCGGCGGGACGTCCGGCATGCACCGAGGAAGGCCCTTCCCCGTCCCTGGGTCGGGGGCTAAAGCCGCCTCGCAGTCCCTGCTCGGGAGCCTTCCCCGGCCCACGCCGGACATCCCGCCGCTGGGTTTGACGCCTTATT
>Ga0126304_10000250_pt1 | contig 19741 bp, 19 predicted proteins | sample Plot25_FD_92538 | JGI IMG/M metagenome (GOLD analysis project Ga0126304, IMG submission 92538) | Serpentine soil microbial communities from UC McLaughlin Reserve, CA, USA - Plot25 | ecosystem: Environmental > Terrestrial > Soil > Grasslands | place: USA: UC McLaughlin Reserve, Lake County... | reverse complement strand
TGGTTGTGCGGATACTGCCCGGTCAGGATCCCCGCGCGGTCCGGGCAGCACAACGGCGGAGCGGCGACACCGCTGCGAAAACGGGTGCCGCGGTCGACGATGCGGTCGAACGTCTGCGGCATGTAGGCGCGCTTGAAGCTGTTCAGGGACTGGTCGTCGACCAGGACCACCAGGAAGTTCGGCGGCTCGGTAGTGGCCGCGGCAGCTTCGTCGCCGCCCGCAGCGCGGGCGTGGAGTCCCAAGACAAGCGTCGCGAGCCCTACGAGGATGCCCGCCCACCTCGCCGTCGTCGCGGTCCGCCCGGCCCAGCCCACGCGCCGAAGCTAGCGCATGCGGGGGCGCTAAGCGCGGCGCGACCGCCGGCTCGCGACTCGGCGGCCCTGTTAGCCTCGCCGCGCCGTGCGGCTGGGAATGGTCTACAAGGTCCGGGACGAGGCGGACATCCTCGAGGACAACGTGCGCTTCCACCGTGCGCTTGGGGTTGATTTCTTCGTCATCGTCGACACAGGGTCGACCGACGGAACGCTCGAGATCCTCGAGCGCTATGAGCGAGCGGGGTTCGTGAGGCTCGAGCGCGTCCAGGGCGGGATTCACGACATGAAGCGCGGGGGCGAGGAGGAGATCACGCGAATCGCGTCCGAGATGGGGGCCGACTGGGTGATCCACAACGACGCCGATGAGTTCTGGTGGCCCGCTGTAGGGAACCTGAAGGACGCCCTGAAATCCGTTGGGGAGCAATTTGGGATGGTGGTCGCGCCGCGAACGGAATTCGTGGCGCGACCAGGCGAGGGGTCCTTCGCGGACCGTATGACCGTGCGCGAGGCTCGCTTCCGTCGGCCCGCCAAGTCCGCGCACCGGGCAAACCCCCGGATCAGCCTGCGAGGTCCGCACCCGGTCGAGATCTGGGCCGGCGGCTCTCCATACCGAGGTTTGGTGGGTAAGCCCGTGCTCCGCACCGGCGCCGAGCATCGCGAGGACGATCCGCTCGAGCTATTGATTGCGCCCACCTTTCCCGTCGGCGTCCTCCATTTCCCGGTCCGCTCCTTCGAGCAGTATCGGCGCCGGGTGGAGATCGCGCGCGACAACGGGCAACTCGAGCGAAATCCCGATGCGCGTGCCGTACGCGATGCCTACGAGGAGGGCAGGCTGGAGGAGGTCTACGAGCGCCTGACCCTCGACGACGCGGCGGTGGCGAGGGGAATCGACGAGGGCTGGCTGGTCGAGCAGACCGGCTTTCGCGATTGCCTGGCGGCCTGCCCCGATCCGCTCGCCGGCGGCGAGACCGGCACTGTCGGCACGCCTCCCGATGGGGACGGCCCAACGCTCGACGACCTGCGCGACGACGCGATGTACGCGATCACCCGTTACATCCAGACCCAAGCCCACCGTGCCGCGAAGCACCGGCGTCAAGCCGCCGAGGTGCGGGGAGTCAAGCGACGCCTCAAGCGCCGCTCCCGGACCCTGCGCAAGCGCACCCGCCGCCTGCAGCGGATCGAGTCCAGCGTCTGGTGGAGGCTCAGACCCCGAGCCCCGCGCTTCATCAGGCGCCTCCTCGCGCGCGGGCGACGTTGAGTCCGCCCGCGATTCACCCTCGCGCCGCGCGGCTCGAAATACTGGATCCGGAATGAGCGTCTCGAGCGAGTCCAGGCACCGTGAGCTCGGCCTCACCGACTCGGAGTACGAGCTCATCCGGAGGCTGCTGGAGCGTGACCCCAACAAGGTCGAGCTGGCGATGTTCTCCCTCCTGTGGTCGGAGCACTGCGCCTACAAGCACTCGCGGAGGCTGCTTCGGAAGCTGCCGACGGAGGGACCGCGGGTGTTGATGGGACCAGGCGAGAACGCAGGCGCCGTGGACGTCGGCGGCGGGCACGCCGTGGCGTTCAAGGTCGAGTCGCACAACCACCCCAGCGCCGTCGAGCCCTTCCAGGGCGCCGCCACGGGAGTCGGCGGAATCCTGCGCGACGTGTTCGCGCTTGGAGCGCGGCCGATCGCGGTGCTCGACTCGCTGCGCTTCGGCGAACTGGACTCCGAGCGCTCGCGCTACCTGTTCGAGCACGTGGTCGCGGGCATCGGCCACTATGGGAACTCGATCGGGATCCCAACCGTCGGCGGCGAGATCTACTTCGAGGCGCCGTACGAGCAGAACTGCCTGGTGAACGCGATGTGCGTCGGCCTCGCGCGCGCCGACCGGCTGATTCGGGCCGCAGCCAGCGGGCCCGGGAACGCGATCGTCCTGCTGGGGGCGTCGACTGGCCGTGACGGCATCGGGGGTGCCTCCGTGCTGGCCTCGGCCGAGCTTGCGGAGGGCGCCGAAATGCGGCCCAGCGTGCAGATCGGCGATCCGTTCGAGGAAAAGAAGCTCATGGAGTGCTGCCTCGAGCTCCTCGACCGAGGGCTGCTGATCGCGCTGCAGGATCTCGGGGCCGCCGGTTTGAGCTCCTCTTCGGCCGAGATGGCCTCGGCGGGCGGGGTGGGAATGGACATCGACGTCGATCGCGTCCCGCTTCGCGAGGCGGACATGGAGCCGTTCGAGATCATGGTCTCCGAATCGCAGGAGCGCATGCTCGCCGTGGTGGAGCCATCCCGCGTCCCGGACGTGCTCGCCGTGTGCGAGCGCTGGCAGACGGGCGCGGCGGCGATCGGCGAGATCACGGACACGGGGCGCATCCGGATGCTTTCGGGCGGTGAGGTCGTCGGCGATGCGTCGGTTGCGGCGCTGGTCGACGCCTGCCCCCTTTACGACCTCGAGCCACGGGAACCCACCGCCTGGCTCTATGGGAACCGCGCCTCGCTCGACGCGCAGGCGGACGGCGCCGCGATCATCAGCGCGCTGCTCGCCTCGCCGAGCGTCGCCTCGAAGCGCTGGGCCTTCGAGCAGTACGACTCGATCGTCCAGTCGCGAACCGTGCGCCGCCCGGAGGCCGCGGATGCGGCGGTGCTGGCGCTGCCCGAGAGCGGCCGGGCGATCGCCGTTGCGATCGACGGCAACGGCCGCCGCGTGGCCTGCGATCCCTATAGGGGCACCATCGAGGCGGTGCTCGAGTGCGCGCAGAACCTCGCCTGCGTCGGCGCGGAGCCCCTCGGCCTCACGAACTGCCTCAACTTCGGCAATCCCGAGAAGCACCACGTCGCATGGCAACTGGACCGCTCCGTGCAGGGCCTCGCCGACGCCTGTGCCGCGCTCGAGGTCCCCGTCGTGGGCGGCAACGTCTCGCTGTACAACGAGACCGACGCCGGCCCGATCTACCCGACTCCCGTGATCGGGATGGTCGGCGAGCTTCCCGACCCGGACCACGCCGTCGGGGTCGCCCCGCAGGAGGGCGACGCCGTGGCGCTTGTCGGCCCGTTTGCGCCGTCCCTGGCCGGGTCCCAGCTCGCCAAGCTCCGGGGTGACCTCGACCAGGGCCTCCCAGGGGTCGCGATCGACGACGTCCGGTCGGCAATCGAATTCGTCCGCAACGCGGCGCGCCAGGGCCGAATCACCGCCGCCCATGACGTCAGCGACGGAGGCCTGGCCTGCGCCCTCGCTGAGTGCGCCATCGCCGGCAGCGTCGGCATCCGCGCCGACCTCGATCCGCTCGTCGAGCTCCGCGGCGGGTCGGGCGAGAGCGCCCTGTTCGGGGAGGGACCGGGCGGCTTCGTGATCACCGGGCCCGCCGCGGATCTTCGTCAGCTGGCCCAGGAGGGCGAGCGCCAGGACGTGACGGTGCTGCTCGTGGGCGAGGTCGCCGGCGAACGGATCGAACTGCTCGCGGCCGAGGGCGAGGGCGCGATCACCGTTGCCGAGGCGGAAGCCGCCTGGCGCTCGCTGGGCGGAGGCTAGAGCGCGTCAGCGTCGCTTGAGTTCGGAGCCCAAATAGTCCGGAAACCGCGGCATCCGGCGCCTGGCGCGATCCGACTCCACTGCTAGCCTTGCTTGGCAGGCGGCTTGCCTGCGAAATCTCTCCCTTCCAGGCACGGTGAATGCACGCCAGCGATCGCTCATTCCCAGACCGCGACGGCCCGCGTGACGAGTGCGGGGTGTTCGGCGTATACGCGCCGGGTCACGATGTCGCGAGGCTCGCCTACTTCGCCCTCTACGCCCTTCAGCATCGCGGACAGGAATCCGCCGGCATCGCCACCTGCGAGGGTGGCCACATCACGACGCTGCGGGAGGCCGGGCTGGTCTCACAGGTGTTCGACGAGGAGAAGCTCCACGCGCTCGAGGGCGACATGGCGATCGGACACGTTCGCTACTCCACCACGGGTGGCGGCTCGTGGGAGAACAGCCAACCGGTGTGGCGCGACGATGGGCGGGAGGTCGCTCTTGCTCACAACGGCAACCTGACCAACGCGGTCGAGCTCTACAACGACCTCCGCGAGCGAGGCCTGCGCTTCCGGGGAACGTCCGACTCGGAGATCATGGCCGCCCTGCTCTCCGTGGAGGAGGCGCGGCCGATCGAGAATGCCGTCGAGGCGGTCATGCCGAGGCTCGAGGGCGCCTACTCCACGGTCGTCATGACCAAGCGTGCGGTGGTGGCGTTTCGCGACCCGCACGGCGTGCGCCCGCTGTCGCTCGGGAAGCTGGGCGAGCGGTACGTCATCGCCTCGGAGAGCTGCGCCTTCGACATCATCGGTGCGGAGCTCCTGCGGGAGGTCAACCCGGGCGAGCTCATCTCACTCACCGAGGACGGGCTCGAGAGCCGACAGGTCGTCACCGCAAACCGCCGCGCGCATTGCGTGTTCGAGCACATCTACTTCTCGCGTCCCGACAGCCGCCTCGAGGGCCGCGTGGTCCAGCGGGCTCGCGGCCGGATGGGCGAGATCCTGTGGCGCGAGGCCCCGGTTGACGCCGACCTGGTGATCTCGGTCCCCGACTCGGGCAACCCGGCCGCGAGCGGCTTCGCGCGCGCCTCCGGTATCCCGCAGGACGACGGCCTGATCAAGAATCGCTACGTGGCGCGTACCTTCATTCAGCCGGGGCAGGAGCTCCGCAAGCGGGGCCTGCGAATGAAGTTCAACCCGCTGCCCGAGATCGTCTCGGGAAAGCGCATCGTCGTCGTGGACGACTCGATCGTTCGCGGCAACACCACCCGGCAGATCGTCGCGATGCTGAAGGACGCGGGGGCCAAGGAGATCCACCTGCGGATCTCGGCGCCGCCGATCCGCCACCCCTGTCACTACGGCATCGACATGTCGACGCGCGAGGAGATGATCGCCCACGAGCGGAGTGTCGAGGACATCGCCGCCGAGCTTGGTGCGGACTCCCTTGCCTACCTGTCGCTGGAGGCGGTGTACGAGGCGATCGGCGTCCCGGCCTCCGACCACTGCGACGCGTGCTTCACCGGTAACTACCCCCTCGGTGACGACGGCCAGGGGAACGGCAAGTTCGCCCTCGAGGACCTAGCCGTGGTCCCGGCAAGTCGCTGAGCCGAAGCGCAGTTGGACGCTTTTCGCATCGCGGTCCTCGCATCCGGGACTGGCACCAACCTCCAGGCGATACTCGACGGCCTCCACGGTCGCGACGGGATCGAGGTCGCCTGCGTCGTCTCGAACAAGCCGGGGGCACCGGCGCTCGAGCGCGCCACGGAGGCAGGCGTGGAGACCTGCGTGTTCGCGCGGAGCGACCACCGCGACCGGGTGGACCGTGACGCGGCAATGGCCGACTGGCTGGCCGAGCGCGAAGTCGACCTGATCGTGCTCGCCGGCTACATGGAGCTCCTGTCACCCGAGTTCGTGCGGCGGTTCCGCAATCGGGTGGTGAACGTTCACCCGGCGCTGTTGCCCTCCTTTCCCGGGCTGGACGCGGTCGGGCAGGCGCTCGAGCACGGCGTTCGGGTGACAGGGGTGACTGTGCACTTCGTCGACGAGGGAGTCGACTCCGGGCCGATCATCTTGCAGCGGCCCGTCGACGTGCCATACACTCGCGACCGCTCGCAACTGGAAAGGGAGATTCACGAGGTCGAGCATCAGCTGCTGCCGGAGGCGATCCGCCTGATCGCCGCCGGGGCTGCCCGCGTCGATCCCGGGAATCCTCGAGTCGTGCATGTCGACCATGCGGAGAGCGCTGTAGATGGCTGACCCGGCGACGCCCGCGGCCGGAACCGAGGCGTCGGCGAGGCCCGAGGATGCGGTCAAGGTTCGCAGGGCGCTGATCTCCGTCTCCGACAAGACGGGCATCGTGGACTTCGCGCGGGGGCTCGCCCGGCTGGGGGTCGAGATCGTGTCCACCGGCGGCACCGCGACCACGCTGCGAGACGCGGGTATCGAGGTCCGCGACGTCTCGGACCTGACGGGTTCGCCGGAGATCCTCGGGGGACGGGTCAAGACCCTTCACCCGCGGATCCATGCCGGACTGCTCGCCGTCCGCGACGACCCCGAGCACATGGAGGTCCTCGCATCGGAGGGAATCGAGCCGATCGACCTGGTCTGCGTGAACCTGTACCCGTTCGAGCGCACGGTGGCCAGGCCGGGTACGAGCGAATCCGACGCGATCGAGAACATCGACGTCGGCGGGCCGACGATGATTCGCGCCGCTGCCAAGAACCACCGCTTCGTCGCCGTCGTCGTGCAACCCGAGAGCTACGACGCCGTGCTGGCCGAACTCGAGGAGACCGGAGGCGGCGTGTCGGGAGCGACGCGGCACTGGCTGGCGAACGAGGCGTTCGCGTTCACGGCCCGATACGACGCAGCGATCAGCCGCTGGTTCGGCATCCGCTACGAGGAGTTCCCCGAGCACTGGGTGATGGCGCACGAGAAGTTCCTCGATCTCTCCTATGGCGAGAACCCCCATCAGAAGGCCGCCCTCTATACCGAGGTCGGCGCCCGGGCCCACGTCCTGTCACGGGTAGCGAAGCTCCACGGCAGGGCGCTCTCGTTCAACAACGTGCTCGACCTGGACGCGGCTCGGCGGCTGCTCGATGAGTTCGAACGCGCCGCGTGCGTGATCGTCAAGCACAACAACCCCTGCGGTGTGGCGACCGCCGAGGGGATCGGGATCGCGTACGAGAACGCCCTCGCCTGCGACCCGATGTCCGCGTTCGGCGGCGTGATCGCGCTGAACCGCAACGTGGATGGCCCGCTCGCGGAGCGGCTGCATCAGCACTTCATCGAGGTCCTGATCGCACCGAGCTACGACGACGATGCCCTGAGCGTCTTGGGCCAGAAGGAGGCGGTTCGCATCATGGAGGCGACCGAGCAGCGCCGGGACGAGCCGGGCGACCGTGACCTGAAGCGGGTGCGGGGCGGACTGCTCGTGCAGGAGCCAGATCGGATCGATTCGGATCGCGAGTCGATGGCGCTGGTGACGAAGGCGAGCCCCAGCGGAACCCAGTGGGATGACCTGTGGTTCGCGTGGAAGGTCTGCAAGCACGTGCGCTCGAACGCGATCGTGATCGCAAAGGACGGCGCCACGATCGGCGTGGGAGCCGGGCAGATGAGCCGCGTCGACTCGGTGAGAATCGCGATCGAGAAGGCACGCGAGGCACGGGGGGCGGAGGCAGAATCCATTCTCGCCGCGTCGGTTGTCGCGTCGGACGCGTACTTCCCATTCCCGGACGGCCCCCAGATCGCGAGGGAGGCGGGTGCCACCGCCTTCGTCCAGCCCGGCGGCTCGATGCGCGACTCCGAGGTGATCGCCGCCTGCGACGAGGCGGGGGCGGCGATGGTCTTCACCGGCCGCAGGCACTTCCGCCACTAGCTCCGTCGGCATCGTCCGGTTTTCTCCCGCCGAGCGGGGGTATTTCCCTGACATGCCCGCACTGCTTCCCGCGACCACGCGCTGGCTCCTGCGCTGGGCGCTGTTGATGGGACTGTGGCTGGCGTTGACCGACACGGACAAGAAGCCCGAGCTCATCGCGGGTGCCGTCGCCGCGGCGATCGCCGCGACCGTCGCCGGCCTGATCGTGCGCTCCGGACCGCCGAAGACCGTAAGCAAGTCGCTGGCACTGCTGGGCCTGGGGCCGCGGCGGCTCGTCCGGCCTCTGGTCCGGTTGGCGGTGGACACCTGGATCCTCACCGTCGCGCTTGCCGGCAGATTGTCCGGACGAGATCAACGCGGCTCGTTCAGAGCCGTTCGCTACAGCCCTGAGGAGCCGCGTCGCAGCGCCGCCGGTCGAGCTCTCACCGAGATCTGGGGTTCCCTTACGCCCAACCGCTATGTCGTGGGCGCCGACGAGGACGAGGGCATCCTGATCGTCCACGAGCTCGTGCGCACGGACCAGCCCATCGATCCGCTCGCCGGGCGATGAAGGAGTGGCATCTCGCGGCGGCGATTCTCGTCGCCGCGCTGATCCCCTGTGGCTGGGTCTGCCTGCGTCGCAGCTTCGCCGAGGGCGTGGTGGCCGTCCAGCTCGCGGGCACCGTCGCGGCACTCGCCCTGCTCGTGCTCGCGGAGGCGGAGCAGCGTGAGCCGTTCGGCGACCTGGCGGTTGTCCTTGCGCCGCTCTCGTTTGCCGGGACGCTCGTCTTTCTGCGCTTCCTGGAGCGGATGCGGTGAGTGTTCGCGACGCCATCGCCTACGCGCTGCTCGGCCTGGGGGTGACGTGCGAGCTCATCGCCGTCCTCGGCCTCGTGGCGATGAGGGACGTGTACGACCGCCTCCACTACGTCGGGCCCGCGACGCTGGGAGCCCTGCTGGTCGCCGCGGCCATCTGGGTGTACCAGGGTCCGTCGCAGATCGCGCTGAAGGGGACGCTGGTCGCCGCCTTCGTCCTGGTGGCCTCCCCCGCGCTGGCCCATGGGACCGCGCGGGCGGCGAGGATCAGCGAGCGCGGCGACTGGCGACCGGGACGCGAAGAGGGAATCGAGGTGGAGGAGCCATGACGGCGGTGCAGATCGCGGCGCTGATCGCGGTCGCCTTCGGCGGGACGGCGGTCGTGCTGGCGCGGGATCCGGCGCGGCAGGCTCTCGTGGCCAGCGTGTACGGGCTCGCGCTCGCCGTCCTCTTCCTCGCGTTCCAGGCCCCCGACGTCGCGCTCTCCCAGATCGTCGTGGGGGCGGTGGGGCTGCCCGCGATGATCATGTTCGCCCTCCGCAAGATCATCCGCCGCGAGGAAGTCGACCGAGAAGAGCGGTGAGCGAGCGGCTGCGATTGACCGTGTTTGCCGCCGGCGTTGTCGGGTTCGGTGCCGTTCTCGTGTGGGGGCTCGCGGGCTTGCCCTCGTTCGGCGATTTCGACGGTCGCTACGGGCAGTACCTCGCGCACGCCGCGGTGCCGGAGCGCCACGCGACATCCGCGGTGGCCGTGACGACCCTCGACTTTCGCGGATTCGACACGCTCATCGAGGAGTTCATCCTCTTCACGGCCGCCGTTGGAGTCGTCGTCCTGCTTCGCGTTCAGCGGGCAGGCGAAGAGGTGCCCGCGGAGCCCGACGCGGTCCGGCGGCCGACCGCCCACAGCGGGTCGCTGCGAAGCGTCATCACGGCGCTCGTCGGGCCCTTTCTGCTCCTCGGGCTTGCCATCGTCGTTCACGGCCACCTGACGCCGGGTGGCGGCTTTCAGGGCGGTGTGATCCTCATGGCGGCGCTGTTCCTCGTCTATCTGGGCGGCACGCACATGAGGCTCGGGCCGTTGCGGCCCCTGGCGGCGACGGAGGCGTCTGAGGGCGTGGGGGCGGCGGGGTTCGCTCTGATCGGCCTCGGCGGGATCGTCGTGGCGGGCGCCTACCTGGAGAACTTCCTGCCGTTCGGGCGGGTGTCGAATCTCGTCTCGGGAGGGGACATACCGCTCCTCAACATCGCGGTGGGGCTGGAGGTGATGGGCGCACTGCTCGTCGTGCTCGGCGAGTTCCTCGACCAGCGGCTCCTGATGCGGAAGGGTCGGCTGTGAGCTTTCTGCCCTATGCGGTCGCGGCCTGGCTTTTCGTCATCGGCCTCTACGGAATCGTCACGAGCCGCAACCTCGTGCACCTCATCGTCTGTCTGTCGGTCGTCCAGTCGTCGACGTACGTGCTGTTGCTGGCGGTCGGCTACCGAACGAACGCCACGGCGCCGATATTCGCCGACATCTCCACATCGCGGTCGGTGGTCGACCCGATCGTCGCGACGCTCACGCTCACGGACGTCGTGGTGGAGGCGACCGTCGTCGCGCTGCTCCTGGCGTTGGCGGTCCAGGCGCACAGGCGCTTCGGCACATTGGATCCCAACGAGATGGGCGCCCTGCGGGGTTAGGCGCCGTGGACGTCGCACCGCTTGCGGTCGCCGTGCCGCTCCTGGCGGCCGGCCTGCTGACCGCCATCGCAACGCGGGTGAACAGGTGGTTCGCCGAGGTCGTGGCAGTGGCGGCCACACTGGCGGTGGTCACCTTCTGCGCGATTCTCCTGGTGCGGACGACGTCGGGCGCCGAGGTCTACTGGTTCGGCGGCTGGGAGATGCACCGTGGGATCGCCGTGGGGGTGTCCTTCACCGTCGACGCCTTCGGGGCCGGTTTGGCGACGCTCTGCTCGGTGCTGATGGTGGCGGCGCTCGTGCTGATGTGGCGATACCGGGAAACCGACCCTCCCCACTTCCAGACGCTGATGCTCCTGTTCCTGTCGGGGATGGTCGGCTTCTGCCTCTCCGGCGACCTCTTCAACATGTTCGTCTTCTTTGAGCTGATGAGCGTGGCGGCGTTCGCCCTCGCCGGCTACAAGATCGATGAGGACGAGGCGGTCGAGGGGTCGCTGAACTTCGCCGTCACGAACACGATCGGCTCGTTTCTAATTCTCACCGGCATCGCCCTCGTCTACGGCCGAACGGGGGCGCTCAACCTGGCGCAGATAAGCGAGGCGCTTCCGAACGGGCCTTCCGATGGGCTGTTGGTCGTCGCGTTCTGCCTGCTGGCGGCCGGGTTCTTCGTCAAGGCGGCGGTGGTGCCGTTCCACTTCTGGCTGGCCGACGCGTACGCGGTGGCGCCGACGCCCGTGTGCCTGCTGTTCGCGGGAGCGATGAGCGAGCTCGGGATCTACGCGGTGGGCCGGATCTGGTTCGACGGGTTCGCGGACGCGCTCGCGGTGCACGCGGACGGACTGCGAGCAGTGCTCGTGATCGCCGGCTGTCTCACGGCCCTGGTCGGCGGGGTCATGTGCGTACTGCAGGACCACATCAAGCGCCTGTTGGCCTTCGCCACGATCGCGTATGTGGGGTTGTTCCTGATCGGCCTCGCGCTCCTGACAACGGACGGAATCGCCGGGGCGGCGGTCTACATCGTGGCCGACGGGCTCGGAAAGGCGGCGCTCTTCGGCGCCGCGGGCATCGTGCAGCATCGCCGCCGGAGCGTGTCGCAACGGCGCCTGAGGTGCTACGGGCCAGGATTGCCGTTCACCGGGGCCCTCTGGGTCGTCGGAGCTCTGTCGTTCGCCGCGCTGCCGCCGTTCGGCACATTCCTCGGGAAGTCGCTGCTCGAGGAGGGGCTGGTCAAGGAGGGTTATGGCTGGGTAATCGCGGTGTTGATCGTGACATCGGCACTGACCGCCGGGGCCGTCCTGCGGGCGGCGGGCGGGATCTTCCTCGGCTGGGGCGAGGGGGGTCCGCGGAAGGCGACCGAGGAGGAGACGTCGCCCGAGGAGGAGGGGGCACCGGAGCGCACGCCAGCGGTGCTGTTCATCCCCACGGTGCTGCTCGCGATGGGAGCGCTCGCGATCGGCCTCGTGCCGGGATTGGTGGAGGCGTTCGAGGGAGCGGCCGAGCGGTTCGCGGATGGATCGTCTTACGCGGCGACCGTGCTGCGCGGCGCCGACGCGCCTGCGATCGAGGCGGCGCCGAGCTATTCCGCGCCGATGAGCGCGTACGTGTACTCGGCTTTGACCCTTGCGGGGGCGTTGCTCGTGGCGGCTTTGGGCCTTTTCGGCAACCGGATCCAGGGCTCGATCGCCGGGGCGGTGACGCGGGTGGGTCAGAGGGTCGTCGCGCCCATGCGGGCCCTTCACAGCGGCCATATCGGCGACTACGTCGCGTGGCTGGTCGCCGGGGTGGCGCTGCTCGGCGGGTCGTTCGCGATCGCGCTTCAGTAGACATCGCTTGCGGCGGCTTCGTCGCCTGACAGGCTGATTTCGGTGCTAAAGCACCTCATGACAAACTCCGGCAATGCCGGAGCTGCACGTGCTGCGGGTGTTTTGCGGAGACGACGGGAGCTGTGGCAATCCGCTGGGAGTCTTCCTGGACGGAGGATCCGTGCCCGAGGCCGACCGGCAGGCCGTTGCGGCGGATCTCGGGTTCAGCGAGACGGTGTTCGTGGACGACGCCGAACGTGGCGAGATCCGGATCTTCACCCCGGCCGTCGAGATTCCGTTCGCGGGGCACCCCGTGGTCGGGACGGCGTGGCTGCTCGCGCGCGAGCGCGGCGGTGTGCCCGTGCTTCGGCCGCCGGCGGGTGAGGTGCCGGTTCGCACGGAGGCCGAAATGACCTACGCCGCCGGACGGCCCGAGTGGGCACCGGAGTTCGAGTTCGTGCAGCTCGGCTCCCCGGCTGAGGTCGAGGCGCTCGACGGATCGCCGCGGAAGGACGCGGAGGTCGGGATGTGGGCGTGGATCGACGAGGAGGCCGGCGTGCTGCGAGAGCGGGTGTTCGCGGAGCCTTTCGGGATCCCGGAGGACGAGGCGACCGGGGCGGCCGCGGTCACCCTCACCGCGCGACTCGGTCGCGCGCTCGATATCCGCCAGGGCCGCGGATCGCGCATCCAGACGCGCCCACTGGAGGACGGAATGGTTGAGATCGCCGGCCGAGTCGAGTTCGAGGAGGTGCGAGATTATGGGAGCTGAGCGGGGTAAACGGAGCCGCGTGAGCCACTCGATCCGCACAGGTCTATGGCTGCTTCTCGCGGTCATCGCGGCTCTTGCCGTGGGATGCGGGTCCTCTGAGCCCTCGCACAGCACGAGCTCGTCGCCCTCCGTCGCGCAGAAGGTGCCGTCAGCGCAGCCCAGCGCAGGCGGTCGCGTCGAGCGCGTGAAGGTTCCAAACCTCGTCGGGGAGCGATTCGAGAAGGCGGTCCACGAGGTCGACAGCGTCGGCCTCCAGCAGCATGCGCCGGCGTTCCCGGGCACCATCGGCAACCCCCATTACAAGGGGCACTGCAAGAAGATTCTCAGCCAATCGCCCCCGCCGGGAACCCGGCTCCCGAAGGGCGGGACGGTCTCAATCGTCTACGGCGTCTGCCCGCACGCCGTAGCAAACGCACATCGCTCCCTGCACGGCCACGGGTAAAGCCACAGTCGCCGTCGGCGCTCACGCGGCATCATGTAGGGGCCCCTGTAGCGTAATCGGATAACGCGTCGGCCTTTTAAGCCGGAAGATCCCGGTTCGAGTCCGGGCGGGGGCACTTCTCCGCGCCGGCCATGACCCAAGAGCCAACCACCGCAGCCGAGGAGGTCGCCGAGCGCCAGCAGGCGTAGGGGCTGAACCCTTCGCGCCTACCATGGGCTCGAAATGGCAGGCCGCAAGAAGCTCAGCGAGTACGAGCTGAAGCGCTCGTTCGACAAGACGCCGGAGCCGCGCGGGTCGAAGCGTAAGAAGGGCGTCCAGGCCAACCGCTTCGTGATCCAGGAGCATCACGCGCGCAGGCTCCACTGGGACCTGCGGCTGGAGCACGACGGCACGCTCGTCTCGTTCGCGCTCCCCAAGGGCGTTCCGCAGGACCCCAAGCAGAACCGCCTCGCCGTGCACACCGAGGATCACCCCCTCGAGTACCTGGACTTCGAGGGCGACATCCCGAAGGGCTCATACGGCGCGGGCAAGATGCGGATCTGGGATCGCGGCACCTACGAAGCCGAGAAGTTCCGCGACGACGAGGTCATCGCAACCTTCGCCGGCGAGCGGATGCAGGGCAAGTACGCCCTGTTCCAGACCAAGGGCGACAACTGGATGATCCACCGAATGGATCCGCCCGCGGATCCCGATCGCGAGCCGATGCCGCGGGGGCTGAAGCCGATGGCGGCCGTGCTCTCCACCCTCCCACGCGACGATGAGAACTGGGGGTACGAGATCAAGTGGGACGGCATCAGGGCCATCTCCTACTGCGAGGCCGGCACTCTCCGTCTTGAGAGCCGCACGCTCCGCGAGATCACCTCCACCTATCCGGAGCTCCGCGCCCTGGCCGCCGAGATGGGCTCGACCGACGCCGTCCTAGACGGCGAAGTGGTCGCCTTCGACGACTCCGGCAAACCCAGCTTCGAGCGCCTGCAGGGCCGTATGAACGTGGCCTCCGATGCCGCCATCCGCCGCCGCATGGGCGACACCCCTGTCAACTACATGATCTTCGACCTCCTGTACGTGGACGGCCGGACCCTGATGGACCTCCCGTACACCGAGCGCCGCGAGCGCCTGGAGGACCTCGGGCTCGAGGGCCCGCACTGGCAGACGCCGAGCTATCACCGCGGTGACGGCAAGGGCCTGCTGAACCTCACCAGGGAGCGGGGCCTCGAGGGGTTGGTAGCCAAGCGCCTGGACAGCCGTTACTACCCTGGCCGGCGCACCCGCGCCTGGCTGAAGGTGAAGAACGTCATGAGCCAGGAGCTCGTGATCGGCGGCTGGTTACCCGGGCAGGGCCGGCGTGCCGGCACGCTCGGGGCGCTGCTGGTCGGCTACTACGAGGAGGATGACGGCGAGCGCCTCCTGCGCTACGCCGGGCGTGTGGGGACCGGCTTCTCCGACGCAGAGCTGGACCGGCTGGCGTCCCGGCTGGAGCCGCTGCGAACGAACAAGAGCCCCTTCACCGGCCGCCAGCCTCCTCGTGATGCCGTGTTCGTCGAGCCCAAGCTCGTCGCCGAGATCGAGTTTCGCGAGTGGACGGCGACACGAACCCTTCGCGCGCCGTCGTACAAGGGCCTGCGGCCCGACAAGGAGCCGGAGGAGGTCGTCTTCGAGCGCGAGCAGCCGCCGCCCTAGCGGCGGCGAACCTTTGCGGCGCAGGTTTCCAATACGGTTGGCCGATGCCGCTCCACCCCGCCGAAAACCGCGGCTATCGCGAGCTCTACGTCACCGCCAGCCAGGCCGCAAAGCGGCTCGGACGCATGGCCCTATCCCTCGACGGCACCGAGGCGCGGGAACCGCTCGACAAGGCTGCGGAATCGCTCGGGAAGCTGCTGAACGAGCTGGGACCGCTCACTGCGCGCCATGACCTGCACGGCAGCTTCGCTGCCCAGGGAGGCGGCGCGAACCTGGGGCTCGCCCGAGGGGCTGTGCTGGACCGGTTCCTGGAGCGAAACCAAGCGCTACGCCTCGCCGTCGACGATCTCGAGCACGTCGCGACTCTCCTCGCCTATCTGGCCAACGTCAGCGAGACTCGTGGCGACACCAAGCTCCCCGAGTTCTGCCGCTCCTGGGAGCGGCGGATGCGCCGGCAGATAGGCGCTGTCCGCAAGGCGGCGGTGGCTCTCGGAAGCACACCCGACGAGGCGATCGAGCCGCTGGATCCCTCGCCGGCCGGGCGGGCCGCCCACCGGGTCGCCTGGGCGTTCGGAACCGCGGGCGAGTGGACCGACCGCCAGGTCGCCCGGCGCCGGCGCAGCTAGCGAAGCGTTTGCGGAATTGGGGACGCTATAGCGTCCCCAAAACCCCAAACCCGGTCGGACGGAGGCGGGGGGGCACTCGGCGTATAGTCGGCAGTGGGTATGGGAGGCCTGAGATGGATGCTGGCCGCGGCGTTGGGCGCGGTCGTCGGCCTGTGCGCGCCCGCGACCGCCATTGCATCCAAGGGAGGGAGCCTGCCGCCCGTGGACACCGCGCACGCCGATCGTTGCGACTTCCTCGATCAGGAGCGCTGCCTGTTCCCGTTCCCGAACGACTACTACACGAGACGGGCCGATACACAAACGGGCAGGCGAGTTGACCTGAGCACGGCCTCGATGCCGGCCAACCGCTTCGGCGTCCACATCAACGCCACCGACTACAACTACTCCGACGGTTTCTCTCCCGGACAGGAGATCGTCACCAAGGTTCCCGGGCTCGACACGCAGCGGGCACTTCGGCGCACACACGCGGTTCGGTTGACGAACCTCGGCGCCTATCGAAACCCGGATGCGCCGGTGGTGGTCATCGACGTCAACACCGGCAGGCGCTGGCCCATATTCACCGAGGTCGACGCCAATCCCCCCGACCCCGCCGATCGCGCCCTGATCATCCGGCCCGCGGTCAACTTCCACGCCAACCACCGGTACATCGTCGCGCTGCGCGACCTGCGCCGCGGGGATGGTTCCCGCATCCGATCGCCGGTCGCCTTCCGGTACTACCGCGACGACGTGCCGTCGGACCAACCTGCGGTCGAGCGGCGCCGGGGCCACTTCGAGTCGATCTTCCACAAGCTCGACAAGGCCCGGATCGGCCGCCACGGGCTGTACCTCGCCTGGGACTTCACGGTCGAGAGCGACCGGAGCTCAGCTGGCCGGATGCTCTCGATCCGAAACCGCGCCTTCCATCTGCTCGGCGACGACGACCTCTCGGATCTGCACGTGGCTGGGGCGTCGCCGCAGTTCGCCGTCACCTCGGTGGAGAACTTCGCTCCCTGCGGATCTGATGGCTGTCAGGACGGTGAGAATGATCAGCTGGCGCGCTTGGTCAAAGGCGCGGTCACCGTGCCCTGCTTCCTCAACCAGCCGGGGTGCCCGCCGGGATCGCGCTTCCAGCTCGACGACCGGGGCCGTCCCGAGCGCATCCCGGGGAACCTCACCGAGGCCAACTTCGAGTGCATCATCCCGCGTAGCGCGTTAGCCGACGGGCCGCACAAGCTTCGCCCGTCGTTATATGGGCACGGCCTCCTGGGGGACGCCAGCGAGGTGGAGTCCGGAAAGCTCCAGCAGGTTGCATCCGAGCACCGGATGATGTTCTGCGCCAGCGACTGGACCGGGATGTCCCAGTCCGACGTCCCCAACGTCCTCACCGTGCTGCAGGACCTGTCCCGATTCCCCACGATCGCCGATCGCCTCCAGCAGGGCATGCTCAACTTCCTCTTCGTTGGCCGGGCGATGATCCATGAGGACGGTCTCGCATCGGATCCGGCCTTCCGGTCGGGTGGCGAGAGCCTCATCGAGCGCCGTCGTCTCTTCTACGCCGGTGGGAGCCAGGGCGGGATCATGGGCGGGTCGCTGACCGCGGTAGCGCCGGACTTCAACCGTGCCTACCTCGGCGTCCCGGGCATGAACTACTCGACCCTGCTCCAGCGAAGCGTCGACTTCGACGACTACGCGCACGGAATCTTTGGCGACGTCGACACGAACCTCGGGCTGTATGACAACTACCCCGACGAGCTCGACCGCCAGCTGACCCTTTCGCTCGTCGAGATGATCTGGGAGCGTGGAGAGGCCAACGGCTACGCGCACCGGATCACCACCCATCCCTTCGCCGACACGCCCAGCCACCGAGTTCTCATCCAGGAGGCCTTCGGCGACCACCAGGTGGCGAACATCGCCACCGAGGTCGAGGCCCGGACCATCGGGCTCCGCGTCCGGCCACCGGTGCTCGATCCGGGCAGAAGCCTCGATCGCCGAGCGCTGTGGGGGATTCCCCGGATCCACCATTTCCCGCATCACGGCTCGGCGATGACCCTGTGGGACGTGGGACCGCTACGCGAGGTGAACGGCGAGGTGAAGGGGACGCCGCCACCGCCGCCATACGACTTCCCCAACCGCGAGGGCGTGGATCCACACGGCCCGGACGCGAGCGAGACGGTCGAGGGGCAGCGTCAGATCTCGAGTTTCCTGCGCGTGGGCGGCACCGTGATCGACACGTGCGACGGGCACCCCTGCTACCTCGACGGCTACACGGGTCCCGGCGGCTGATCCGGAGCTAGCCGAGCTCCGGCAGGCCCTCGTCGGGCGTGGAGGCCTGCGCGTGCAGCTTGCGTGGGATCCGCCCCGCGGCGCGGGCGGCGAACCCGGCCTCCACGGCCTGGCGCATCGCCGTCGCCATCCGCTCGGGGTCCTTCGCCCGCGCGACCGAGCTCGAGAGCAAGACGCCCTGGCACCCGAGCTCCATCGCCATCGCGGCGTCGGATGCGGTCCCGATACCCGCGTCCAGGATCACCGGCACCGACGCGCGCTCGACGATGATCTGGATGTTGTACGGGTTGGCGATCCCCATTCCGGAGCCGATTGGCGATCCCAGGGGCATCACCGCGGCGCATCCGGCGTCCTCGAGGCGCCGGGCCAGAATGGGATCGTCGTTCGTGTACGGAAGCACGGTGAAGCCATCGTCGACCAGCGTCTCGGCGGCCTCGATCAGCTCCACGGCGTCGGGGAACAGGGTTCGGTCGTCCCCGATCACCTCGAGCTTGATCCAGTCGGTCTCGAAGGCCTCCCGCGCGAGCCGAGCCGTCCGCACAGCATCGCGGGCCGTGTAGCAGCCGGCGGTGTTCGGAAGCGCGAACCTCCCAAGCCTGTCGATCAGCTCGAGCGTCGACCCCTTGGCCGTGGGATCCACGCGGCGTAGGGCGACGGTGACGATCTCGGCACCGGACGCCACGAGGGCGCGCTCCATCGACTCGAGTGAGCGAAAGCCGCCGGTTCCGACGATCAGCCGCGATCCCCAGGTGCGCCCACCGAGATCCAGCGCCGAACCGAGCGCCTCTACCCGCTCGCTGCTCCCTGCCACCTGCTGCTCAGCCACCCTGAACCGCCCTTACGATCTCCACTGCCTGTCGATCCCCGAGCGTCGTGCTCTCCCAATCCCTTCGGCGAACCACCTCGCCGTCCACGGCCACCGCGACCCCCCTGGGCTCGCCGTCAACCCCCACGACCTTCACGGCGTCGGCGACCGTTGCCCCGTCCGGCAACTCCTCCGGACGTCCGTTCAGCTCCACGATCACTTCGGCGCCTCCCCACCGGCAGGAGCGGCCGCGAGCCCGGGTGCGCTCTCGCCGCCGAAGCGCCCCGGATGCGCAACATGAGCGTCCGGCGGCGTCGGCTCCCCGGCGAGCATGGCGGCGACCGCATCCGCGGTCGCCGGGGTGAGGAGGATCCCGTTGCGGTAGTGCCCGGTCGCGAGAACCAGTCCGTCGATCGCCCCGGGGCCGATCAGGGGCGCGTTGTCCGGCGTCCCCGGTCGAAGGCCGGCGAGGGCCTCAGCCAGCTCGAGCTCGGCCACGTCCGGAAGGGTCCGGTACGCCTCGCGCAGCATCTCGTGCACACCACCCGCCGTCACCTGAAGGTCGAATCCACGCTCCTCGACGGTCGCGCCCACCACGAGGCGCCCGTCCTGACGCGGGACCAGGTAGACGCGCTCCGTCGTGACGATCCGCGTGGAGACCGTCCGCTCAGGGCTGCCGCGCAGGACCAGGAGCTGCCCCTTCACCGGGCGCACCGGAGGGCGCGCCGCGGCCGGAAGCCACGCAGAGGCCCCCGACCACGCTCCCGTGGCCAGGACCACACGATCCGCTCGGTGCTCGCGTTCGTCCGCGGTTACGACACCGGCGATCCGCTCGCCCTCGAACAGGGCGTCGACGACCTCGGCCTCCACGAGCATCTCGCCGCCCGACGCTTCGACCGCCGCCGCGAGCGCAGGCACAAGGAGGCGCGGGTCGACGGCGGCCTCCCCCGGCAGGTGGACCCCCGCCGTGACGCTGGGCGAGAGCCCGGGCTCCAGGGCGCGGCAGCCGCGGGGCCGAAGCCACTCCACGCCGAGATCCAACGACGCCATCAGCTCGAACCGGCGGCGCAGCTCCTCGGCCTCGTCCCGGTCGAGTGCAACGTGAAGCGCTCCACGCGGCTCGTATCCCGACTCGAGGCCGCTCTCACGCTCGAGCTCGGCGGCGAACCCGGACCAGTTGCGTGCCGAGGCGAGAGCGAGCGGCACCAG
>Ga0126304_10000249_pt1 | contig 19776 bp, 20 predicted proteins | sample Plot25_FD_92538 | JGI IMG/M metagenome (GOLD analysis project Ga0126304, IMG submission 92538) | Serpentine soil microbial communities from UC McLaughlin Reserve, CA, USA - Plot25 | ecosystem: Environmental > Terrestrial > Soil > Grasslands | place: USA: UC McLaughlin Reserve, Lake County... | reverse complement strand
GATTCAAAAAACTATTATGATTTCTGGAGACCTTATACCGCTATTCGTGCAGCAGCCACAGATGGTAACGAGCAAACTATTGCAGATCCAACCTGGGAATCAGTTGAGCCGACACCTCCAGTGCAGGATTACCCGTCGACACATAGTACCGGTGCTAATGCGGCTGCAACCGTGCTGGCGCATTTCTTCGGCGATCATACGGGCTTTGCAATGACATCTACTACCGGGGTGCCAGCAAATTCCATACGGAGTTTTAAGACCTTTAAACAGGCTGCTAATGAAAATGCCGACTCAAGGGTAATGGCTGGGATACATTTTCGGTTTGCATGCGTCGCCGGACAGAAAATGGGCGATCAAATAGGCAATTGGACACTGAAAAATCATCTCAGGCCCTTAAAATAATTTTGATCATAGGATGATGACCGACGGTCATCATCCTTTCTATTCTATTAGTGTTTTCTGGCTCGTCAATAATCTGTTCGTTTCGATCTATCGCTAAATTGCGAACATATATCTTCACCCGGTATACCGGTGGATAAGATACCCATGTCCCTCCATCATTGACATATACCGTCTTTACTCTCATTATCGTATTTATAGCATTCATCTCCGACAGTAGATGCCAAATAAACCTGGTCGTTAAAATTTGCATTAAAAATTGCTTTCAAAGGCTCGTCTGTATACCTGACCTGAATGCCTTCAAGATGTTGTCTGCATATGTTGAACAGAACAAAGCGAAAGTTTTGAAAACGCTTTTCAACCTTCCCCAATTAACATCATTTTGTCCTGGCTAATAATAGTATAAAACGGTCCTGGAAGGCTTACGAAACAGTGGAATTCATTAATCCTTGTCACATCGTTACCGGTACTCTTCCCAGGCTCTATATATAAACTATAGCTGGGCGCTTGTCCATAGTGCTGATGATCGGATTCTGATTTTTTGGTTTGCAAGAGGATAGAATTTCGATATACAATCATAAATTGGCCAGAAGTCGCACTTATCAGCATTGAAGTAGAAAATTTAATTGAAATAAGACATACAAAAAACCTAAACGTAAATGAGCCCATGTGAAAATTAGCAAATGAGCAAATGAACCGTATTATCCCATGTTTAGTAACCTTCTTAGCCAGTGTTACAAATTGGCTTGATATTTTTATAAGAAGATTGTGTCTCCAAACTGTTAAGTTACTTCATGCATATTCTCTGGAAATATTTTAAACAACAAAGATGGCGGGTATTTGTGGCGCTTCTGTTGGCAGCCATAGCTCAATTGCTTAGCCTGATCGACCCAATCATTTTTGGAAAGATCATCGATGATTATGCAACCAATGCTGGGAACCTTTCCGAAAAGGAATTAATCAATGGTGTCTTATACTGGTTAGGCATTGCGATCGCGATTTCTATCGCTGCGAGAATTGCCAGGGCATTCCAGGAATACTTTTCCAGGCAGGCAGTCCAAAAATTCGGTATGCAGATCTTCAACGATGGACTAAAGCAGATACTCCGGCTCTCGTTCCAGGAGTTTGAGGAACAACGCAGTGGAGAAACACTATCTATTTTACAGAAAGTAAAAACAGATACCGAAAGGTTTATCAATTCTTTCATTAATATACTTTTTTCTTCAATCGTCGGAATTGGATTTCTGATCTGGTACTCCGTAGCGAAAAACTGGTTGCTGGTTCCAGTGTTTGTTGTTGGAATACTGGTTCTCGGCTCTCTCACTGGGTTATTAAGTAAAAAGATAAAGACTGTACAAAGATCAATTAACAGGGAAACAAATAAAATGTCGGGAGTGATCACCGAGTCGCTGCGTAATATAGAATTGGTAAAAAGTCTTGGTCTAACGTTCCCGGAAATACGCAGGCTAAAGATCCAGACCAAAAAGATTTATGATCTGGAAATGATGAAGACAAAGCGGGTGCGAACCCTTTCCTTTTTGCAGGGAACGACACTGAACTTTCTGCGTCAATCTATCTTGTTCATTCTTCTCTGGCTGATCTTCCGCGATGTGTTAAGTACCGGTGAACTTATTGCAATGCAGTTCATCTCTACTTCGATCTTCGGTCCCCTGCAGGATTTGGGAAATATTATTCTTAGTTATCGTGAAGTAGAAGCATCCATCAACAACTTCGACCAGTTGATGCAGAAGCCGATTGAAGGCAGGCCCGATGCTCCCGTCGAAACAGGCCCTCTTGTAAATATCGAATTCGGTAATGTTGTTTTCCGACACAAAACAGCAAAGATAAATGCGATCGATGGGGTCTCCTTTAAAGTAAACCTTGGAGAAACGATTGCTTTTGTTGGTCCCTCAGGTTCGGGGAAGTCTACTCTGGTAAAATTGCTGGTAGGACTTTATCATCCCGTTTCAGGCTCAATTTTATTCAATGGCGTGTCTTCATCAGAGATACGTTATAATGAGTTAAGAAGGCGGATTGGATTTGTAACCCAGGATACTCAGTTGTTTGCAGGAACAATTAAAGAGAACCTGTTATTTGTGAAGGCGGATGCTACCGATGAGGAGATAATAAAGGTTTTGCACAAGGCTTCCTGTACCAACTTGTTGAAAAGATCGGAAAAAGGAATTGAAACTGTGCTGGGGGAAGGTGGTATGAAATTATCCGGGGGAGAAAAGCAGCGTATCTCCATCGCTCGTGCTTTGTTGAGAAATCCAAGGCTGCTTATTTTCGACGAGGCAACCTCAGCGCTTGATTCATTAACGGAGGAAGATATTACGAACACCATTCGCGACGTGACACATAGCAAGGAGCAGATCACGATACTGATCGCCCACCGCCTCTCAACGATCATGCATGCAGATGTTATCTATGTTCTTGAGAAAGGAAAAATTTCGGAGATAGGCTCCCATGATGAGCTATTAGAAGGAAAAGGACTCTATTATGCAATGTGGAGGCAACAGGTCGGTGAAAGGAGAAGTAATTATAGTGTCGGTTAGCCGGCAAACTGGCTTGATCTAATTCGATGTTCGTTCTGGATACTTTATTTTATGATGTGATTATTTGAAGTCCATTTTGCTGTATAACGTACTCTCAACAAGTTCCGTCTGAAAATCTTTTTCGAGTTTCCAAATAACCGTATTCCCTGTCCGAGTATCAGTGCATTCAATTTCAATTTTAGAATATCAATTTGCCCGTTATCGAGTAACTATCCAGCAGAATCACCTCCTCCACATAAATAGATATCCGTGCCTTTTTCTTCCTTTAGCCGTTTTATGATGTCAGATCTCTTGGACACACACGAACGTTTGCGTTTGGTTTATCAAAGATTAAGCTGTTCGAAAAAATATATTGCTTCATATGCTGATAAGCCGGCTGGCCGGGCTAAGACCGTATCGGTAGCCAAACTCATATGTTTTTTTGCCCATGACAACCGTATCGAAATGTTTGAAGGTCTTCGAGATATTTCATTACTCCGGAACCCTCGGCTGTGAATCTTCAATGTAATGATCACGCCTTGGAATAAATCCATCAATCGAAGCGGCTACATAGTATACGTTATTCCTCATATTGCAAATGTCATTCGGCACCAAACCTGCTTTTAATCTATTACCTCTGTGCCATCCTCTGTAAACCTCCTCATCAGTTTTAAGAAACGCTGTCCATTGGTTTCATCTAACTACCGAGGTTAACAGAGGGCGGCGCAAAGGACACAGGGAAGATTGAGCTAAACTTTTTGAAATTATAATAATTGCTCCGTTTGCTGAGATTTCATACCACGTTGAGTCGCACTTGAAAGATTACCCATTTGAAATGTGTTCATGTATTACTATACTAACCATGCTCAGCGATAGGATTAGGCACGTTTTTTTTAGCAAAGTTTTGATTGATGATTCACACAAATATTGTGTGACATCTCCAGAAAGTAGCCGCCTCAAATGCTTGGCTAATAATCAGCAAACAAATTCGAAATCTCATTAAATGAAAGATTATGCTAGCAATGAATTACCGGGGACCATTCAGAGTTCGTGCGGATTTTAACAGGCCTTATCCCGAAATCCTTCATCCCAATGACGCAATCGTGCGGGTGACGCGCTCCTGTATTTGCGGATCAGACCTTCATCTGTATCATGGCCTGGTTCCTGATACGCGTGTCGGGATGACTTTTGGACATGAATTTACAGGTGTGGTGGAGCAGGTAGGGCCGGGGGTTCAGAAATTGAAACCAGGTGATAGTGTATTGGTGCCTTTCAATATCGCCTGCGGAAGCTGCTCATTTTGTAAACAGGAATTGTACAGTAATTGTCATGAATCAAATCCAGAAGCTACAGCCCTGGGCGGGGTATTTGGATATTCACATACTGCTGGGGGTTATGATGGTGGACAGGCAGAATATGTCAGAGTCCCTTACGCCGATGTGGGTCCGACATTAATTCCGGAAGGAATGGACCTGGATGATGCGGTACTTTTAACAGACGTCACCCCAACCGGTTACCAGGCAGCCGAGATGGGAGGAATCAAAAAGGGTGACACAGTAGTGGTGTTTGGTGCAGGTCCGATAGGAATTATGGCGGCAAGGTGTTCGTGGTTCTTCGGGGCAGGACGTGTGATCATCATCGACCACCTTGAATACAGGCTTGAATTTGCAAGAAACTATTCGAAATGTGAGGCGTATAATTTCAAATCGATGAACGACCCGGTTGTATTCCTAAAGAAGGCGACTGACAACTTTGGGGCCGACGTATGTATTGATGCTGTGGGATGCGAAGCTGCAGGCAACGCGCTGCAAACAATAACAGGGAGAAAAACGTTATTACAGGCAGGTTCAGCAACGGCATTGATGTGGGCAATCAACTCTGTAAAAAAGGGAGGCATTGTTTCAGTCGTGGGTGTATACGGTCCTACATGGAATCTTGTTCCGATTGGTAATGTAGTCAACAAGGGGCTTACCATACGAGCGAATCAGGCATCTGTCAAACGCTTGTTACCGAGACTGATTGATCATGTAATGTCTGGACGACTTAATCCGAAAGGAATTATCACACATAGAATTCCTTTGGAAGAAGTGTCAGAGGCATATCATATTTTTTCTGCGAAACGAGACAATTGTATAAAACCGATTCTTATTCCTCCATCAGCCAGAGTGGCCTAAATTAAATTATATGGAAACCATCATTAATAAAAATAAACAGAAACTTGAGGATAAAATACCTACCGATGCAGATCGGAAAATAGCAAACAGTCCAAAAGACATTCCCGGTTGGGGGATGGATGCGGATCCTGAAAATGAACCAACTTATCCAATGAAAAATTATACGGGTGCCGATCACGACCGGCTTAATTATGAGCGGGCGCCGCAACAACCGATAAACATCGAGGTGCTTCATTCAAATGAGCGGCCGGGGGTAACACGCGTATTCGGTACATCCACTCCGCCTTCTGGCTGGAGCGGTGCCCTTCGTCGTTATGCATTTAAATTCAGCGAGGGCAATGCTGCTCACTGGATGACACTGATACTGGCAGACCGTGTAAATATGATTGAAGGAATTGTTGACGATATTAAACGTGGACATATTCCAAACATTTTTGCTGAGAGAGGATGGCACGCAGAATGGAAGTATAACCGGAAGGCAACGGTGAAGAAATTAGTTATAGGGGTAGTTATTGCCTCTGCCGTGATTGTGGCGCTCTCGCAAAAACGAAAAAAATCCTGGACGCCGTCTCGCTAGAGGTGTCAAGCCGCGGGGCGGAAAGTGAGGTCGCCACGAAGTTTCAGCGTCTTGGAGGCGATGATTTCCATACACAGCCCAAGATAATTCCCGCAATTTAATCCGTGCTAATCCGTGGCAGTAATTATCACGAATCTTCTTGCACAGAATTTCGTAATTGTTACAGCCACGGATTTTACGGATTAGCATGGATTAATCCGCGCAAATAAGCACAAGATATCTCAAGTTGTATATGGAAATCATCTTTGTGAAGACGCTGGAATTTCGTAGCTACCTTTGTCCATCAATCAAGAACTCGCCATATTCAATGAATCAGCAACAGTTGCCATCATTGGAAAAAATTCATACTTATTAATTTTTACGGCCGGGTCGTGGTCAATAAATGAATTCAATTCTTGTTCATCGTCGACCGAAATAATACCAAGTCCGTATATACTTTCCGGGTCCAGAACCGGTCCAAATGTTACGACCTTGCCCTGGTTCATTTTTTCCATCCAGTAGGCCACATGTTCTCCCATAATTGACCGCTCTTCATCGGTCATCGTTTGAGCAAAGTCAGGTCTTGAAGGAAGCAAATACAGCACGAAGTATTTTTTATTCATATTTCTGATTTAAACCGGTGGTTTTACCTTAAACGATTTTATATATATTTTTTATACGGTTGCCATTTCCATAACCGATCGAACGTCCATGGCGAGTTGTTGTTTCATATGCATAAAATAAATCCTATGCAGCGATAAAAACGAGAAAAAGACCCCCATTAAAATAATAAGAGAACGTATCCAATTCATTGAACTCCATTCTGACCATACCTGTTTGAGCAAACTCACATTGTTAAGATCTCCTGTCCCGAACATGATATTGTTCCTGGGGTAGAAAAAAGCAAATGTCATCACATCTGCTAATACATACATTACCAGCGCCAGGCCTAAATACAGCCGGGTAGAAGGTGCGACCTTCCAAAATAAGATAAGAGCGAGTAGCGCCAGAACCTGGTTAATGGGGGAAAAGAGCCGGAAAAAATTTCCGGGATTTGTTGTCTTAAAATATTCCCTTGCTGTGGCAATCGAATTTGGGATGTCACTTCCCCATGATTTGGCATCAATCAGCGATGTGTAAATATTCACAAGCAAAAGCCCACTGGCAATTATGACTGATCCGAATAGGACTAAATTTTTCATGTGTTTTTTTAATGCGAAGATTGCCACAATTCAAAACACAAAATTGTATTTAACGGACATTCTTATATAGATGGCCTTCTAACCGGCTTTTATTCTTCCTGTATTCTCCCGGCGTTAGTGTGGCGTATGCTTTAAATGTCCTGATAAAATGTGATTGGTCAGAGAAGTGGCTCTGATAGGCAATTTGAGTAAGCGAGAGTTCTGTATTATGGATCAGATGTACTGCATGCAGGTATTTTTTGTACAGGAGGATTTCTTCTGTATTAATTCCCGTTGCTTCAGACAGTTTCCTGGACAAATGGCGAGGCGAGTAACATAAACTGTTTGCGAGGTCAGCGACCGACAGGTCATGTTGGTTGATCGAACATAAGAATTCATTTATTAGTTTTTCCTGCGGGTGCAATTCGGGAAGTTTTTGATCAATCCAACTAAGGAAGGCTAATATTCTATTCCTAAAATTCTTCTGTTCGGCAAGCTGATGCCAGAGAGTGCTTAAATTTCGATCAACGAGTGTTAAATCGACTGGAATATCCAGGAACTTGCAACCCGGTGCTCCAACGATTTTCTTTACTGCCATGGGTTGTAGCCGAACTCCAAAAAATTCTTGCTGCGGTGGAAGCTGAAGTCGTATCGGCAATGTGTTGAAGCCATTTATAAAACATCTTGACAAATGGTATTGCTTACTCCCGACCAAAGCAGCAATCGGATCGCTATTATCAAAATTAAAAATGATCTCCACAATACCCTTGGGTATTATATTCTCATTGTAATAAGGATTGATTCGTTCTATCTGCCAAATGGAATGGATTACGTTCTTATGATGAGATGCTTGCGGTATGTAAAAGTTGTTATTCAAATCCTGATCTATTCATAATTGACAGCTACGTAGCTTATTTTTATTCGGGTAGCCGTTGAATATCTATTGTGTCAATCAACCTTACTTTCTGTGTTCTTCTTTGTATCAGCAAAGATATTTTTGTCCCATCCACGAAACTCGTAATATTTTGATTTCGGTTCGCCTGTCCATCCGTTAATACCCTTTCGTGGTAACATTATTCCGTGAATATAAATTACGGGAATTAAAGACACACACAACGTTATTAGGGCAACGGCCCTTCCAAGCCATATGGATAAAGTAACAATGATAACCAGGGTTATGATATATTTCACCAATTTCCTCCAACGAGGACTTCTTTCTTCAAAATGTCCCAGGAACATATGACCCAATAGAAAAAAGATTGAAACTATTGAGACCTCAAACCACAGAGTATTTGTATTCCACATAATTGAAAAAATTTGGCAGGGCTTTAGACGATCAATGCTGGATTAAAAATACAAAAGTTGATGCTAGTGAACATCAACACAGTTGCATCGAAGAATAATTCGGTGGGCGCAATTCCATCAGAAGAGATAGTGCGCTTCAAGGATTGAAAAGCTGGTTTATTCAAAACACCCAAACCTTGAGTCATTCTTAGCCAACATCTGCGATTCACTCTACGCTCTTCGCGGTGAATGGTGTTGAACCACAAACGAAGCAAAAGATCGCAAAGCTGCCGCAAAGCCTCGAGATTAGTACTTTTTATCCCTAGGCTGGGGGTCTGGTGTTTTTTCAGGTGATTTGTTTATGGTGCCTGTTTTTTTATGTACTTGTATGATCACCTTAACAATTTCGAGCACCGGTCCTCCGATGCCTAACCGCTGAGCGTTTGTATACGCTGGTATCGCTTGTTGACCCGTCGGATCGAATACCAAATATTCCCCACCAACTTTACCATCGGAATCTAATAACCCATCCGGTACATAGATTTGCATCCGCACTTTCTTATAGCTCTCTGGGAAATATCTGATGTAATAATTGTCTCTCTGCTTGTACCATTGATCGTATTTTATGCCGGTCCTTTTAATTTGGGAAGGCTGCTGGAGAACGGCTAACCGCTCGAAACTTTCATAAGATGAGGTTCCCATCTCAAAGAGACGTTGTATGTCTTTGTTCGCATTTAGTATTCCGGATGCATAAGAAATTTCTTTTATAGCACCGAGCACTCCGCCCTTCAATTCAAAAATTTGCTTAGGCGTCAACAGTCTCGCGGCATCTGCCTGAACCCGGTGAGAAAGGCTGTTGAAATTAGAACCACTTACTACAGACCATAACAACAGCTGAATATTTCTTTGGTCAATGTCCGACTTGTTCTTCGAGTTCGTTAGTACCGATTCTATAATTTCTTTTCGATAGCCCATTACTGGTCCTTGTAAATATGCATCCAACGGTCGTGGATCAGGAGTTCCCGGTTGCAGACAATAAGTTTTAAAGGAGGCTTCATAAAAACCGGGCGATAAAACAAAGCCGCCATCCTGAGTTTGCGGAAGATCATGAAGAGATAATGGCTTGTTGTCGCCTGGAACAAGAGGCTGATCGAATTTTGCAGTATCAACCGCGTTGTTCGAAGTATTTTGAGCGCTGTGTCGTGGCCTGGTGGCGCAGGCCGCCAGGAATATCACGAAACATAAACTTTTAAGTAGAGATGTTGACATAGGTTCGATTTAGGGTAAATACTTAACGGATTATCCGTAGATTCTGATACAAAGTCTAAAAACATTTTTTGATATGCAAGGAGGGCTGATGTAAACTATTGTTAACGTACTTGCCGATAGCTAATTCACTAAGGCTGAACAGATGGTGAATTTGTTTACTATCGTTGCTGTCAGCTTTCCGGACCAGCGCTATAAAGAAGTAAGGAGTCTCCGTATCTCTCTTTGATACTCCTGGTTGTCTGTGATCTCGTTATGTTGTTGTCCCTCTAATATGATTAAAGTATCCGAATGCTTCAGCAGTTTTTTAAGCTTGATGGATGAACCGTAATAAATTACTTCATCTTTAGTTCCATGAAAGATCACAATCGGCATGCTGCAATCCTTGATATATTCGTTTGTTTCAAATTGATATTTTAAAATGAAAGTCGGAATGATGGGATAGTTCCGTTTCATCATATCTTTCAAGCTATAATACGGCGCTTGTAAGATCAACATTCTCGGCTTATTTGTCGATGCTATCTTGGTCGCGGGACCTGTGCCTATCGAATACCCTAAAGCAACGATTCTGTCTTCACCATACCTTGACTTCATCTCATCATAAGCAATTTGCAAATCTTCATATAACTGATTTTGGTCGCTGAGAGTGCCTTCGCTTTTTCCAAACCCGCGATAGTCTACCATAAACACATCATAATCTAAATCTGTATATGATCTTGCAACCTCACCCCACGACTTTACCGAACCGGCATTACCATGCAAATAAAAAATCAACCCCTTTGAATTTTTTGATTTAAACAAAAGACCATGTAACAATTTTTGGTCGTTTGTCTTGAGGTTGATCTCCTCAAAGTCCTGGTCGAACGAGAATTTGTAGTCGTTGTGTATTTTTTCCGGAAAGAAAATTAGCCGCTCCTGGAAGATGAATAGTAATATACAAACGAGGATATAAACCGCCAGTACAATTAAAAATATTTTCAGCAATAGATTCATAGCTGTAGTTCATATGGAATACCTCAACTGCATTCTTATTGTTAAGGATCAATAAAGAATTGGCGCATTATAACCTTATACTTCCGCTTCCTTTTTCAGCTAAGTTAGTAAGATGTGGCTCAAAAACTTTAAAGCCCCTTAGACAAGGGGCTCGTAATGCACATCAAAATTGATGCACATGAGAAATAGGTTTTATTAAAAGGCTTTAGTCAATCGCATTGACTGGTCAGCACCGTCGTTACTCACTTTGCGAATTATGGCTGCTCCTACTTTTCTACCCAATGCCAGGCCCGCTTCATTGTCTGTGCGGAAATGAATACCTCCCTGGAAGCGTGATTCAGCACCATCTTTCGCTCTCTTATCGAAATAGGATTTATCCGCAGGAAAGAAATAAGTAAATAGCTCAGCCGTCACGCCACCCATCATAGCATGTCCGGAAGGATAACCGGGGAAAGGCGGTGTGTGCATGAGGACGGGATGAAAGGTTGTGTCGTATTGGTCGGGGCGAGTCCCCCAGTAAGTATATTTCGCATCCCAGCAAGCAATGAAGGCGTCATAAAATGCTACGGAAGTGATAGCGTACAAGCGAGCTGCCCGCGGTGGGTTAAGGTGAATATTGTACTCGAATATTTTTTTGCCCAGCACATCGTCGGTCTGACTGGCAAAATAGAATGCATTCGCAGTGGAGCGAAAAGTGGGTTTGAATTTCTTTAGTTCCTCCATGTCTTTTGCAAAATCCGGAGGAGGGCCCGGGCGAAACTGGCTACTGCTATCCAGTACCACGGTCCTACTTTTTCCTGCAAGAGGAAACATCGGTTTGCCTTTCCACTGCCCTGGCTGTTGTGGAATTTTTCCATCCCATGGAGTACCAGGCGTGAAGTTCTTTGTATACTCGATCTCCTTTTCTGCAATGAGTTTTCCCAGTTCGAACCCGGCACGCGTATCAGACGGAAATGCTACGCCGGCCGCGATTCTTGATGACATTAGCTGCTGCGCGAGGCGGTTGACAGAGTCGGCCATCGCAGGGTAAAAATGACTAATGATTGTGACTGCTACACCGGCTGCGACTGAATGCTCGCAGGGATACGAAGGACTTTCAGGCTTTGGCACATAGGCCTTTATCCTGCCATCGGCAATAAAAGGCCGCGGGCGATTGTAAGCATATTTTGTACCCCATGCGGCTATCGTAGCATCATAGATTGCTGTGCCAAGCAGCATATTCGACAATACACCTTTAAGGCTGGTATCCGTCATCCATAGTTTGTTCATCATGTCGTACCACCGGTAACCTGGCGCGCCAGCGTTCCAGTAAAGAACTTGTTGCAGACCAGTTGAGTCAAGGTGTTGTTGCCGGGAGAGTACGTCGGCAATTTCATTCTTGTACGATGACGGTGATTGCAATCGATATTCTTTACCTGATGTGATAAACCAGGTTTTCCAATTGACGGCGCCCGGTTCCACCTGAGCATTAGAGCCATGAGCCATGAACGATATGGCAGTGATGATTAGAAGCTTTCTCATAAACGAAGTATTTCCACAAGAATATTTTTTTAATTGGAACGATTCTATCACTCATCAATAAACAACGGATCCTGGTAAACAAACGACAGGGAAAAGTCAACAACGTGGCAAGGGAAGAACGTTATTATGGCTACTCTGAAAGTGAAAACAACAATTTCATGAATAAGCTTCTAATAGAAAAATGAAGACGAAAAGTATTTGCAGTGCGTTCGATGGAATGAGTCAATTTTTTTAATTGACATTTCCCGGCAGTTCGTTTACGATGAGAGCCATTCTGTAGACCGCATAGCGGATGGGGAAAGATTTACCGATATTTAGTGCATGATGCGCCGGAGGCTATCAACCAACATACAAAGGCTTACCTTTTACTTATGGGTGGGATTGGCGTGGACATTATTATGGCTATTCTCCTACCTTGTGAAATATCCGGAAACTTTTTTCCCGCGGTGTCTAAATGAAATTTGGAGAATCGTTTATCTCATTGCTGCCAATTTTATCTTTTTCGAATATAGCTGGCCATTTATAACGAAAAAGCGAAAATATCTTCTGTATAACATATTGATTGGGATTTTCCTTTTCTGGATACAAATGATGTTGCTTTCGTACGGCTTGCATGCTTGGAGGCAAATTGGCATCGGCTTACATATTTATACCGGTTTCAAGCAATTCGAGACTATCGATCATGCTCTTGCTTTCCAGGCACAGGCAGGTATTATGTCACTATTCTTTTTTGGGTTAATTAAGCATATTCATAGTTATATAAAATTAAGGTCAGCGGCGCAGCAACTGCGCATTGAAAAGCAGCAGGCAGAACTGAACTATCTCAAATCACAAACCAATCCTCATTTTTTGTTCAACACATTAAATAATGTTTATTCTCTTGCCCGGGATAAATCAGACCTCGCTCCTGAATCAATCTTACGACTCTCAAAAATCTTAAGATTCATGCTCTACGAAACCAGTGGAGATTATATTGCGATAGAACAGGAATTAAAAATTCTAAGCGACTACATTGCCCTCGAGCGTTTGCGATATGATGAGTCTTTACATATCAATTTTAATTATGACATTGAAGACATGAAACAGTCATTACCGCCCTTGTTGCTGATCCCCCTGGTGGAAAATGCGTTCAAGCATGGCGTTTCTGAAACAAGGACTCGTCCTTTCGTCGATATTCATCTTTCCGTGAATAAACGTCAGCTCGAATTTGTGGTAAAAAATTCTACAGAAACATCTTCAGGCGACGAAAATGTGAAAGAAAATATCGGGCTCTCCAACTTACGACGTCAACTTGAGTTACTGTACAGCGACTACAATCTGTCTGCTCACGAAAAAGATTCTGTATTTACTGCCACTTTAAAAATAAACCTGGGAAGTCATGTCTAACATAAAGTGCATTATCGTAGAGGATGAGCCGTTGGCGATAAAAGTATTGGCCGATTATATTTCGCAAGTTCCTTTTCTTGAACTTCAAGCCACATTTAAAGATGCGATCCTCGCTTCTGACTATTTACGACATCACGATACCAATCTGATCTTTTTAGATATTCATCTTCCCAAATTGAAAGGAGTGGCCTTTCTGAAGACCCTTGTCCACTCACCTGCTGTAATAATCACGACCGCCTATCATCAGTATGCAGTTGAAGGTTTCAACTTAAACGTTACAGATTACCTATTAAAACCGTTTGATTTCGAGCGTTTCCTTGTAGCAGTAACGAAGGTCAAAAGCTCTCAGACAGAAAGACAGAAAATAAATGAAAACGAGGATGTAAAGGATCATTTGTTCCTTAATATCAACAAGAAGAAAGTCAAAATATTATTCTCAGAAATCGTTTATATCGAAAGTCAACGGGAGTATATCAAAATTGTTACAACGAAGAAGGAATACATCTCAAAAATGAGCACTAATGAAATTGAAGAACTTTTGCCTGCAAACTTATTCAAACGGATTCACCGATCGTATATCATTTCAATAAAAAAAATTGAATCATATACAGCTGAATTAGTTGATGTCAACGGTGTATCAATTCCTATCGGACGGGGATACCGTGATGTCATAGAAAATTTATAATCTTTACTGGTTCTTTTTTAGATTTTGTACAGGATATGGATTGAAGCCGTTCTATGCGACGGAGGGATGCGACGGCTTACTGATAACGAAAAAGATCAGGGATCCTATTTTAGGAACTTTCTTCGTACCTGTGAGGTCTCGAAGATCTAGAAGGCCTCACAGGTCTGTGTAAACGCCACCTGTTATTTTTTGTCAATAGGTGTTGAATGTATAAGCGCAATTTTCCATTTGCCCTGAGTCTTACGGAATATTACGCTTTCGGTCCATCGTCTTGTTATTGACTTTCCGGCTTCGGTAATGTCAGATTTCAAGTTATACACGGCATAAGCCGTATTTCCAAGTATTCTGACGAAGATAAAATCAAAGTAATCTTTTCTCTCAAGAATCCTGTTAGCACTTTTTCTGTAATGTTCTGCTTCCTTTTCCATATTCCATATTTCTCCGTCTTCAATTAGGATATAGTCATCTGTGCATAGTGCCTTGTGTTTTTTAATGTCCCAGTTGATCATTGTCCTGTAATCATCTTTCAACACCTGAACAATTTCCAGCGAGTCCCGTTGTACCTGGGATAAAGCAGTCTGGGCAAAGGCGCAGATGAGGGCCGGTAATAGGTATTTCATACAACATATTTTGCTCTTTAAAATGTTACACATGGTAGGGAAGAAACGAAAGTGCAAACTATCATCCAAATTTGAAAGTTAATTGTTATCAGGAATAATAACAAAGATTGCCCAAGGTATCGGACAGTTTCAAATGAAACTGATCTAACCGAACGATGACAGGTTGGAAATTAATTATTATCCGTTGTCTACATCACAAAATGTCGAATCTGTCGTCGATAGTTGACGATGCGTCGGAGTTAAAATGTCGTCGAAATTTAAGGAGCCATTGGTAGATTTGTGATGCATTATGAATCGTAGGTCAATAATGCCGTTTTAAGTATATCCTGACTTGTTCACTTCAAAAATATTGCTATGCTTACGCGAAGACATTTTGTGAAACAATCCCTGCTAGGAGCCGGGGCACTGGTGCTTAACTCATCTCCGTATTCTGACAGGCAAGCCGCCCGTCTGGAGATCTCGTTGGCAGAATGGTCGTTGCATCGCGCATTGAAATCCGGTAAACTTGATCATCTTGATTTTCCCTTGAAAGCAAGGAACGATTTTGATATCGGTGTTGTCGAGTATGTGAATGGATTTTTCGGCGGAACTAAAATGAGTTTCAAGGAAGCGGGTAAGAGCTCGGCCTATCTTAACGAATTACTCAAAAGAAGTAAGGATGCCGGTGTCATCAACCATCTTGTTATGGTGGATGAAGAAGGTCCTCTTGCTTTACCGGAAGATAAGGAACGATTGAAGGCGATAGACAACCATAAAAAATGGATAGAGGCGGCGAGGCTCTTAGGCTGCAGAACGGTTCGCGTCAACCTGCATGGTGAAGGAACTACGGATGCTAAGAAAACCGCATCGATAGATTCGCTTTCCCGACTTGGGGACTTTGCGGCGCCGATGAATATAAATGTCGTTGTAGAAAATCACGGAAGCGATTCGTCGAAAGGCTTTTGGCTGGCCGACATCATGAAGCAGGTTAATCGGTCGAATGTTGGCACGCTCCCTGACTTCGGAAATTTTTGTATCTCGCATCCATGGGGTACCACGCAAAATGGCTGCGAGGATCCGTATGATCGGTATAAAGGGATAACGGAGTTATTACCTTTTGCAAAAGCCGTCAGCGCAAAGACCTATGATTTTGACAGCAACGGCGAGCAGCCCCTGATCGACTATAAAAAGTTGATCGGTATTGTCAAGGCATCTGGCTTTAAGGGTTATATAGGTATTGAATTCGAGGGAAACACTCAACCAGAAGAAGAGGGTGTACGCAAAACAAAACGACTAATCGAAAAGTATTTGTAAGATGTTATGTACTATGCGAGTTGAGAAACCGCAATCGCATGCGTTCTATTGCATAGTACTTTAGTCTCAACTTTTCCAATCTGGACTTGCCAGGACGACAGATGTTTCAATCTGTCTGTCGGGAATTGTCCAATATTTTCGGAGCAAACCATTCACCTCATTTTTTGGCAAAATGCGGAAACCGTGTTTCACATAGAAATCAATTGCCCAATTGGCATTCGCCCAGGTGCCAATCAAAATCGGTGTTGTCGAGATTAAAAGCAGATGTTGAAGCAATTTTCCACCGATCCCTTTATTCCTTGCTGATGACCGAACATATGCATGTCGGATTAGTGTAACATCGCCTTTAGGCTGAATCCCCATCACTCCAAGAAGTTTGTCATCCTCTGCGTAACCCCAGAATTGAATTCCATCGTCCATTTGCTCTTTCAATTCTTGTTCGGTCATATATGGTTCGTGCCATCTGTCTTTGGGAATTATGCCTTTATACGCAATGGCTGCATCGTTGATGATATTGTAAATTTCTTCGAAATCTTTTTGTTCGCATTTGGATATCATAAAAAGTGTTACTTGAGTTTTCTTTGTCCATCACGTTTCGAAGTTCGCAATCATAGCAACTACCAGTGGTAATGCTAAAAAGGTAAATACGGGAAACCAAACTGCGAGATCGATTCATAGGTCAAGTTAAGAACAAGCTCAATAGATTTAAGCCGTACGAGGATTTAGAACGGGTATTCAGAAGTGAACTATTGTGACGTTTTTACACGAAGTAATTCAAGAATCATATATTATTGAGATGCATTTTTATTTCCTTTTCCGATCTTTTCGAGATGTAGGAATAATTGATTGAATGTCGCGCCAAATCCCTTCTGCATACTTTCGCCGATGGACAAAAATGCTGCCTGTTCGTCGTTGTTGGCATTTACAGGCTGTCCTGTAAGCGTAATTGTTGTCTTTCCATTCCTTTCAGTAAAAACAAGCGTATATAAAATTTCTAAAGGCAACTGAATATCGAAGGGAGCGCTGATGATGTTAGCATTTGCATCGGCAAAGGCATTGGTGAATTCAAGTAAGTCGTATGGTTGAATTTTCCTGAATAAAAAGCGGCCGTAATTTACTTTGCCCTCATGTTCCATCTTAAAATGAAAAATACCGCCGACCCTAAAGTCAAGCTTGATGACCGAGTTGTTTGTCTCGACTGGTCCCCACCACTCATTCAAAGCATCCTCGTTCGCAAATGCATTAAACACTAATGCCTTTGGTGCATCGAATTCATGTACAAGTGTAAATTGTTTTTTTTCAGTTGTTACATGTGTATTCATTTCTTTGATTTTTTTGTTGTTTGAACTTTATCAAGATATTTCTCAAGTGATTTAAACTTTTTATTCCAGAGCATACGGTATTGCTCAACCCAATCGGAAACTTCAATTAGTCCCTCCAGCCTGGCCTCGCAATACCTTTCCCTGCCCTGTTGTTTAATTTCTATAAGGCCGCACTCCGTTAGAATTTTGACATGGAGCGAAACGGCTTGCCTGGTGACATGAAATTTTTCAGCAAGCATGTTGAGATTAAGAGGCTGTTGAGCTACCAATCCGATTATCTGACGGCGCGTAGGATCGGCAATGGCCTGGAAAACATCTCTGCGGGCTTCCATATATGCGCAAGTATTTGCTTGCAAATATATAGGCAAGCATTCACTTGCGCAAATTTATACAGAAAATTTTTTTATATACTTTAAAGATAAGGTGATGAAGTTTTGCCATACCTAGCAATGGTGCTTAGGCCCTTCTGAATAGAATTCCAATCGGTCAAACGAGCGGGGCAATATCCGCTATATAGGTAGTATTTCCGCGGCTCATCTTACCTTTCATTTTTGGATTTCAATCCGGCACTAGCGTTTCCTAATTAAGATGTCAAGCCACGGTTCATAGAACCCGCTATGAATTTTAGGCCCAGCTTTTTTTAACAGGCATTTGAATGCGTAATAATTCCGGGGACGAAAGCGATCGTAGATGGGGCCAAGGAATTTTCTTTTTGAAAACTCTTCCAATGAAGAAATTACCTGCGAGTGATCAAAATTATTAATTGCAACGTCAAATTCATGATAGCTTACTCCTCTTCCCCTTCGCAGGAATCCTAACATATTACCGGGAGGATGATCATTGTAAAGTTCATTGAATTTTTCTCTTTTACTGAATTTTGCATATTGATATGCAAGATCGTCGGGCAACCACATATTAAAGGGGAGAAGGGAAGTATGAAAATCGTGGTGCCACAACCTGTTCGGAGCTTCGATGACGCAAAGGATTCTATTCTTTTTCAACATGTCCCAGGCCATCCGCAGGGCGGTAATCCTTTCTTCATTGATCATATGCTCAAGGGTTGCAAAGAAAATAATGCAGTCGAAGGAAATATGTCCGAGGCAGGACTGAATTTCTGTTGCGTTACATTGGATTATTGTCGCGTTTTGCTTATACAGTTGTAAACGGTTATGAGCGACTTTTAATGAGTCTTCGTTGATATCAATTGCATAGACCTTCGCTCCTTGCTCGGCGAGCGCCACGGTTGATGAGCCTGTACCACAACCGATCTCCAGGACAGTGGCATTTTGTAAAGGATAAAAATTGTTGATCCACGGGATTACCTGGTTTCTAAACTTAGAAAGGCGCTTAACAAGGTGTTCATCTATTTCTTCTTGCGTTAATTTTCCCCCATTTTCATTTCCATTTTTCGGCGTCATTATATCTCTGAGTGACACGCGTTCCTCATCACTTAACGCGGTGAATCTTTTTGAGAGTTCAACGGAAGCTCCTTTGTAAACAAGGGATTTAATTGCAGTTCTAAAATTTGAAGCCATAGGTTGGTATTTAAGATACATATTTTTTTGGCCTCCAGATAGCTTCCGCCTGCTGGTTCCACGTGATTTTCAACCTTTTCCTTTAATAGCGCTCAATCTTTGATACAAGAAACACACCAGTTTTAAAGCAGGTACGGCAGCAGAACAAGTTGCGATTATGGATAATACTCCAACAAACCAAAGAGCGTTTGATGTGAATCGGCCAGGAGCGCGAAGTCAATTTCAGCACAGGACAGTCAGAAAAAAGAGGGGCTGCCTCTTGCGAGACAGCCTCCATATGCTAAGAATAGTGCTGGGCTTCAGAATTCAAGTCGAGCTGTAAAAAAATGCTTTTAAAATCCCTTTTTATTTTTATTCTTGCTGATCTCGTCAAGCATTTCCTTAACGGCTCTTTCCAACTGTTGATCTTTTCCACTGAGAATCGCCGCGAAATCATTGGGCACCTTTATATCAGGTTCCAGTTGGAGATTTTCTGTCGGCCGGTTTTCTTTTCCGATCGTGGCCACCATTGGAATTCCAAACACCAACGTTGGATCAATTTGTTGTTCCCACCATACAGCCGTTCCGGTACCGGGAACAGGCATACCAATCAACTTGCCAAGGCCCAGGCTCTTGTACGCGTAAGGAAAAATGAATGCATCTGAGTAATTGCTTTCACTCATGACGACGGTGGAGGGCAGGGTCCATTTGTTGAATGGCTCATTGGATACGGGCTTTACACCTTGTGGTGACATGCCCAGGTATTTTTTTCCTCCCAGGAATGTTACAAGATCATCATGTAACCAACCACCACCGTTGAACCGCGTATCAACGATCAGCGCTTCTTTTTCAGCTGCTTTTCCGAGCACATCCTCATATACGGTCCTGTAACTTCCATCGTTCATTCCCTGCACATGTACATAGCCAACCTTCCCTCCAGAAAGTTCATCCACTTTCTTGCGCATCATTTTTGTCCAACGGGTGTATAATAATCCCTGCTCTTCTCCCTGTGAAATAGGCTTGGTCGTTTCATCCCAGCGGGTTTTTG
>Ga0126304_10000248_pt1 | contig 19804 bp, 23 predicted proteins | sample Plot25_FD_92538 | JGI IMG/M metagenome (GOLD analysis project Ga0126304, IMG submission 92538) | Serpentine soil microbial communities from UC McLaughlin Reserve, CA, USA - Plot25 | ecosystem: Environmental > Terrestrial > Soil > Grasslands | place: USA: UC McLaughlin Reserve, Lake County... | reverse complement strand
CCGGCCGTCGTGGGGGTGGAGCATGCCACCCGGCTGATCCGGGATGGGCAGCGGATCCGCGTGCACGGAACGGACGGTTACGTCGAGATCCTGCCCTAGCCGGGCCAGCCCGACAGGTTGCCGGGCGGCACGTGGGCGGTCAGCCAGACGCCGTTGGCGGCCTGGTAGAAAGCGTGGCCGGCTGCGTGCATGGCCGCAGCGTCCACCCTCAGGATGACGGGCGCATCGCGGCGCGCCCACCTGGGTCGCGGTCGCCGGGGTAGCAGGCGCACCAGGTTGACGCGCACATCGCGAGGAACTCCGCCACCTTCTCCTCATCCCAGTCCGGCCCCAGGTCGAGCCAGAGAGTCGTGGTGGGACCTTCGATATCCGAAAGGCAAACCCCGGCCCTTCCTGTGCGCAGCGCGATCGTCCGGCCGATGCCGCGGCTCGCCCCGGTCACCAGCGCAACCCTGTCCTCCGGCCTGCCCGATCACCCTTTGGTCATGAGAATGCCCTGTGGTGCGTGATCTGCCGGCCCACTATCAAGGAGTTGATGGAGTCGGTGCCCTCGTAAGTGTAGACGGCCTCCATGTCTGCCAAGTGTCGCGCGACGTGGTACTCGTAGAGGATGCCGTTGCCGCCCATCAGGTCGCGGGCGTCGAGGCAGATCCTGCGGGCCTTGCGGGCGTTGTCCATCTTGGCGAGCGAGGCGGCTGCGTCCGTCAGTCCGTCCTCGTCGGCGAGCCGGCCGAGCCGGATGCAAAGGAGGTACATCGTTGTGATGTCAGCTAGCATCTTGGCGAGCTTGTCCTGGACGAGCTGGAAGCTCGAAATGGGTCGTCCGAACTGACTGCGCTCCCCCGAGTAGGCAAGTGCGGCCTCGTAGGCTGCGATAGCGTGCCCGAGGGCCTCCCAGGCGACGCCGCACCGAACTACGATCAGCGCCTGCGTGGTGTCCTTGAAGGACCTTGCTCCGGGCAAGCGGTTCTCCTTAGGCACCCGCACCCCGTCGAGCGTGATGTCAGCCTGGATGCCGGGGCGTTTCGAGGCTTTACCCGTGATCTCTGTCGCCGTAAGGCCTGGCGTCCCCTTCTCGATGAGGAATCCCCCGAGGTTGCCGTCCTCGACGCGGGCCCATACGATGATCACGTCGGCCACGGTGCCGTTGCCGATCCATCGTTTCTTCCCGTCAAGGACGTACTCGTCGCCCTCCCGTTGGGCCGTAGTCTCTAGCATCACCACGTCCGATCCGTGCTCGGGTTCGGTAAGGGCGAAGGCCCCGAGCTTCTCCAGCCTGGCCATACCTGGCAGCCACTTCTCCTTCTGCTCCTCGCTGCCGAGGGCGTGGATGGTGTTTATGGCGAAGCCAGAAGTCGCCCCGAAGAACGTGTAGATGCTCCCGTCGCCTCGGGCGAGCTCCATCGCCGCGAGCCCTGCCCCGACCGCGCTGAGGCCCGCGCATCCGTACCCCTCGACCGTGTCCCCGCAGATGCCGAGCTCAGTGAGCTTGGGGACGAGATGGAAGGGGAACTCGCCCTTCTCCCAACACTCGGCCATGATCGGGATGACCTCCGTATCCGAGAACGCCCGGACGTGCTCGCGAACCTCGCGCTCCTCCTCGGTTAGCAAGCCGTCAACCCCTAAGAGGTCCGGGTGCATGGTGGTGCGCGCATCAGTCATGGAGGAACCTTTCGGTCATGTGTTCCCTTCCGCGGTGTGTGCCTGCGTGTGCTCCTCCTCGCGCAGGAGTGAGAAACCAGACCTCGGCTTCTCGCTCAATCCAGTCGTACTCTACAGGAGTCCCTCCTCGAGAGTCGGCCTAAAGCTTGAGTCTCGACGAGCAACCTATTTAACTGGGTGCCATCCTGATGCTTCCGTCTAGGCGGATTACCTCGCCGTTGAGCATCTCGTTCTCCACGATGTGCTTGACGAGGGCGGCGTACTCTTCGGGCCGTCCGAGGCGCGGCGGGAAGGGTGTTTGCCGGCTGAGTGATTCCCTGATGTCGTCCGGCAGCCCCGCCGCCATCGGCGTCTCGAAGATCCCGGGGGCTATGGCCATCACCCGTATGCCGTGCGCCGCGAGCTCCCTGGCTAGAGGCAGCGTCATAGAAACGACGGCACCTTTGGAGGCGGCGTAGGCGGCCTGTCCTATCTGGCCGTCGAACGCCGCCACCGACGCGGTGTTGACAATCACCCCGCGCTCCCCATTATCGGCAGGTTCGTTCTTGGCCATCACGGCGGCCGCGAGCCGTACTGGGTTGAACGTACCCACGAGATTGATCTGGACCACTTTGTTAAAGTCTTCGAGCGGGTGCGGACCCTTTCTGCCGAGTACTCTTTTCGCCGGGCCGACGCCCGCACAGTTGATGAGGCCGTGAAGACTACCGAAGGCATCGCGGACGGTATCCAGCGCGCCCTGAACGCTCTCTTCGTCGGTCACGTCGGTGCGTGCGCAGCGCGCCTTCTCTCCGATCTCGCCCGCAAGCCTCTCCCCGGCCTCGTCGTTGACATCCGCGATCAGGACATTCCCGCCGGCTTCGGCGAGTAAACGGGCAGTCGCGGCCCCCAGGCCCGACCCACCGCCGGTGACGAGAAAGGCATTGTTCTCTATCTCCAAAGCTCTACACTCCCCTAGTCCTCGACGCGCAACACCAGGGCTGCTCCGGTGTCTCCTGCGGCGCAGCCAGTAAACAGCCCAACGCCGCCTCCGCGACGCTTGAGTATCTCGATCAACTCCGCGATGAGCCTCGCGCCCGTCGGCCCCTGCGGGTGACCGAAAATGAGGCTCGACCCGTAGTCGTTCATCGCCTCTAGGGAGACGCCCATCTGTCGAGAGAAGTAGACATCGTTTACGGCGAAGGGGTTGTGCGTCTTTATCGCGTCCACGTCTTCGATCTTGAGCCCTGCGTCCGCGAGGGCAGACCGCGCCGCGGGCACGGGGGCCTTCGGCATCCGTGCCTTCTCTACCCGGGCAAACCCGATGCCGAGCAAGCGCACCACCCCTCCGTCCGGGCTAAGCTCCCGGGCGCGCTCCTCGCTCGTGACGACCATGCCGGCCGTTCCGTCCGCCGGGTGCGTCTGGCTACCGTAGGTGACCACGCCGCCTTCGGCGACCGGCTTGAGCTTTGCGAGACCCTCGCGCGTCGTCGGGAACACGCCAAAGTCTTCCTCGACGACGGTCGTCTCCTTTCGCTTTTTCGGGATCTCGACCGGGACCATGTAGCTCCGCTGAAACTCGCGGTCGTTCTCTAGGGCGTTCTGATACTGTTCGTAGCGCAGGGCCGTCACCTCGTCGAGCTCCTCGCGGGTGATCTCAGCCTCTGCGGCGACGTTCTCGCCGGTGGTGTACATGGCCGCACCAGCCCACGGGTCCTTAGCGAAGCTATCGAGAACCCAGTTCTCCACCTGCGGCGAGCCGCCCGGACCGGACGGAGACGGGTACGTGACCAGGGGGCCGTTGCTGGTACGATCGGTGGTGACCACGAGCGTGACGCCGCCGTCGTCGGCGTTCGCCTCGTGGTTCGCCGCGGCGGCTTGGAGGCAGGCGGCAGAGGTGGCGCAAGCCTGCGAGATCATCGGGCCGGTGACGCCCATGGCACCGATGCGCGCGGCGACTGTCGGCGCGCCGTAGAAGATCTCCTTCTGCGGGACGGTCCACCCCAAGACGAGGTCCGTGCTCTCCTCCGACGGTAGCCCCCGCTCCTTGAGCGCTCTATTAGTCACGTCGACGGCAAGATCTATGCTGTTGACCTCCGCCAGCGGCCCCTGCCACCGCGCGAACGGCGACGACCAGGCGAACCCCAGCGGTATGCAGGTGTGCTCTAACCTCACTGTCCCTCCACCCCCTTTCCGCTCTTCGGCGACGCCCCCGCTTTCTCGCGTTCCTCGTCGGCGAGCACGCGCCGAAGCAGCTTGCCGACGGCGCTTTTGGGCAAATCGTCACGGAACTCCAGCAGCTTGGGCACCTTGTACGGTGCCAAGTTCTCCTTGCAGTAGGAGACCAGTTCCTCCTCGGTTACGGTGCTTCCGGGCTTCCTCACCACGAATGCCTTGACCGTCTCGCCCCGGTACTCGTCCGGGACGCCCACGGCGACGGCCTCCACCACTTCCTCGTGCTGGTAGAGGACCTCTTCGACTTCACGGGGGTAGACCTTGAATCCGGAGGTGTTTACCATGTCCTTCTTCCGGTCCACGATGTAGAGGTAGCCCTCCTCGTCCATCCGGGCGATGTCGCCGGTGTAGAGCCAATCGTTCCTGAGGGTCTTCGCGGTCTCCTCGGGCATCTGCCAGTAGCCCTTCATGACTTGCGGACCCTTGACGGCAAGCTCGCCCGGCTCGCCGAAGGGCATCTCTCTCTCGCCGGTCCCGGTGTCAACGATCTTGACGTCGGTGCCGGGTATCGGCACCCCGATGCTGCCGCCCACAGAACCCTTGAGGTAGGTGTTGAAGCTGACCGGGGCGCCCTCGGAGAGGCCGTAGCCCTCCCAGATGTCGCGCCCCGTGCGGCGCTTGAAGGAGTTGAGCAAACCGACCGGCACGCCAGCCCCACCCGAGGTGTAGAGCTGGACTTCGTCCAGGCCGTACTCTTCCATGTCCGGGTAACTGTGGAGCGCCATGTAGAGCGTGGCGACACCGGCGAGCATGATCGGTTTCTCCCGCTTGATGAGCTGCATCATCTCATCCGGCTGGAACTTCGGCACGAGCAGCAGATTCCACCCGTGACGGAAGCCGAACAGGAGCACCATCGTCATCCCGAAGATGTGGAAAAAGGGCGCTACCGCCACAGCCTTGCCGTTCTCAGGGAAGTTGGACGGATCTTCGATGAGAAGTTCGATGGTCTGCTGGACGCCCCCGAGCAGATTACCGTGCGTCAGCATCGCACCCTTCGAGACGCCGGTCGTCCCGCCGGTGTACTGTATAGAGGCAAGGTCCTCGTGAGGGTTTATCTCCACCTCCGGCGCAGAGCAGGACTCCGAGCTCAAGAAGTCGTCGAAAGTCGTATCGTCGTCCTGCGGCCCGCCCTCCGGCTCCCCGACAACGATGACGCGTTCAAGCGCGGTATGGCGTTGGACGTCCTTGACCTTGCCGTACATCATGGCGTGCACGATGACTGTCTCCGAGCCGGAGTTGTTGAAGATGTGCTCCAGCTCGCGCCCGATGTAGAGGGGGTTGACCTGAGTCGCCGCCGCTCCGATGCGCATCGCGCCGAAGAACCCAATGACGTACTCCGGGCAGTTGGGCAGCATCAGCCCGACCCGGTCGCCCTTCTTGACCCCGGCCTCGGATAGAGCGGCAGCCATCTTCTCCGTCAGGTCCAGCAGCTCCCGGTAGGTGACCTTACGCTCACCCTGCGTCAGAGCGATGTGGTTCTGGTACTTCCCCACCGCCTCTCCGAGAAACTCCGTGAGCGATCCCTCTATGGGCTTGTCCGAGAGCTTGCCCTCGTAGATCGAGAGCCAGGGCCTCTTCTCCTGCAACATAGCCTTTACCTCCTTCTATCCTTTCCCCTACTCCGCGAGGATGGTCTTCGACAGCTTGCCGGACCGGATGAGGTCCACGGCCTCCTTGATGTCCTTATCCATCCGCCGGTCGCCATCGAGAAACGGCACGCGGGAGCGCACCAGATCGCGGGCTGCCCGCGTCTTCGAGCTCGCCTTTTCCACGCCGCGCAGATCCAGGGCCTGGCAGACGGCGAGGAGGTGTATCGCCGCGACGTTCTGCGCGAGCTCGACGATGGAGCGGGCATCGCGAGCGGCGATTGAGCCCATGCTCACCTTGTCCTGGTTGTGCGCCTCGGTCGAGCGGGAGAAGACGCTTGCGGGGGTGGACAGCTTCAGCGCCTCGGCGGTCATCGCCGAGCAACAGAGCTGCATCCCCTTGAACCCGTGGTGCAGACCCGCCTCGGGGCTGCTTTCTTCGAAGTATGGGATCAGGTTCGGCGTGAGGCCCGCATTGAACTTCTCGTCCACGACTAGCTCCAGTTGCCGGTCCATCAGGTCACAGACGTTGGCGACGGCAATCTTCAGGGAGTCCATCGCCTGGGTGATGTGGCTGCCGTAGAAGTTGCCGCCGCTCTGAATCCGGCTGCTTGCAGCGTCGAAGAGCGGGTTGTCGTCGGAGGAGTTGATCTCGACCTCCACCCAGTGCTTCACCCACGCAAGCGTGTCGCGTAGAGCGCCGTTCACGTGCGGGGCACAGCGGATAGAGTATTTGTCCTGGACCTGCCGCTCGAGCTCCAGGAAGTCTTTGCCGCCGAGGCCGTCGCCAGCGAAGATTCCTTCGGAGTCCAGCGCCAGCTCAGACTCTGCTAACAGCTCCCGGATTATGCGAGCGCTCTCGATCTGCCCGGGATGCGGCTTGTTCTCGAAGATGAAAGCGTTGAAGTGTCCCCGGTTGCCGAGCAGCACCTCCGAGGCCATCGCCGTGCACACATCCGAGACGAACGCCAGCTCCTCCGCGTCCCACACAGCCAGAGCGGCGAACGCGCTCATGAAGGATGTGCCGTTGGTGATGGCGAGACCCTCTTTGGCCTCCAGCTCCAGCGGCTCCAGACCCAGCTCGCCCAAGACCTTCTTGGAGTCCTTGATCTCGCCGCCGTGTACGACCTCCTCCTCACCCACGAGCGCGGCGCCGACGTAAGAGAGCGGCACCAAGTCTCCGCTGGCGCCGCAGGAACCCCGTTCGGGCATGAGCGGTAGTATGTCATTGTTCAGGTAGAAGAGGAGGCGCTCAAGCAACTCCAGGCGAACACCGGAGTTGCCTTTGGCGAGGCAGTTGGCGCGCAGGAGCATCGTAGCTCTCGTCACTTCCGGAGGGGCAAGCTGGCCCGTGCCGCTGCCCAGGAAACGCAGCATGTTCTGCTGCAGAAGGGCGGTCTTGGACGGGGAGATCTGGCGGTGTGCACTGTCTCCGAAGCCGGTCGTGACGCCGTAGATCGGGACCTCGCGCGCGATCAGGTCTTGCTTCAGCTCGCGCGTAGCCTCTATTCTTTCTATAGATTCAGCAGATAGAGCGCACTCCGCATCTGCGCTCCTGCGGGCGAACGCTACCACGTCCACGATCTTCAACGACCTTCCGTCGAGCTCCAGCCGGAAATGCGTTCTCGGCGAGACACCTTTCATCCCTCATCACCCCTTGTGCTTGAAACGTTTCCCCACGTTCCTGTCCCGGCTGACCAAGTGGTCAGATCGTATTGTAACTGAGATCGCCTCAGGAAGACGGCCCGCGTCGAGCTGCGATCCCTCGCTCGCTGGTGCTCTCTCTGCCACCACTTGGTCCACGCCAAGACGCCAGATGCCGAACCTACCAAGAGGGTGGGGTCATCGCGCCACAAGCTTAGTCTTCATGGCTCCCTGAGGTGCCAGCGTGCGCTCGGGCACCAGCTCCACGGCGGCCTGGAAGATCAGTTCTTGGCGTATCTCTTGTTCGATCTCGGTCTTCAAGGTGTCGAGGTCTCGATCATCGCCGTACTCCAGCCTTATCCGCACCGGAGGCTCCAGGTGCGGCCAATCATTATCGAAATGATTGCGGTACTTTCTCTGACATGATCAGTCCAATCTACTATGCGACGCCAGGTCGGCGGCCTCCCATTGCGAATCGCAGTGTATGCGGCAGTTCTCTGGCATGAGGATCACCGAGCGGCGCTTCGCAGGGCGGGTACGGTCTTGCGCAGGTCTCTGGCGGCCACGGCACTCGCGAGATCGGCATCGTTGGTCAGGATGAGCGACCTGCCTGCCGTGAGATCTTTCGCGTTCTCATGACGATCTGTTATCGGAGCCCAGGCCAAGCCTTTCTAGATCTCCGGTTTGTCAGGATGACAGCGATTGGCGACCGCGGCTATTGGCTTATTAGGTCGCTAGGCTGGGTCCTCTACGTCAAGTGGGCATCAGGGTCGAGGTCGACAACGGCGAGGGTGAACCGCGAGGCGCACACCCGCTCGCCGCCCTCGTCGCGAATATCCACTTCCCATACCTGCTTCTCTGAGCCAACGTAATCGGGTATCCCGACCGCCACAAGCCGGCCTCCCGAGCGCTTGGGCCTGAGGTAGCTGGCGTTCACGGACGCCGCGAGCGCCATCTTCCCCGGCGGGCAGTTGAGCCACGCCCCGACCGTGGCCACGGACTCCGCCAGGGTCAAGCTCGCCCCACCGTGCAGGAACCCCAAAGGCTGCAGATGACGGTCATCCACCGGCATTGTCGCCACCACGCGTATCGGAAACAGGTCCGCGAATTCGATACCCAAGTCTCTCGGCAAGCCGCTCCTGCGCATCAACTGTTCGACGTCAAGTTCTCGGTCCACCCCGCTCCTTTGAGTGTGGTGCGTTGACGCGCCGCTCAATCCGGCCGGTCTACTAACGTCTCCTATTTATCATAGATAGCGTTTCCCCAGCGTCACGAATTACCTAGCCCTGTCGACTGCTCCACCGGCGCTAGCGTCTTAGAAGATTTCACGTCCAGCAAACCTAATGGCGTGAGGCGCAAGGTAGGCAGGAAATCGCAAGTCAGGAAAAGAAGCGTGTAGAGGATGTCGTGGTGTTCGTATCCTGCGTCAGCCACCATGCGGGAGAGTAGCCGGTTCTGTTCGACGACCTGCCCGAACGGCAGGTCGGACATCATGCCTGTGATAGGTAGGGCAAGCTCGTAGACGATTTTTCCACCCTTTACGACGACGATCCCGCCGTCGAGTTCCCTCACCCGTTGGGCCGCCCGAGCCATGGCCTCCGGTCGATGACCCAAAACCAAGAGGTGCGTGGTGGTGTTATACGTGCTGGCGAGACCTTCGAGGTTCGCGGCGAACCCGGAGACCAGCGCGCGGGAGATCCAGCTCCCCTCCCGGTCCACCAACGCTGCGTGCAATATCCCTTGCTGCCTATCCGGCGCAACTAGCCCGTCCTCGACCCTCACACGCGTATCCTTGCGCTCGGTAATCACCGCGGACTTCAGGTGCACCACCGGCACCTCCGCGTCTGTCTCTGCTGGCACCCTGAGCGGGTAGAGCTTGGGGTCGGCGAGTTCGAGGCTGCCCTCGAAACGTGGCCGGCTTCTGTAGCTCTCCCAATCGAGACGCTGGAGCCTGACGCGGAGCCCTTCGTTCTCGGCCACCACGCGGCCGCGAGTGATGACCGTCTCCGGACGGAACGACGTGAGGTCGGGCAGGAGCAGAAGATCCGCCCGGCGGCCTATCCCTATGCCGCCTACCTGCCCGTCGATCCGGAACAGCGTGGCGGGATTTATCGTTACCATCCGGAGCGCCTGCATCGGCGGCACGCCGTTCTCGACGGCGACGCGGAGCATCCCATCCACGAGCCCATGCTCGGCAGCGAACTCAGGGGCGGGGCCGTCGGTGGTCATGACGAGCCGATGCGTGCTTACCCCATCCTCCGTGACCGCGCGCAGGAGCTCTGGCAGGTCGGGGCGTAGGGAGCTGTAGCGGAGCATCGTCCAGATCCCGAGACGCAACCGGTTCAGGACCTCTCTTTTCGTTATGGCCTCGTGGTCGGCGTCTATCCCGGCAGCCGCCACGGGTTGCAGGCGCGCCTCAGAAGCGCCGCCGGTGTGGCCGTCCACGATTTTGCCCAAAGACTTCGCCGCGCGGATGCCGGAGATCAGTACCGGGTCGCCGGCGGCCAGGGCTGGCCACCGCGTGATCTCGGCCGTCCCGATCACGTCGTCGCGCCGCAGGAGGGGCTCGACCTTCTCGAGCGCGAACATCTCCTCCTCGCCGGGGAACTTGGCCTGTGAGGTGAGGCGCGCCATCCAGAGGTACAGGAGCGGCAGGTCCTTCAGGTCGTCGGCCATCGCAGCGAAACGCTCGGTCCCCATCTGCATGAAGAAGAAGAGGTTATCGGCGATGACGGTGGTCGTCCCCAGCGGGAGGATGCCCTCGACGAGGCTGACAGGGTTGTAGAGGACCCAGGGATGGAAGTGGGCCTCTACGTAGCCAGGGGAGACGATCATGCCGCTCGCGTCTACCACCCGGGTCTCGGGGCCGAGGGCCCTCTCTCCCTCGCCAACGTAGGCAATGCGCCCGCCGGTGACGGCGAGGTTTGCTCCATGCAACTCTCCGGAGTAGACGTTTGCGACCGTGCCCCCACGCACGAAGAGATCCGCGGGACGCTCGCCGCGCGCCGTCTCGATTAGCCTCAAATGTTCCTCGTAGCCGGCCAGCATGGGCTACAGGGCGCGGTAAGCGACGACGGCTCCGTCCAGGCGCTCGGCCCTCCCGGCGTCCGCCAGGTGCTCGAGGTGGGCGAGGGTCTCGGCGAGCGCGAAGCGGAGCTGGTGGTCGCTCAGGTCGTCGGGGAAGACGCGGCGCGAGATCTCGAACGGCGTCGCCGGCTCGCCGCTGAGGAAGGAATGTATCACCGCCAGACGTTCCTCGTGGTGCAACAGAAGCTCGTCTATGCGCCCGTCCAGGTCATGGAAGAGCGGGCCGTGCCCCGGAAAGACGAGGCTCACGTCCAGACCTCGTAGACCTGCAATAGAGTCGAGGTAACGCTCCAGCGGCTGCGGCGCCGTGTAGGTCCACAAACCTATGTTCGGGGTGATGTGGAGCAGCAAGTGGTCGCCGGCGAAAAGGAGCTGTCTTCGCTCATCGTGCAAGACGAAGTGGAAGTCCGAGTGTCCGGGCGTGTGAACCACGCGCGCCTCGCTACCGCCGAGCTCGATAGTATCTCCTGGTCGCAGGGGGATCAGGCGCTCCGGCACGCGGACGCCGAGCCGCGTGGTCCCGGCGGTCGCCCCCGCCGTCTGCGGGTCCAATCCGCCCCGCATCATGTAGTTGACGAAGTCCTCGGTGCCCCTCTCGGGGTCCCAGACGTGGCGGGCGTTCTCGATCTCCCCCTCCAGCATCCACACCGGCGCCCCGCTCCGCTCCTGAAGCCAGCGGGCGAGCCCGATGTGGTCCGGGTGGAGGTGCGTCACGATGATCCGCGCCACGTCGCAGTCGAGGTTCAGCCCCATCTCCTCAACCGCCGACCCCCACACCTCGCGGGCCGTCGCGTAGTCGAAGCCGGGGTCTATGACCGTCCACCCGTCGCGGCCCTCGACCAGGTACGACGCCACGAACCTCAGGGGGAACGGCACCGGGACTTTAAGCTGGTAGACGCCCTCCGAGACCCGCGAGGCGTCCCCGATCGGCTGCGCACCGAGAGACGAGGGCGGAACGGTCTCGCGGTCGTTTCGTAGGTTCACGAGTCTCCTTTCGAGTCCTGGCGTAGAGAGCGGGCACTCAATCATCCTCCTACCACCATAACCCAGAACCGTCAGGCCCCGACTAGCAGGACACCCTGGCCACGAGGGCGTCACTGGATCCTCCGACGGAGAGCCGGGCCCGCGGCCCAGACGTGTCAGGCGCACCCGGACGGTTCCTCAGCGGGCGTTCGCGGAGATAAGCCGCGTCCCCGACGTTACGCGCCGGCGGCCAGGTAGGTGAGTATCGAGCGCTTGCAAACTTCGCGGCACTCGGCGTGCGTCTTCTTCCAATCCTTGTCCTGTATCCACTGCGTAAACAGCCCGTCCACGAGAGCCCTGACGACCGCCGCGTCCTCGCGAGCGTCCCTGGGGTTGAAAACCCCTTCCTCCTGGCCGGCTGTGATCACCTCGGCGTAGAGGCCATTGCAGATCTCGTGGAAGGTAGCGCTCACGTCGGCGAACCGCTCGTTACGGGCCGCGTAGCCCAGGAAGTCGAAGAAGACCAGGTAGAACCTCCGATTGGACTCCGGGCTCACGAAGATGGCGTCCACCATCGCCGATACCTTCTTTTCCGCGCTCTCGACCTCCTCGGTGGCCTGGCGGATGCGCTGGGCTACGCGGGCGAGCACCCAGCGCATCGTTAGGAGTATCAGGTTCTCCTTCGAGTCGAAGTAGTAGGGAAGGATCGCTTTGCTCACCCCGGCCTCGTCGGCCACGTCCTGCAGGGAGAGGTGTCTCAAGCCCTTCTCGCCCATGACCTTGTAGGCGCTCCTTATGAGAAGCGCCTGCTTGGGCGCCAGCGCCTCGCCGTCGCGGTCGGAGGCCTGGATCAGGGTGTCGGATCCCGCCACTCTTCTCTCACCTTTCGTAAGCCCGAGCTCAGCACGTATGCTTCGTCCGGACTATCAAACCGTGCTCACATTTTACATGACGGAGCAAGCTGTCAAGTTTGCTTAACAAACTCGGGCTTGCGCTTCTCCATGAACGCCGTGATGCCCTCCCTGGACTCCTCGTTGTCGAACAGGGGCTCGACGAGCTGCCGCTCGATCTCCAACCCCTCGCGCAGGGGCCTGTCGATACCCCTGTGCACCGCGAGCTTGATGGAACCTATGGCCTCGGCCGCGCCGGCTGCCAGGCTCTCGGCGTACTTCGAGGTCTCCTCCTCGAGCTGCTCCGCCGGGAACAGTCTGTCCAGGGTTCCCAGCTCGTATGCCTCGGTCGGTGAGAGCCTGCGGCCTGTGATCATCAGGTCCAGGGCCCTGGTCGCCCCGATCAGGCGCGGCAGCCGCTGGGTGCCCCCGTTGCCCGGCAGGAGACCCAGGGTAGCCTCAGGCAGGCCCAGGTAGTACTCGCCCTCCGCGCCGAAGCGTAGATCGCACGCCAGCGCCATCTCCAGCCCGCCCCCGAGCGCCGTCGCCCTGATCTGGGCGATAAAGACCTTGGGCGTTTCGGCTATGCGTCCCAGGTTCTCGTGGGCGGTGCGGATCATCTCCATGTTCTGCTCGGTCGTGTTGGCGTTGAACGCGTTGATATCCGCCCCGGCCGAGAAGAACCTGTCGAGCGTGCTGCGGAAGATGACGGCCCGCGCCTGATCGTCTTCGGCGGCCGCGTCCACGCACTCCCCCAACTCCTGCATGAAGGAGAGGTCGTAGCTGTTAGCCGGGGGATTGTTCAGGGTGATGTACCCTACGTTGCCTTCCCTACTGTACTCTACAGCCATGTATCCTCCCTAGTCCAGTCCTCCGACGACGATGGACTTCTGCTCCAAGTAGTGCTCGATGGCCTCCTTGCCGTGCTCCCGGCCTATGCCGGACTCCTTCACGCCGCCGAACGGTAGCTCGTCGTAGCCGAAGTGGAGCTGGTTCACCCACGTCATGCCCGCCTCTATCTCCTGGGCGGCGCGGTTGATCCACTTGACGTTGTGCGTGTACACCGAGGAGCCGAGCCCGTACGGCGAGTCATTGGCGAGCCTTATGGCCTCGTCCACGTCGTTAACCTTCCACACCGGCAGCAGCGGCCCGAAGGTCTCTTCCCTGGCAACGCGGCTGTCATGCGGGGCGTTCTCGATGACCGTCGGCTCGAAGAAGTAGCCCTTGCCGTTGCCGGTGCCCCCACCTATGACGACCTGCGCGTCTCCATCCACCGCGTCCTGCAGCTGGTCGGCGAGCTCGTCGCGGTGGCGGGCCTCGTTCAGGGGGCCCATCCTGATCTTCGGCTTCTCCGCCTTTTCAAGACCGTCGCCGAGCTCGTAGCGGGCGACCCTCTTGGTGAGGTTCTCCATGAACTCGTCGTAGACCTCCTCGAATACGTAGACCCGCTTGGCCGCGAGGCACGCCTGCCCCGCGTTGAAGAACCGGCCGATGTTGATGCCCCGAACGGCGGCATCAACGTCCGCGTCGGGGAAGACGATTACTGGGTCAGAACCGCCCAGCTCTGCCGAGACGCGCTTGAACTTGGGCGCCGCGATCTCCATGATTCTGCGCCCTGTCTGCGTGCTGCCGGTGAGGGCGACCCTTCGGACGTCCGGGTGGACGGCGAGCGCCTCCCCGACCTCCTTGCCAGGCCCCGTAACGACGTTCACCACGCCGGGCGGAAACTCCGCCTCCTGTATCAGCTCGACGACCCGCAGCGTCGCCAGCGGAGTCGTATTGGCCGGTTTGATCACGATTGTGTTGCCAGCCGCGAGTGCCGGGGCGAGCTTCGTCCCCATAAGCGTCAGCGGGAAGTTGTACGGCACGATGGCGGCGCACACCCCGATCGGCTTCTTTATGACCAAGCCGTAGGCCTTCCCGAGCGTAGAGGGGAGGTTCGCGTAGACACCTTCGATCTTGCTCGCGAGATCCGCGTAGTAGTTCATGCCGTGCAGGAAGTGGTGGAGCTCCCCCATCGCCTCCGAGAACGGCTTGCCCTGCTCCCTGGTGAGGAGTTGCGCTATCTCCTTGGAGTTCTCCTGGATCTTCGTGATCCCGGCGCGCATCAGCGCCGCCCGGTCGTCGGGATCCTTCTGCGACCACTCCTTGAACGCCTCGTTCGCCGCCGCGACCGCCGCGTCGACGTCCTCCGGCCCGACCTTCGGAACAGTCTCGAACTCCTCCTCGGTCGCCGGGTTTATGACCGGTATCTCCTCGCCGGACTTCGCAGAGGTCTGTTCTCCGTTTATCAGAATCTGCGCCATTGCCTTACACGCCTCCCTTTTTGCTGTTCGTCATCTACCTTACCCATGTACTTGAGCCTGAGCGACTGGTACTCGCGGGCGGCCATCTCGACCCACTCCGAAGAGCTCCCTTCGAGCACTTTCTTGACCTTCGCCGGCACCCCGGCGGCCAGAACCTCGGGGGGTATCTCCTGGTCCTCGCGGACCACGCTCCCCGCGGCCAGCATCGCCCGCCTCCCGACGTGCGCCCGGTTCAGCACGATGCTCCCCATGCCGATCAGGGCCCCGTCTCCGATCTCACACCCCTCCAGCAGCGAGAGGTGCCCGACGGTGACGTTCGACCCGATGGTGGTCGGCAGCTGCTCGTTGGTGTGGATCACACAGTTGTCCTGGACGCTGGTCCCCGCCCCGATAAAGATGCTGTTGAAGTCGCCCCGCAGAACGGCTCCGAACCAGACATTGGCTCCGTCCTCGATCGTTACGTCTCCGACGAGGACCGCGGTCGGCGCGACGAAAGCGCCGGGATTTACCCGCGGCTCGTTGCCCTCGAAAGGAATGATATGAGCCACCCTACCTCCCCTTGAACGACGGGCGCCGCCGCTCGTGGGCGGCCTGCACGCCCTCCCTGTGATCCTCGGTACCGGCGAGCAGGCTCTGCGCCAGACTCTCCGCGAAGAGGCCGCTCTCGATGTCCACGCTGGCCGAGAGATGCAGCAGCCGCTTCGCGAGACCGTATGCCTGCGGTGCTCGTTTGAAGATGAGCCTCAGGCTCTCTCTGGCCTGTTCCAGTAGCTTCTCGTGCGGGACGACGCGGGTGACGAGCCCGTGCCTGAACGCCTCCTGCGCGTCCAGATCCTCGCCACCCAGCAGGATATCCCTCGCCCGCGCAAGCCCGACGAGCTTCACAAGGCGCACGCACCCGCCGTGGCTGGGGATAAAGCCGATCATACCCTCTCTGAACAGGAACCGAGCCCTCTCCGAGGCTATCCGTAGGTCACATGAGAGTGCTAGCTGGGTGCCGGCCCCGGTCGCCAGCCCGTTGATAGCGGCAACGACCGGCTTCTCCAGCCGCTCGACGGAGGAGATGAGGCGCGTGAGCTCGTGGCTGTGCGCCCGAAACTCGGCTGGATCCCAGTTCCTCTCGAAGCGCGAGAGGTCGCCGCCGGCGGAGAAAGCCTCGCCGCTGCCGGTCAGGATGACGCCCCTCACCTCCCGGTCGCTTGCGGCGTCCGTGAAGACCCGCAGCAGCTCGCCCTGCACCGCTTCGTCTAGGGCGTTGCGCTTCTCCGGACGGTTCAGCTCGACGAGGAGCGTGCCGTCTTCGAGGATGGTTCGCAGGTCAGAAGGCTCGGTCATCGTTTAATGACTTCGAACGGGCTGTTGCAACTCCGGCAGACGTACGAGTAGACCATCAGGTGCGGCCCGTACTCGGAGACCTTCTCGACGTCATCCGAGTCGCACCAGGGGCAGCTCAAACGCCCCTCTAAGCCGTTGTCTTCGACCTCTGCAGTCGACGCTGCAACTGATTCCATTCGCTCCACGGCAGCTCTCCGTACTCCCATCTACCCTCGCTCTCGTTCCACTCGACCGGGATCTCCACGTCGCTCTCCTTGAGCAGCGGGACGACCCGGTCCAGGTACCTCTGGCGCATATCCTCGTTGCCCATGCTCGCCAGCCCCTCGGCCTTGAGAGCCTCTATACCCTCCTCGCCGTCAGGGCCGAACCAGCAGAGCATCTCGGGGAACAGGTCGTTCACGCGCTCCTGGAAGAGGTCGCGGCCGCGCTCCTCGTAGGTGATCTGACGCACCAGGCTCTCGGCGTAGGCCGAGGTGAGCCTCTCCTCGTGCAGGATGCGGTGCGCCCTCCGGGCGAGCGCCTCGTAGCGGGAGTTTTCGACGGACTCGAGCACAACGTTCACGGCAGGCCCCACGAGCGCGAGCGCAGCGACAACATTCGCCCAGCTCGGCAGTGGGTTGTCGAGGAAGCTGACCGAGTAGCGCCGCGCCCGATCTACCTCGCCCTGGAGGCCAGTGGGCGGATTGGGCCAAGGAAGCTCTTCAAGTAGCGGGTAGATTGCCCGCGATTGTCCTAGCTTGTCCTGCGCTATGGCAGCGCAGGCCGCGGTAGATTCGAGCAGCGGCCCAGCGTCGGCCCACTCCGAGACGCGGCGACCCAGAAAGTAGACGTTGTCGCCGATGACGGCGACCATGTTGACTAGCGCGGCTAGGGCCTCGTCGTTCTCGACGAGAAACTCGCTCTCGGCGCCGCGCCCCGGCGCTACCTGCTCAGTTCCCTCGGGGCGCTCCGTCATACCTGAACCTCCGCTTCGCCCTCTTCTGTCTCCCTCTCAGCCCAGTAGGCTTTGCCCACCGGCACGAGCGACATCTCGAGCCAGTCCTCGCCGTAGCGCTCCTGGGCGAGCTTCGCCGCCTCCTCGTCGCTCGTGGCCTCGACGTACCCCCTGTGCTCCAGGGGCTCGTCGTACTCGGTGCGCGCGAACACTAAGTATCTCTCCATGCTCCCCTACTCCGGCTCGATGACCTTGACGATGGCTTTGCTCGGCACGACGAACATCTCGCGCCAGCGCCACTCATCGTACATGAGGTGGGCGTAGACCGCTGCGTCCCTGGGCTCGGAGGCCCTCACGTTGCCGTTGTGCCTCAGCGGATTCTCCCCTCCTACGCGCGCCGTGAAGACCTCATAGTTCTCCACCGGCCGCATTAGACGACCCCCACCCGCTTGAGCTGCTTCTTGCCCAGTGGCGTTATGTCCTTCCTCGACCAGGTCTCCCAGACGACCTCTATGTCCACCTCGTCTATCCCGTCCATCTCCAGGGTGCGGTCCCTGATGTCGTCCTGGATCATGTCCATCGCCGGGCACCCCATACAGGTGTAGGTCAGCTTTATCTCCGCCCTGCTGCCCTTTACCTCGATACCCCGGATGAGCCCGAGGTCAACGAGGCTGATCGGGTACTCCGGGTCGAGCACCTCCCGCAGCGCGTCGCGTACTTCTTCTTTGGTCCTGGTTCGCGTACCTTCCATCTCTTCCTTTCCTAGCTTCTCGCCAGAGGGGAATGGCCGGTCACCAGCGAGACGGCCTTCTCCCGGCACCAGCTCAGCGGCTAGCCCTGGCCGTTCGTCGCGCCGTAGAGTTCTTTGTAGCCGCGCTGGAGGTGCTCGACGTATTCTTCGTTCTTGGGGCCGCGATCCTTCCAGCGCTTGAGCACGTCGTCCCAGGAGATCTCACCCTGCTCGAAGAGCCACCGCTTCTCCTCGGCGTCGAATTGCGCCGGGAACGGGCCGTCTATGACGTACCGCTCCTCTTGCTCGTCGTAGTGGGCTGGCACCTCGAGCCCGAGCGACTCGCAGAGGGGCACAGTGTGGGACATCCAGGTCTGCCTGAGCTGGTCGTTGGTCGAGCCCTTGTAACCGTACTCGATCTGCTCGTTGTGGCGCTTCCGGCCGTCGGGCAGGCCGAACCACTCGAGCGTCAGCACGAACATCCAGTCCACGGCTCGCTGCAGCTCCTCCTTCTTCTCCGGGTCCTTGGAGAAGGCCTTCATCCACTTCTCGCCGTGCCTGAGATGGAAATTCTCCTCCCGGTCTACCTTGACGAGCGCCCGCTTCCACGGCCCGTAAGAGCAGTTGCGGTGGATGTCGCTCAAGAGAACGAACCCGGCGCGGTCGTAGAAGCCATTGGCGACGATGAGCTCCGTGAAACTCTCCAGCGGCACGTCAAAGGCATAGGGGTACTTGAACTGCCTCGGCTTGCGCTCGTAGACAAGTTCCTCCGTGTCTACCCCGAGGTCCCTAAGCATCCGGTAGGCGATGTGCGCGTGCCCGAGCTCATCCTGGACGATGCCCATCACCGTGATGTAGTTGTTGATGCTCGGGAGCGTCGAGAAGTCCTTCGTCGCGTTCATGTAGGCCGGGGCGCTTATGAGCTCCGTGTCGGCCGACACTATGAGCGTCCGCTTCAACCCCTCGATGTACCTCTCCGTCGCCTGAGAAGAGTGCTCGATCAGACGCCCGCTCTTGATCCTATCGAGCAGTATGTCCTCCGTCACAGCCGTCGCGCTCATGCATCCTCACTTTCCTGGGTCTTTCGGGTGTTCATGTCAATATAACTGACCGGACAGTCAAGCTCAAGTTGTGCTGGCATCTCTATCTGTTCCCACCGGGGCGCTGTCGAATCCTTCTCGGCCGAGCGCGTAGACTGCAAGGGCGTTCTTGTAGAGCACTTTCTCTGCGGTTTGGCGTCCGAGGCCGAGGTCCAAGATGGCTTGGGCGTTGGCTCTGGGACTTGGCACGCCTGGCCAGTCGGTGCCGAAGATCATCCGTTGGGCCAGCCGCTCGAAGTCGAAGTTGTTGTAGTAGTCAGGGAGTTTCTTCGGGGGGAGGCCTGACACCTCGATCCAGACGTTGGGACGCATCAGGGTTATGAAGGCCGCTGCGTCGTACCACCAGCCGCGCCCACCGTGGGCAAGGACGATGGTGAGGTCGGGGAAATCGCGGGCAACGTCTTCTATGAGGGAGGGGTCGGCATAGCGGTTCGTGGAGCCAGGGAAGACGCTCGTCCCGCAGTGGAAGACGGCAGGGAAGCCCTCCCTCTCGCAGTAGGCGTAGGCCGGGTAGAGCATCCGGTCGTTCGGGGCGAAAGAGCCGTGAACGGGGTGAAGCTTCAGGCCGACTGCGCCGAAGGAGATCTGGCGCTCCAGCACCTCGACGAGCGGGTAGTGCAGGTGTGGGTTGAGGTTCGCCATGAGACGGAAGCGGTGAGGGTTGTGGGAGAGGATCGGGAGGAGGTCCTCGACCGGCTGGATGCCGGTGGACTTCGGGCTGTACTCGCAGAACAGGATGGCGACGTCCACGCCCTCGCCCTCCATGTACCCGTCGAAGAGCTCCGGGACGAGCGTCCCCTCCTCGTCGTAGAGGTCGAGGAGGGAGGGTGAGCCGTACTGGGTTGCCCACTCCCGCCAGGACTCTTTCAAGGTCGGCAGGCGAGCAGCGTGAACGTGGGCGTCAACGATGGGGATGCCGTCTAGCACGACGAGCCCGCCCCGATCGCCACGTGCTCGTAGTACCTCAACCCCGCTCTCCTCCTCTCTCGCCCGCGCAGGCCATGTTCCCTACAAGTCGGTGTCCGCGTCAAGGAGCACCAGATGAGATCAGACCCTCTCTACGACCATGGCAATGCCCTGTCCCACCCCTATGCACATCGTCGCCAGCCCGTAGCGGACGTCGTCTCGGCGTCCCATCTCGTGCACGAGCGTCGTCAGTATCCTCGCCCCCGATGCCCCCAAGGGATGTCCAAGGGCTATCGCCCCGCCGTTGGGGTTGAGCCTCTCGTCCTGTGGATCCATCCCCCACTCGTAGAGTACCGCCAAAGACTGCGCCGCGAACGCTTCATTGAGCTCGATCAGGCTCACCTCGCCCAGTGTGATCCCTGCCCTCGTCAATGCCTTCTTGGTGGCCGG
>Ga0126304_10000247_pt1 | contig 19814 bp, 14 predicted proteins | sample Plot25_FD_92538 | JGI IMG/M metagenome (GOLD analysis project Ga0126304, IMG submission 92538) | Serpentine soil microbial communities from UC McLaughlin Reserve, CA, USA - Plot25 | ecosystem: Environmental > Terrestrial > Soil > Grasslands | place: USA: UC McLaughlin Reserve, Lake County... | reverse complement strand
CGTTTTGAGCATGCCACGGATTCTTTACCTGTAAATTCCTGATTGTAATATCCTCGCTCATGATCGGGTGCAAACACCAGGCGGCGGAGTTTTGAAACGTTACTCCCTCAAGTAGAATCTTTTTGCAGTTTGTTAGTACTAGTAAATTCGGACGAAGAAAATCTTTTACTTCCTTATAGTCGTTTGCAGTCTTGTCGGCTTTGATCTCGCCGGGATTTTTCAGTTTAGAAGCTTTGAGTGACTGTTCGGTCGGGTACCAGGTTTTATTATCGTCGCTTAGTACACCTCCCGAAGCAAGCAGTTTCTTCCAGGCTGTTTCGGTGAGTTTTTCTTTCTTCACCATTCTCCACGCATCCCCTGCACCATCGATGATCCCGAAGCCCGTGATCGCGATATTTTGTTGATTGGTTGCCGATACAGGCGATTGATTACGCATTTGCGGCAAGCCTTCCCAATTACCCGCTACAAGTTCGTACTGGGAAAAGTCAGCGGTAGATTGCAACACTGCATTTTTCTGGAGATGCAGATTCACGTTGCTTCTTAATTCTATCGGACCAGTGACCCATAACCCTGGAGGTATTAGAACAATGCCACCTCCTTTTTTATTACAGTCAACTATCGCATCATTGATGCTTTTCGTGTTAAGCGTAATGCCGTCGGCCTTTGCGCCATACTTAATTATATTGAATGTATCTTTCCTGAACTGTGTAGCTTGTACTACGGGCAGCTTGTTTTTTTGCGCAAAACAAGCTGCAAAAGAAAGCAGGCAAACAATCAACAAGCATGTTTTTTTCATCTGGCAAATTTATGACGCTCAAGGAATCTTCAATGTACAAACTCTATGTACAAAATCCGCTGTAATAGCGGCTTTGGGGTTAATTGTTTACGCAATCGTTGCCGCTTGTCTACACGAATTATCACGAATCAATTCTGTACAACAAGACGATGCCTTTGTTTCGTTCGCCACGAATTACACGAGTTATGACGAATTAATTCATGGCAAATTCGTGTAATTACGGCAAGAGTTTCTGATTTGGATGTTGTCTCCGTAACCGTCCTCCAAGATGCTTGAATTCCTGTCACGGCTTAACAATTCGATCGCCTAATTCCAGGTTTAACATTTTGACTTCGGCCAATACGATCTGTGCCATTTTCCGGGCTCCGAATTCATTAAAATGTGTATTATCATCTTTTCCTACAGGATAATTGGGATGTTCACCCGGTTGAAGCTGCAGGAATAAGTATTTTGAAACGTCTGGGCCCAGTTCCTGCAATAACTCCTGGCTTTTTTTATCGAGATCGATTAGTGGTACGTTGTTTTGTCGGGCAACTTCTCTAACTGCATCAGAATATGGATCGTGCGTCCCAACTACTTTACCCCTTTCATCAAACTTCCTTCGGGCAACCGGCGTTAACAAAATTGGAATTGCTTTTTTACTCCGGGAGTTATTCACGTAGCGAAGAAGATTCATTTTGAATTCGTCTAAAGTCGTATATCGTCCAACTTTTTCTTTCACTTCGTCATTATGTCCAAACTGAATGAATACATAATCGCCTTCACTTAAATTAGTAACAACTGGTTGCCAGAGATTTTCCTCAAAAAAACTTTTCGTGCTTCGTCCATTCTTTGCGCGATTATCTACTGTAACGGTTGAATCAAAAAAATAAACGAATGGCATACCCCAACCTGTTTCGGGATAATATTTTTTCTCTTTGATCGACATCGTGGAATCACCGATCAGGTACACCGTAATCTTCCTTTTCTCAAACAAAACATACGACGTGAGAAAGAGACAGCATACAACCAGCAACGATTTATAACACGTGTTCATCATTCAATTTATTATAATGGATGCTTTACCAATTCATTCAGATATACCTCGACATTTGTGAACTGTTTACTGAGCGAAAAAGCTACAGCATCAGTTTTGTCCGAGGGATTCAGCTTTCGCTTTTCTTCCCATTCATCGGGCATCCCGTCCTGGTCAATATCTTTTGGAGGTGTTGTTGATTTTAACGCCGGCCATGCACCAACCGTTTCGAAATACGGCGTGCCGTGTGGATACCCTCCCTGTACGTCGATCAGCTTTCCTGTGCGGTTCATTACATCCTTAATTATCCTTGCGTCCAGCGTGTCTCTTGCAGGCATCACTGCGCCGGCGTTTTTCAATATTATCTCATAGGCTTCAGAAGCGCCATGAGTCTGTATTGCTACACAAGGAAAGGGCTGGTTCAAGGTTGCATCCTGGGCATCCACAGCTGTGCCTTTATCCATTTTAACTCCAGACCAGTTATTTTTTGTTACAGTTGGCGAGCCATCTACAAAGTTCCCATCGATATAATACTTTCCAAACCTGATCTCCGGTAGCTTGTTGAAAGGATTGGCGACCCTGTACATCACCGTTGTTTGTGTCGAGGGGCCATATTTATAGTAATTGTTTACGATATTGTAATTGCCACCTTCACCTGCATACACGTTGTTGTGTCCCCAATTATAAATTACATTGTTTCTATAGTCGACATTTTCGATGGTTGAATTGCGTATACCGTCGAAGCGTGGAGTACGGCTGTTGCAATGAGCAAATAAATTGTGATGCGCTGAAAGATGTTTACCGCCCCAAATACCGCCGTAACCATGATTTTCAAAATCTTTATCTCCTGTTTCAAAATGATAAGAATAATTCAGTGGCTCCGAGATGATATTCCATTGAAGGGTAGTGCTGTCTCCTGCGTATATCGACATTACTTCATCAGTACTCCAGCTTACCGAACAATGATCGATGATGATGTTATTTCTTCTTGTTCCGCTCAATGCATCGTCACTTCCCCCGCCGTCGACTTTGCCTTTGTCCTGGTACCTATCGCCCATGCGGAACCGCAGATAGCGGATGATGATATTATTTCCATTTAAGACTACTGGATGATCGGCAATGCAAATACCGCCTCCAGGCGCTGATTGACCAGCAATTGTAACGTTGGAGGAAATATTCAATCTTGAAGTTAGGTGAATCGTTCCTGAAACCGCAAACACGATCACGCTCGGTACCTTGTTCGTAACTGCATCCCGCAGGCTGCCGGGTCCATTGTCGTTGAGATTGGTAACAATCATTACCTGCCCACCCCGACCTCCAGTAGTGTATTGACCAAAGCCTTCCGCTCCGGGAAAGGCGAGAGCTTTGTCTTCGATTTCACTCCCGCCATTACTTACTCTTTGCTGGCTACATCCGTTTAAAAATAACGCACAATAACAGGTGCTGATCAGAAGAGTTTTTTTCATTTTTTTTACCATGAGCAACAGGCCAGTTTACAGACTGATATTAACAGGTAATTTTTGTTCAAGATCGTATTACCTATGAAACAAGATCAGCGTAACATTTACCATTCTACGCTGACTTTTGCCTTCGATTAATAATTTGGGTTTTGTTTTAATTTACCCTGGTAGGCGTCCATGGTCGCCTGGTCATATGGAAACAACTCACTTTTGTTTGGCGTGAAAAATCTTGCCATTGCCTGGTGTATTGGCAAGCCGTCGATCACATTCGTAGTGAGATGTTGCCTCCAGTCTAATCTCGTCCATCCTGTAGTGGGCGACGGTGTTTGAGTTGGCTGATAAAATGGAGAAGCAGCATAAAACTGTATTTCTTCGCCATTGTTTTTCCAGTAAATGTATTGGGGAACACTAGAATACGGGGCCGCAGCATCTCTGATTTGTGCAATTTTAGTTCTTGCTTCCTGAAGTTTCGTGGTTAACAGATTCCAGCGGATCAGATCATATTTGCGAATTGCTTCAGTTCCGAATTCAAGGTACCGTTCGCTAACAATAGCATCAAAGAATGCCGCCTTGTCTGTCGGAGTAAGTGGGATTTTGGTTTCATTTCCTTTGAACGCACGTTTCCGTACTTCTTCCAATGCTGTTTTTGCTGCCGTGGTCGGACCGTTTATTTCATTCTCAGCCTCAGCGAACATCAGCAATACGTCAGAAAATCGAATAATTGCCCAGTTGAACCCCGGGTTCAACACAGTACCCGGAAGAAGAGGAACCCGCCAGTCCCTTCTATATTTTCCGTTTGTTAGCTCCGCGAGTCTGCGCATGCTTTTTACATTGGAGGACCCAGTAACCTGGTAGGTTGTGATCGTGACATCCCGACGCGTATCAAGAGTATCAAAAGAATAAAAATAATTAGGTAGAATTACAATACCGCCGCCACCGGCTCCATACCGGGAAGCCGCATTCAAACTCGGCCCGTCATAGTTTCCCATGCGGCTGTCCGAGTTTGCGTTTCCCCCTCCGGCACCGACCTCAAATAAGATTTCACCGAAGGGATCCATAGTAAAAGAGGTTACTTTCCGCCAAACGTCCTCGAAACTTGGGTTCAAGGTGTGTTGATCTCTTCTTGCTATTATCTCTGCACACTCATCCCGGGCGATTTGGTAATAAGTTTTGTAGTCACTTCTGCGTTCCATTATTTTTGACTCTGTACGCAATGAATAGCCGCCGCGAAACAGTGCAATCCTCGCGCGCAACGCTTTTACTGCTCCCTTTGTGATGCGCTCGTTACGAGGTACCTCCGTTCTCCAGGGAACAAGATCTTTGGCAATTGCCAAATCTGCCAGGATCCGATCATAACTAGAATCGCGGTTCGCCTGAGGAATGAAGAGGGTCGATTGTTTATAAGAAGGAATGAAAGACGTTGGCACATCACCCCAATGTCTCATTAATTCAAATAGGAACTGTGCTCGCAGAGTTAAAGCTTCTCCATACAAACGTCTAAGATCGCGTTGTTCCGCCTCTGTTCCGTTGGCGTACATATCCATTGCAGGAATTTGCTCAATCACGAGATTGGCTTTCTCAATTCCCCGGTATAATTGGAGAAAAGGATTGCGTAATTCCGCGTTTGATAGTAGCAATTGGTATCTTCCAATTCCTCTGCGGCCATTGTCAAGATTACCCGAAACGATTCCTTCATCGGAATCATATGGATAATATAGCGAAATTCGAATCCCGTAACCAGCATCTCCCTGCAACTCATCATATACTCCTACAACAGCGGTTGTTGCATTTGAAACATCAGAAAAAACCTGTGGCACATCGTACTGCGATACGGGTTGAACGTCCAAATATTTCTTACATCCTGTTGTCATTAACAGGACAAGAACTACTAAGACTGCTGGAATGATATTTAAAAATTTCGGTTTCATTTCTTGAGCTTTAAATTTTAGAAAGTAACATTTAACCCAAACACATAGGTCCTCGACCGCGGATATGCGCCAAAATCAACGCCGGGTGTTAGCGGGTCGGTTCTCCGCGCTGTAACTTCCGGATCAAATCCCGAGTAATTGCTAAAGACAGCCAGGTTATTCACTGTTGCGTACAGCCGGAACTGTGATAAATGTATTTTCTTTGAAAATGTAGCAGGTATTGTATAACCGAGTGTAACGTTATTAATTCGCAAAAATGATCCGTCTTCGATTGCATCCGATCTTAAAAAATATCGGTTGGCATTTGTCGGAGAATAGGTGCTTACATTGGTATTTAGCTTCGCCAATTCGGTAGGATCTGTTACCACTTGCCCCTGGTCATTTACATTTCGCCATCTGCCCGTCATGGTTTGCAGCAGATTAAGGTTCGGGAAACTTCCATCTGTCCATTCGATTTTATTAGCATTGTAGATATCTCCGCCGGAGACAAAGTTTACAAATATGCTAAAATCAAAACTTTTATATGCAAATTGATTCAGCCAGCCTCCTGAAAACCTTGGGTTTGCATTCCCAATTACCACACGGTCGCTATCTGTTGTGATCGTACCATCACCGTTAGCATCCCGGATTTTGAGAACACCTGGACGAAGCGGGCCTGATATATTCGTGGCATTTGGTACGCCTGTTTTTAGAGTATAGGTCGCGGTTGTTGCGTTGTAATTGAAGTCGTCGATACCATACCATCCATCAGTTACGAATCCGTACATGAGTCCGATCGGTTCACCCACTTTAACAAGATAATCGTCAGCGCCATCTGATCCCTGCCAACCGGAGTTACGGGTTTGCTGCGTTAGTCCTCCAAGACTTTCCACCTTGTTCCTGTTAAACGAAATATTGAAATTCGATGACCACGTAAAATCTTTCTTCTGAACTGCAACTGCATTGACCTGAAATTCCACACCTCGGTTTGAGGTCGTGCCAACATTTTGAAGTTGACTAGTATATCCGGAAGTTGGAGGTATGGCCACAGCCAGCAGGAGGTCTTTCCCTTCATTTTTATAAACATCCACGGTAAATTGGATGCGGTTCTGTATAAATGAAAGATCGAGTCCAATATTCTGGGAAATCGTTTTCTCCCACTTCAGGTTTTCGTTTGCTAAAGCAGACGGCGAAAAGCCGGGCAGCAGGGTATGGTTCAAGGCATATTCACCGTTGACGCCGTAAAGTTGCAAATAGAGTAGGTCTCCTATTCTGTTGTTTCCCGCAGTTCCATAACCGATTCGCAATTTTGCGTCTGAGATCCAGCCAATATTTTCCATAAACTTCTCTTGTGAGAATCGCCATGCCAATGAACCTGAAGGAAAATATAGAAGCCCATTTTCATATTTAAATTTACTCGATCGGTCAGCTCTTAAAGTAAAGCTGGCTAATATTTTATTGTCGAATCCGTAATTCACTCTTCCAAACAAAGAGAAGATGCGGTTTGGCGGAGTTTCGTTGCTAACAGGTCGCGGCTGGGCCGAACCACTTGGCGGCGAACCGAGGCTCATATTAGCCAAAGCTTTATCGGCTGAAATATCGGCAGGAAAGTACCGCGTCTCAACTGTATTTGATTTTGCCCGCGTTTCATAAATTTCTTCGCCAATCAATACATCAATATCATGATGATCACGGTAGTCATTCACGGTATACTGGAGAGTATTTGAATTGTTGAAGGTGATACTATTTTGATTTCCGATTGAGGCTACAGGGAGCGACGCAAAGTTGCGAGCAGTACTGGTTATCTTACTCCAAAACTGGTCCATCCGCGTACTGGTATTATCAAAACCTGCGGTCGACTTGAAGGTTAAATTTTTAAGAATTGCATAAGAAAAATAACCACTCAGATTTATGCCCTTTGTGGCACTGTTTTTATATTCCGCCGAAGTAAGTATAACAGGGTTTACAATATTTGCCGACCTGATATAATAGTCTTCATCGAATTCGTCAACGTCCGTTACAGTAGGAATGTCGAAAGGCCTGTATTGAATGCTGTGACGAAGTCGGTTTGTAGTGCGTGTGCCACTGTTCGTAGTACCGGCACCCTTGATGACCTGATCAATGTAGCGGGTCGTGAATCCTATGCGTAATTTATCCGATGCCTTATGGTCAAACTTGAAATTAACGAGCTTTCGATCAAATCCTGATTCGAGTAAAATTCCATCCTCATTATTGGCGGTAAGGCTTAGATTGAATGTTGTATTTTGGTTGCCACCACTTACAGTAACATTATGATTTTGATATCCTGCATTTCTTCCGAAAACCTCTTCCTGCCAATCTATGAAGGGCACATTTTTATAATTCTCCAGTGTATCCCAGGTGCTTCCATATGTTTTATTGAACGAAGTATCATTATTCAATCTCGCCCTTTCATATTGCCAAACAACGAAGTCGTAGGGATGTAACACATCCATCTTTTTAAAAATCTGCCTGAAACCAGCGGATCCGTTATATGATACCAGGGTCCTTCCGGCCTTACCGCCCTTTGTCGTTATAATCACGACACCATTTGCGCCTCTAGCTCCGTAGATCGCCGTAGCCGATGCGTCCTTCAATACGTCTACCGAGGCGATATCTTGCGGCGAAATAACTGACAGCGCATTTTCAACCTGAATGCCATCGACAATATAAATAGGCGCGTTGTCTTGTGTAATAGAGCCGCCTCCTCTAACCCGGATGATAACATCGGCTCCAGGTGCCCCTTCAGTAGAAGTTACCTGAACTCCCGCTAATCTGCCAGAGAGCGCTTCTGCGGCTGAGCTTAGAGGGTTATCCTTTAATTGTTTTGCTCCCACAGACGAAACGGATGCAGTCAAATCTCTTCTCCTGGAAGTTCCATAACCGATAACAACGACATCCTCCAGCGCAGAAACCTCTTTTTGCAGGGTCACAGACACTGGTTCACTCCCGGTAACTGTAAGTGTGACGGGCTTGTAGCCGGCAGAACTGAAGGAAAGTTCTGCAGCACCGGGTCCCGGAACGGACATAGAAAATGTGCCATCTGTTTTTGTCTGGCTCCCCCCGGTAGTGCCTCGAATAACAATAGTCACTCCGGCTAAGGGGTTGCCATTTTCATCAGCAACCTTTCCGCTAATCGTCCGTTGGGCGAAAACGTTTGCGCAGATACACGCAAGAAAAATCAGAAACAGGGATTTTTTCATTATAGCTATTTTAATCGTTGGTTAGGCATCAAGCGCCAGTGGTCTGAAAGAATTCGAATATTGTAATGCAGCAGGGTGGCTAAAGAAGAGTATTCTTTCACATAGCAGGCAGTAACAACAATTCGAAATACAATTCTATGCTGATTTTGGGATTTCCAATACTGTTTGAATTCTTTTTTTCGTGCAATCGTTCTCATTAAATTCAACTTTCCGCGATAAAAGAATAAGGCAACTCATACATCTACATGTCTGAATTGCCTTAAAATTACTTGCCACCGATAACTGCAGAGCAGGGTAGCTCAAAGAGTCTTGAATTCAAGATTCTTATACGTTCTCTACAGTATCAAAAAGTTGGGCGCTAATACCCCATTTTATCAGATTCTGCTACTATAAGCTTTAATACCTTACCGGTATTTCCTGTGGGTCCTCCCATACTCGAAACAGTAAGATAAATTTCGCCCTTGAGATCCTGACCGAACCCTTTGAGGAAATAGCCCAGATCGTTCGGATAACTTTTTAAGGTCAATTCATCAAAAGACCACAAACCTGGACCGCCCGGAGTTGTAATGAACAATTCCGCGTTGGGTACGTTTGCTGTCTGTGAATATGTTCCAAAAATGTATTTTCCATCGAAGCCGCGTATCTTTTTTCCACGATAAACATTTCCGCCAATAACAGTTGTTGCCCTGCCGCCCTTCGGATTTTGGAAATTATTCAATTCAATCACAGGGTCCGTGAGTGGAATTCCGAACACATCTACCGATGGACATGAAGGCAATTCAGTCAGGTTATTTGCTGCATTGAAGCAGTGCGTACCTTCTTTTACATTCCATCCATAGTTTCCTCCTTTCTGCACCACACTGACTTCTTCATACAGAACTTGGCCGGCGTCGCCTGCATATAACTGATGCGAGCCACCCATGTCAAATGAAAAACGGAATGGATTTCTGAATCCGTAGGCATATATCTCATCCCTGCCGGGCTTGTTTACAAATGGATTATCTGCCGGTATCCCATATGGATTTCCGCTGTTCACATCGATCCGCAATATTTTTCCAAAAAGATTTGCTTCAATATTCTGTGCATTGCCGCCAGCGTTCACCGGATACCAATCCTCCACGTGCCCGGGGGCTACATCGTTTGCAGCACCGCCATCGCCGATAGCTATGTATAAGTATTTATCGTGGCCAAATTCAATTGTTCCACCATTATGGTTTGATTGAGGATCGTCCCATTCAAGCAGCACTTTTTCAGTTGCCATATCAGCCATGTTTGGATTCGATGCTGATACTTTGAATTCGGAAATCCGGCTCAGGTTATTCCACGCAGTGCCACCTTCGGGTGCACCCGGCCGCGGAGGAAGTTGGTAGTATATAAAGAAACGTCCGTTCGATTTAAAGTCAGGATGAAATGCTAATCCCAATAATCCTCTTTCATCATAAACTGGATTCAACGTTACCATTTTACTCGTTACATCAATCAGTGGTGTTGATGACTTAACACCATTTTCATCGGTTAGCCACACTCGTCCGATTTGATCAATGATGGCCAACCTCTTGCTATTGTCGGGAACGGCTACCACCCCAACAGGAGAAACTAAGCCGTCAGTGAACAATCTTGCATCCACTTCCTGTTTTCCGAAGAGATCATCGACTTTTTTACATGCGGTGAAAAGGATCAGGATGCCCAGTAACCATACAACAGGATTATAAGTTTTTAGTTTTGGAGAATGCACGATCTCCGTGAAATTCATTTTCATAATTTGGTTTTTTAGTGGTCTAAAAAGCTTAACAGAGTATTGAAATGTTTGGGGAATAAGAAGGGTCGTTTCATCGCAGGGTCGGTCCTCTAATAATTTTCATGTTTTGCTCTTTCCTTGTGAATAGATATGTGGCAATCGTTTTCGAATGGCAGGATTTTTTGATAATAGCAGATTATTAGAGGGGAAAAGAGGGGCGATGATGTTACGTCAATTTTTGGTTGCGGGTTGCGTACTGAATGATTGCCGAGGAAATTTTTCTTTGGTCTTCCTGGCCCTTTCACTGAACTTTAAGAAGCCAAAGACTTGAAGGCACAAAGGAATACATCGAACACATCAGGCGCTTTTTAAATCAACATTATTGGTTGCATGAATTCACTCTATGTAAAATCTTATCTTTAAACTACTAAAACGACATGTTATGACATACATCAAAAGCATTTGCCTCGTGATCGCTATTCTGGTATGCTCTGCATTCGAACCGCTGCATCATGGATGGGCAAATTATGACCAGGAGAAAACACTTGACTATAAAGGGACCGTTCAGAAATTGATTTATGAGAATCCTCATGCCACAGCGAAAGTCAAAGAAAAAAATAAGGTCTGGACCGTTATTCTTGCACCTCTTACCCGGATGGAAGCCCGCGGACTCAATGCCGATATGATCAAAAAGGGTTCCACTATCCAGGTTGTTGGGTATCCTCATAAAGAAATCAAAGATGAAATGCGTGCAGAGAGAATTTTTGTGAATGGAGAGAAGTATGAACTGAGGTGATAATTTTTGAGTCGGGAGTCAGGAGTCGGCAAGATACTGGATTCCTGATACTGGATACTTGAGTTGCCGGGACAATTTTACGTCTCAAAAAATCTTGCGAGTTATCGATGTAGAAGATTCGCGTTCATTCGCTTCAATTAGCGGTTATTGTGTAACACTTTTTTATTAGGGCTTATTAGTGTACTCCAATGGGTAGAAGATAGTTCTTTGGCTATTGCGATCAGGAGATCAGCGTGGTTGTATCCGGCGCTTGAGATCGTACATATTTCCGGAATCGTGTTATTGGTTGGGCCGGCATTTATGTTTGATCTACGATTACTGGGTTTTGCACAAAAAATTTCTGTCGATGTACTCGGCCGATTTTTACTTTCGTGGTCGAGGCGTGCACTGATGCTCGTAATTCCTTCCGGCATTCTTTTATTTATTACCAATGCAACAACCCTGGGGTATGATCCGGTATTCTGGACAAAAATGGGATTACTTGTTGTCGCGGGTTTGAATGCATTTGGATTTCACCGGTACACATTGCGAATTGTTTCTTCTTTAGACTATACCTCGTCTTTGCGTTTGCAAGCAAAACTTCATGCCATCATCTCTATTGTTGCATGGCTTTCGATTATCGCCTGCGGGCGCCTGCTTGCTTATTGAGTATTAGAACAGAACAGGTTGCTTTCGTCGACATAAAAATTAGAAATCATTTCTACACCTTTTTGATTAGCAGGCGTTGTGTACGTGTGGAATGGTTTTTTATGTTAGTAGGGAAATATTTAAACAATGAAGCGTTTCCTAAAAGATAATGGTCTTTCCCTCGTTTTCTTCATTTTGTTTTTGATCACAATCGCGGGGCAGGCGATAGCGGGATTGGAAGAACATAACCAGGAAATGATTGAGGAAGGAGGTCAACCTGTAAGAATGGGCGAGTATATTAGTTCCGGTCATTTCTTACAATCAACATTTGAGAATTGGGAAAGTGAATTCCTTCAGATGGCTCTTTTCGTCGTCCTCACAATCTTTTTATACCAGAAAGGTTCTTCGGAATCAAAGGACCCTGAAAAAAGTGAGCCAGTCGATCGCGAGCCGAATCCGAAAAAGAAAGATGCGCCCTGGCCGGTAAAACAGGGCGGACTAATCCTTTCAGTGTATAAGCATTCACTTAGTATCGTACTGTTCATTTTTTTTGCAGTATCGTTTGTGGTACACTGGTATGGCAGCATGAAAGACTACAACGAAGAGGAAGTGCTGAAAGGGAGGCCAACGGAAACAGCTATACAATATCTGAGCAACAGCCGTTTTTGGTTTGAGTCGTTTCAAAACTGGCAAAGCGAATTTTTATCCGTGTTCACAATTGTTCTGCTGTCTGTTTTCCTGCGGCAGAAAGGATCCTCGCAGTCAAAGGCGGTGGATGAGGCGGATAGTCAGACCGGCGAATAGCGAGTTCTTAGTTCTTAGTTCTTGCTTCTTAATTCTGAGTTCTTAGTTCTGAGTTTTCCGTTCTGAGTTTTTGAGTTTTGAGTTTGACTGTGCAATTTCTGACGTCTCACTTGATAAATAACAACTGTGAACAAAACTCAGAACTCGACAACTTAGAACTTAAAACTCAAAAACTCAGAAGTAAGAATTCATAACTATGAACTGAGAACTTAGATCTAAGAACTGAGAACTGAAAACTAAGAACTCAGAATTAAGAACTAAGAAGAGCTAAGAATTATTCGTTATGAAAAAAGTATCAATGGTTTTCGGCGTTGCAATTTTTTTGGGAGCTGGTGTTTATGCGCAGGATAGTAAAATTGAATCGGACAGGCCTGGAGAAACGAACGCAGCATCGTTAGCCGAGAAAGGCTATTTACATCTTGAGACGGGCTTCAGAAAAGATTGGCAGAAGCATGGAGATTATGTTTTATTAAATCCTGAAGCAACGATAAGATATGGGTTGGTGAAGCGCATTGAACTGCGGGTGAAGCTTATGGCTGAAACTGATAAGTTTTATTCGAAGCAGGATTATCGCTATGGCCTGATGCCAGTAAAGTTTGGATTCAAAGCGCAAATTGCAGAAGAAAAGGGGCTCCTGCCACAGACATCTTTTCTCGGCGAGGTGGGGATACCAAAACTTGCGTCTGAATCTCATCAAACCGACCACGTTCCCGCCGAGCTAAGACTGTTGTTTGAGAACACGCTCCAGAAGAAGTTGAAGTTGAATTATAACGTCGCTACGGAATGGGATGGTGATGGCACAGACCCTGATTGGTTGTACAGCATATCCCCGGAATTTGAAATATCTGAAAAGTTGTCGGTCTTCCTGGAGGAGTACGGAATTATGCATAACGGCGAAAAGCCCGAACACTATGTCGATGGGGGAATTGAATACTATCTCGCCAGAAATATAAAGATAGACCTGTTCGGTGGAATCGGCCTCTCATCAGAAGCGTCCGACTATTTTATTTCATCCGGTGTTTCTTTCCGGTTCAAATAACGAGTTCTGAGTTGTCAGTGCTGACTTCTGAATTTTGAGTTCTGAGTTTTGAGTTCTAATTCCGGTTCCCATTTCTGGCCTCTGACTTGATAAAATAACAACGGGGAACTGAGAACCCAGAACTCTGAACTCAAAACTCAGAACTAAAAATTCAGAACTAAACACTAAGAACAAGAAGAAGTTCGTACCTGGTATTTCATTATTTTCTAGTTATAAGCAAAAGACCGGTGTTTTCATTTCCAGGATTCGCCACCGGGCTTATTTCGATGGTCATTGCCTGCAACTGAATGGTGTGTCGCTCTGGGTCTACGAGTAAATCATCCTTCATGATTAGCTGGATGGTTTTATTGATGTGTTCCTGATTTAGCTGGGGAATTAGATCAAACAAATATTTACCGATTGCTTCTGATTTTGATTTACCATGTATTTCTTCGGAACATCTATTCCAGATGATGCATTGCAGGTCCTGATCGTATACGCTGATTGCGTCTCTGTCTGCCTCCAGGATTCTTTGAACCAATTGTTCATTTTGTGAAAGCTGTCGTCTCAGCGATACATTTTCCGTTACATCATTCACCGTACCGGTAACATATTTTCCGCTCCCGGTTGTAGAGACTCTCCCGCCCGTGTGCAAGTATTTCAGCTTCCCGTTTTTATCAAATATCCTGTAATCTATCATCGGCAGAACTCCTGAATCCATCTTTTGTACTGCTGCCATCGCCTCGACGACAATTTTTCTGTCATCAGGATGAACCATGGACACAAATTTTTCAACCGACGGCTCAAAACTATATGGAATGTGTCCTAAAATCCTAAAGAGGTTTTCGCTCCAGAACACTTTGTCTCCAGTTGTATTCCACTGCCAGGTACTTACATTACGAATGAGTTCTGCCTGGCGCGCCTGCTCATACTGATTTCGAATCGCTCTGGTCTTTTCTTTTAATTCTTCGTGTAAATTTTTTTGTTCGGTGATATCCAGCATGGTGCCAATTACCCTGGCAGGCTGGTCGGAACCGTCGGATATTAACTGACCTATTGTTTGGATATGTCGAACCCTGCCATCCATGGTATAGATCCTGTTTATAAAGGAATGCGATTCTGCTGTGACTGAAAACAATTTTTGTATATCTGTGTGATGTTCAGGATGACTGGTGGTTATATAGAAATCAACTGTCGGCTCAAAGCTGTCGGGTTCATAACCGTACATCAGGAAAATTTCTTCCGACCATGAAAGTGTTCCTGTAGCATGGTTGTATTCCCAACTTCCCAGGTGCGCAATTTTCTGTGCTGCTTTTAGGCGGGTTTCGCTGATCACCAGTTGTTCTCTGGCCTGCATGATCTCCGTCAAATCGTGCATCACCCATAAAATCCCCGTGACCTGGTCTTTTTCATTTTTAATCGGTATCAGGTAGCTTTCGCTATACTTATGTGTATCGTTTTCCTTTACCGGGATATGTATGGTTTCTCCTGTCAATACTTTTTTGCATTCCTGGTATACCGGATCTGTTTTAAACATCGGAAACAATTCCAGCACGTTTTTCCCTATGATATCCTGTTTCCTGATACCATAATATTGTTCACAGTTCTTGTTCCAGATAATATAGTTGAGATTATTATCCAGCACCATAATACGGTCGACACTCGACTCAACCAGTTTTTCAATAAAGGCGACGCGCTCTTTCAATTGTTGCTCTAATTGGTGTTGCTGTGATACATCATGCAACATCATAAATACCCCGATCATCTGGTCATCGCTATTTTTCAACGGGCGGATCAGGAGATCATGGTAACCTTTTGTGAGCACAGACTTTGCCGCTTTCACCGCGACGGTTTTGCCCTGGTAAGCATTCCTGATATGTTCAATCATCTGTGAGGTCTTCAACTGCGGAAATACCTGGAAAATATTTTTGCCAAGTACCTCGCTTTTTTTAAACCCATGTATTTTATCACCCTGCTTGTTGCAGGCCAATAAGTTGTTCGAAGTATCGGTTATTATGATGATATCATGTATAGTATCACTAAGTAATTCTGCAAAACTCATCCGCTCGGATAGTTGTAACTGCAGCGTCGTTTCACGGGTAATGTCCTGAATCGTTCCGATAACAATCTTGTGTCCATCAGGTGACTCTACCACTTTATTCCGGTTCCTGAGATACCGTATATGGCCAGCCGAAACCAAAATCCGAAATTCGCTATCCACTACGTTTTCTTCCGCACGCATCCGCCGGATGACATCCTGGAACACTTCGCGATCTTCCGAATGAACAAACTTCAGGAGGCCTTCTATTTTGGATGGAAGAGCATCACGTTTCACATCGTAGATCAAGTGAAGATTTTCAGAAAAATTGGTGACACCAGTATCAAGATTCCAGAACCAGTTTCCAATTGACGCCATCTTTGAAGCCTGTGCAAACCATTCGCTCTGCACCAGCAGTTTTTCGTCGATCTCCTTTAACTGTGTTCGCGCACTATGATGCTCTGTTATATCCTGGATGACACCCATTAAGAGTTTTTCATTGGAAGCATTAACGCTAAATTTTGTTATCTGTCTAAGCGACCTGCATTTTCCATCCGCACGAATGATTCGGTATTCAGTAAGCGGCACATCCTCGCCGGCGATCATCTTCGAGTTGATTTCTGCCATCCGCTCCCTGTCTTCCGGATATATAAAAGCAAAAAATGAATCAGGCGATGGCAGTAACGATTGCGGTTTTACACCATGTATCGTGTATACATTATCCGAGTAATACACTTCCAGCGTTTGAAAATTCAGCTGCCAGGTGCCAGTTGATCCCAATTGTTCCGCGTGTTGAAAAAGTTGGTTCTGAATCTTGAGATTATCATAGGACTGCTCCAGGGCCAGCTCCAGCCATTTTTTTTCTGTGATATCATGTGTTGTTCCAGTAAGCAGTTGCTCGCCTTTTTGGTTTTTAATAATACTGCTTACAACTTTCATGTATCTATCTTCCTCATCATGCCTTATAATACGGTACTCGAGGTGAATCGGAATTTTTTCATGGTAAGATTTTTCGAACGTACTTATTACGATCTCTTTGTCTTCAGGATGAATGAACCTGACAAAACTGTCGGGGTGCGGATTAATCGAACGCGGTTGGACCCCGTGAATTCGGAACATATTATCTGAGTAGAAAGTTTCGTATGTGGTGAGGTTGATCTGCCATGTTCCTGATTGAGCTATTTCCTCGGCGCGGTCGAGGATGTTTATTCGTACATCCTGTTTATGTATCTCGTCGAGGAGATAGTGATGAACTTCCGTTTTTTCTTCCTGGAAGCTTCCCCGGAATATCGGCCTCCCTGCAGAATTATAGATTGCCTTCCCCTGTGCATAGACCTGTTTCGCTTTGCCGTCGGCTGTGACAATGCGGAATCTTGCTTCTGCCAATCCAGTTCTGTGTAAATCTTCCCAATAGCTTTCCACTACTGAAAAATCGTCCTGATAGATCATTTGGTGAGCGGCTTCGATGGTTATGTACCCATCCGAGTAGGGGGTAAGGCCATGCAGGAAAAACATCGAGTCTGTCCAGAAATATTGGTCTGTTTCCGGTTCCCACTCCCAGCTTCCTGTAAGATGGGCGGTTTGAGTGTCATTTAGTAACTCGGCCTGGCGGGTCTGTTTATTTATAGGCGCCTTCTCTGAAGTAAGGTGGCTTTTCATTCCCTACTGATTGTTTGTAAAAATACTGAAATAATTCGGCCAGATGTGGCTGCCAGGCAGGAAACTATTGAAAAAAAGCAAATTAGGGATTGCAAAAAAAATAGAGGCCCGGTAAAGCTCCTAAATAATTTGAAACTAAATAGGAGACATCCTCTCTACCGGGCACAAAGTTATAGCTGCTACTAATCGGGATATCTTTCTTTGTTGATTGGGATGAAATTCAAGAGGGTCAAACGCGACCTATCTCCTCTTTCGGGCCTGCTGAATGGATCGATACTGATTAAATCATCAGTTTCCAACGTGTATTTTGTTTCCACGTAAAAGTCCTGCACCTGGTACATAAAAATCCTTGCGGTCTTTTCGGTGATTTCGCCGATCAGAATTCCGAACTGAATAAGAATTTTTAATTGATCCACTTCCGCCAACTCCTGAAATTGTTGAACTGTCATTGCGTTTTTTTGATTTCATTTAATAGGACAAGTAATAGGACAAGTAATAGGACAAGCTAGGAGGACAAGCGATTCATAAGTCGACTGCATACGGAAAACAATTAGTCTATAAGGTCTGCCCGCAATGTAATGGTGTTTACAGAAACTTCGGGGAGGAAGATCTTCACACGAGTATTTTCTTTCGTTTTTACCGCTGGGTTTTAGTGTGTGAATAACCAGAGAATCAAACCTTATACGGATGAGTCGGGGAATCGGCGTTCTCATCACTCCACATTAAAATGAAATAAATACACAGTTTGAGAAAAACTTGCATGGAAGGCGCTGTAATATCAGCGGTATTGTTTTTTATCGTACTAGATACCAACCTATTCTTTTAATAAAAACTTTTTGTAATGCCAGGAATTCAAAAGGTGGCCTCGCCCGGTAAGGCTCCGGAAACAAAGGCGGAAACAGGGGAGGTAAGCAAAATACTTCAAACCGGGGCTTCGCATACATGGACGAAGAAAAGTGAGGAGAGATCGCCAGCAAAGGCGCTAAGCATCACAAAAAAATAATAAGGGAAAAGGCCAGGAGGAACTCAAAGTGATACGCTGGAACAATGTTTGTTTAAGTTGGGTGTGTTAAACGACTGCCTTAATCCAGTTCATTAACCACTAAATTTTATCCAATACCATTAATCATTAAACTTTAATTTATGCCACAAGAATCGAAAGGTCAGGATAGCCGGGGACAAGAAAAAAAAGGAAGTAATGGGAATGGTTCGAAGCGCGGGTTTGCGTCGATGGACCCTGAACAACAAAGAAGAATTGCCCGCGAAGGCGGCAAAGCTGCACATAAACTGGGCGTTGCCCACGAGTTTAATTCTGAAGAAGCAAGACAGGCCGGTCGTAAAGGCGGAGAAGCAGTTAGTGCAAACAGGGAACATATGGCACAGATAGGCAGAAAAGGAGGAGAAGCGTCTCGCAATAGCAGGGCAAGTAACAAACAGGAATAGGCAAAGATCAACAGTTGAGCAGGACCTTTTCATAACACCACCTGGTGAATGGAAAGGTTTTTTTGGCTCACGGAAACTCTTGGTAATTAATATAGACAAAGAGAGGTTTATGGAACCAGAAACCGGAAATGTTCCGCCAGCATTTGTAGTTGTAGTCGGATGCTCGGCCGGCGGTTTAACTGCTTTGACCGAATTAATTAGTCAGCTAAAACAACGGATGGACGCATCCATATTTATTGTCATGCATCTATCGCGAAGGGGAATCGGCGATTTTTTAATTCATCGGCTGCAACAATATACTTCACTGCCTTGCGAGATCGCTAAACATGACGCTCCAATTAAAAAAGGCCACGTTTACATTGCTCCACCCAATCATCATTTAGTTATAAAACCAGACAGGATGATTCTTGGCCATGGGCCGGAAGAGAACCGTTGGCGGCCTTCCATCGATGTGCTTTTCCGTTCTGCTGCAGTGGCTTTCGGAAATCACGCGATTGGCGTCATTATTACCGGCCTGCTTGATGATGGAACCGCCGGAATGGTGGCCATTAAAAAATGTGGCGGTATTTGTGTCGTTCAGGATCCCAATGAAGCTGAATATCCTGAGATGCCTCTTTCAGTGTTGAATCAACTGGAAGTAGATTATTGTATTAGCCTGGCGGAGATGGGCTTTACACTACAGGAATTAACCAAAAACGGCTTGCCCAAAAAAGTAGAAGTCCCTCCAGAACTCGTTAAGGAAGCAATGATCGCTGAAAAGACGGCGACTGGCATAGACCAAGTAAATCACCTCGGTGAACAAACTGTTTACGCCTGCCCTGATTGCGGTGGTGCTACCTGGGAAATAAAGCGCGACGGAATAACTCGTTACCGTTGTCATATAGGTCATTCATATTCTGAAAATGACCTTCTGTTGAAACAGGCCAGTGGTCTTGAATCAACGCTGTGGCTCGCGTTGAGAATGATGGAAGACAGAAAAAATCTTCTAATGAAACTCGCGAAGGACACCAAAAAAAGGGGCGCAGTCAACATCGGCATGACTCAGGAGGAGAAGTCGAAGGAATTACAGCATCATATTGATAAACTGAAGGAGATCTTGTTTTCTACGCAGGAGAATAGTCCGTAGGGTTTGTGTTCGGGCCCTGATTATGTAAATCGTTGCCACGAATTCCAGCGTCCTGGAGGAGATGATTTATGGAGACAACAGCCAAGTCAGAAAGTATTGCCACGAATTAATTCGTGATAAATTCATGGCCAACGAAACAAAGGCGTCTTCTTGTTGTACAGAACTG
>Ga0126304_10000245_pt1 | contig 19840 bp, 19 predicted proteins | sample Plot25_FD_92538 | JGI IMG/M metagenome (GOLD analysis project Ga0126304, IMG submission 92538) | Serpentine soil microbial communities from UC McLaughlin Reserve, CA, USA - Plot25 | ecosystem: Environmental > Terrestrial > Soil > Grasslands | place: USA: UC McLaughlin Reserve, Lake County... | reverse complement strand
CTCCATAGGGATTCGCCACGCAGCAACGCCAACGCAACGCGGCCTCCCAGGGACGTGCGCATGCTAAGGAGCGGTGAACGCTGAGGTGCGGGATCAAGTCGGTTTGCGGAGCGACCTGCCCTCTATCAACGAGGTCAAAGCAGTCCAGATGTCAGCGCCATGCGTCAATGGACACCGTCGCCCTTAGCGCGCCGCTGATCATCTTCCACGCGCCCTGCGTCTCGCCTCCGGCGACGACGATATTGATATCCGATGGCTCGTAGATCGTGATCACCTCGTCTGGCTGCGCCTTGAGCCGCGACGCGTATGGCTCGACGCCAGCAACAGCCTTGGGACGCAGGAGCTGAATCGATTGATTGTCCCAGTATTCGCGCGCGGTCAGTAACGCGTTGTCCGCACACCAGGCAATCAGCTTCTCCTTCGTGTCGAAGCCGAGATCGACGAAGCCGCGAGCGACGATCGGATCCATTACAAAGAGCGGCGGGCTGTATTGTTCAACCGCGGCGAGTGCGTGGCGCATCTTCTCTTGCCACGTGGCGCGCGGGCCGTAGCCGGCATGCGTATACCAGCCGCCGAGGAAGACGCTGGCGACGCTGTCGGTCGGCTTGAAACCCTTCTGCACGTGCAGCGGCTGCCAGGGGCTGCGCTCCTCTGCCTCGGGGATGACAGCCGTGTACGCGTACCAGTTGCCCTGCGAGCCCATGTAGCTCTCGTTGGGAACCGACCCACCCTGAAGATTCTGCGACAGCAGCCCGTAGGCCCGTCCGATCGTGGCGTTCGCATGGTTGTAGGGACCCATCACGCCAATCCCGGAGTTCATCGCGATCTCGTTACGGATCGGGCCGTTGATGACCGGAATCGTGGCGAATGACGTCGTGCTGCTCGATCGCGCCGTGACTCCGCTGGCCGCCAGGGCGAGGATGACCGGGAAGTACTCGGGCCGCGCACCCGCCATCACGGCATTGACGGCCACTTTCTCCACGGTGAATTCCCAGGCCTCGCGGAACACCGTTGGCCGGAGCCGTCCGACGATCTTGTCCGGCGGATGGCTCGTGCCCTTGAGCATTGTTTCGACGCGCGCCTCGGTCGGCAACACGACCGGCAGCATGTCGGTCCAGCGATTCTCTTCGAACAGCCGCTGGAGGTTGTCCTCCGCATCAGGCTCCACGAGCCGCGGCGTCGTCCGCTCGAAGGAGAGACCGTGGAGATCCGCATCCTCGAGCGGGACGGTCAGGCCGTCGAGCACCTCCTGCATGAAGAGACGCCCAGAGATCGCATCATTGCCCTCGATGTACGCGCGCAGATCGGCGGCTGACCGATCAACGACCGGGTGTGGCGTGTACGCCTGACGCAGGCGCGGCATTCCCATCGACAGAGCCGTGGCGTTGCACAGCCGCGCGAATCGCTGCGTGTGTACTGCGACCGAGGGAACACCGCCCTCTTCGAGCGCCGCCGCGAGCCCGACGACCGTCGGGCTGCACGTGCTTCAAAGGCCGATGCCGAGAATCGCGGCATCACCGTCGGCGGCGATGGCGGCGCGCATGTCGGGGTCGTCGGCCCAGGTTTCCTTCGGTTTGATGATGCGCGCGTTGACGGCGGGCAGATGCTCACCGAACCACTGTTGCAACTGGTCCATGAACACCGCTGAATTATCGAACAGACAGTCCACCAGATAGACCGTCTTCCCGTCTAGCGAGGAGAGCCGCGGCGACAGACGTTTGCCGACGACCTTCGGAGGATACCCGCGAGGGTCATGCACCAACATCGGTGGAGTCATAGCGATAATCCGGGGTCTCTGAGGTACCGATCAGCGCTCAGCGCAGCGGTCGCTCCGTCGCCTGCGGCAGACGCCGCCCGCCCTGCGGACCCGGAGCGGACCGTTCCCACAGCGAAAAGGCCTGGCAGAGTGCTCCGCATCTCACCGTTGACGGGAATTCGTCCGAATGCGTCGAGCGCGAGCACACCACCGAGCAACCTCGTCTCAGGAGCTAGCCCGACATACACGAACAGACCGGACACTTCGATCTCGTCCGTCGTCGCGTCGGCGACTGTTCGCGTGCGCACGCTCTTCAATCCGCTGTTGCCGATCGCTTCCTCGACGATCGTACCAAAGCGTACTTCGATCTTCGGATTCTGCTGCACCTGGTGAACGTACGGCGCCTGAGCTGAAAACGCGGTACCGCGGTGCAGGATGATCACGCGCGCGGCATGTTGCGCCAGCGTCAGTGCTTCTTGCAACGCCGAGTCTCCGCCGCCAACGACTCCGACGATGCGGCCGCGGAGAAGCGGGGCGTCACAGCTCGCACAATGGCTTACGCCTTTGCCGCGCAACTGCTCCTCTCCAGGGATGCCGAGTGTCTTCAACGTCGTGCCCGTCGCAATGACCAGCGCTCGGGTCCAGACATCGCCCTCGCCGGTCGTCACACGCCAGCGTCCATCGTCGGCCTGAATCGCGGTCGCCTGGCTGGCGACGAACTCCGCGCCAGCTCCAACGGCCTGTTCCTGAATGATCGGGCACAGGTCATAGCCCGGGATCCCATCGGAGAAACCCGGATAGCCATCGATCCGTTCAATGCTCACCAGGTGGCCGCCCAGTGATTCGCCGGTCAAGACCCGTGTCTTCCGTCCGGCTCGTGCCGACGTCAGACCTGCGGTCAAGCCGGCCACACCACCGCCAACAATCACGAGATCGTGCTCGCCGTTAACCATCCGATCTCAATCCTACGCCGTGGCGAGTCTCTCGGTCGCCTCCAGGTCCTGCCGTAACGTGCGACTGCCGAGCACGTAATGCAATGCGGCCCAGATGTTGACGACGCCGATGAGGACGAGAGCATACCGAAGCGAGTTTTGCTGGAACGACGCGTTCAGGAGATCGCTAATCAATCCGGTCACCGACGGCCCGAGACCATTACCGATGAGCGTCTGGATGAACAGCAGCAGCGACGTCGCCACCGAGCGCATGCGGAGCGTGGCGAGCGCCTGCGTCATGGCGAATGACGGCCCGAAGAACACCGCCGCCATGAACATCAGGCCCACGAACGAGGGCAGCACCACCGCGCGATCAGGGGATAGATAGGCGAGAAACTGGAACGGCACGCACAGCAGCGTGGCGATGCCCGGCACCCACATATACCAGCGCCGATCCTTGAATCGGACGCTCAGTCGGTCCGACGCGAAGCCTCCGAGGAACGTGCCGAATCCGGCGATGGCCGAGAGCACGGCGATCCAGTAGCCCGCCTCGGCGACCGACATCTGATGCGAGCGCTGCAGAAACGCGTTGTTGAACGCGCCGCTCGCATACCAGACGACCGAGTGGAGCGCGGCCGCGAGCGTCAGATGTCGAAACGAACGGCGTTGCCACAGCGTGCGCAGCACCTCGAACATGCCTGGCACGGGCGCGCGATCGGCGGTACGCGAGACGCCGTCCGACATTCCCCGCGGCGGCTCTTTCACCGTCACCCACAGCATCAAGGCAATGATGAGCCCCGGTACGCCGGCGAGGATGAACGTATAGCGCCACCCCAGATTCTGATTGCCCCAGCCGCCGAGTGCGGCGCCAAGCGACGTGCCGATCGGCACGCCCAGCGCGTAGATTGAAAAGGCGGTGCCGCGTCGGAGCTTCGGGAAGTAGTCGGAGATGAGCGAATGCGAAGGCGGGCTGCCGCCGGCTTCGCCGACGGCGGTGCCGATGCGAGCCGCGAACAGCATCGCGTAGTTGACCGACATGCCAAAGATCGCGGTCATCGCGCTCCAGCTCGCCACGGCCATCGCGAGCACGTTGCGCCGGCTCGAGCGATCGGCCCACGCGGCGATCGGAATCCCCATGAACGAATAGAACAGCGCGAACGGGATGCCGGTCAGCACGCCCATCTGGAAGTCGCTGGCGCCGAATTCCTTCTTGATCGCCTGGACCGATGCCGCGAGGATCTGCGAGCGGTCCATGGTGTTGAGGACGTAGCACACTGTCAGCGCAATGAGCACATAGTTGGCGTACCACGCCTTGGTCAGGAGCGACGACGGGGCAACGGGCGTCGGCTGTGTGGTCTGCAACTGGTCCCTCCCGGTTCGCGGACGCCAAGATTACCGGAATTAGCACCGGGATGGGAGAAATCGGGATGGGCTCGTCAGGGGATGGTCCGCTGGTGTGGCCGCCGTACGCCGGCATAGACCGAAGTCTGGCGGAGAGGGTGGGAATCGAACCCACCCCCCGGCACAAGGTGACGGGGCGACGATTTTGAAGACCGCGACGACCACCAGGCACGTATCACTCTCCGTCGTTCATCCTACCGTGCCTGGCGGTGCGGGACCGTAGGTCGCTCCGCACAACCGACTTGATCCACGCACCTCAGCGTCGCCGCCGATCAACGAGGTATGCCAATACACTCCACACGATTTTGCTCCGGACCTACAGTCCCGCAGCGAGTCGCGGCAGCCCTCAGTATCTTGGGTGGCGGTGCCATTGCTGCGGCGCGAATCCCTATGGAGGTCAGGCCGACAGGGCTCGCCTGACCGCGCGAGAAGCCAGTGGGGGTCAGCGAGGTTGAGCGCTCATCCCGTCAGCCGGCGCGACCCGAGCGCCCAGCGGTCGACGACGGCGTCGCAGCGCGTGTCCGGCCACCGTAATGGGAGTCGTGACGCAGCAATGGCACCGCAACCAGGACTGCAATGCAGAACGCGTCGCTGCCCCGACTCTCCTTGATCGGCGGCGAACGCTGAGGTGCGTGGATCAGCGATCAGCACTAGACGACCGACACGCCGGGTGAGCCAGCTTCGATCTCGCCGATGACCGCCGCGTGCTGAAAGCCCTCGCGCCGGAAGCAGTCGAGCACGTCGTTCACGGACTCGGGCGCGCACGCGACGAGCAGCCCTCCGCTCGTCTGCGGATCGGTCAGAATCGCCTGCTCCACGGCACCGTGCCCCGTCAGATCGACGAGGTTGCCATAGCCTTTCCAGTTGCGGGCCGAGCCGCCGGTGACCAGTGCCGTCGACGCCAACGATCGCGCGTCAGTGAGCAGCGGGATCGAGCTCCACTGCACATGCGCGCGCACATCGGATCCGCGGCACATCTCCAACAGATGACCGAGGAGCCCGAATCCGGTCACGTCGGTGAGCGCATGCACACCTGGCATCTGGGCCAGAGTCATGCCTGGTGTATTGAGCTGAGTCGTGCTGGCGATCAGCTCCCGGTATTGCGCCTCCGTGATCTGCTGCTTCTTGGCGGCAGCGCCATAGAGACCAACGCCGAGAGCCTTGCCCAGAATGATCCTGTCTCCCGGCTCCGCGTCCGCGTTGCGCTTGACATGCCGCGGGTTGACCAGGCCAATCGCTACGAGACCGTAGATCGCTTCGACCGAATCCACGCTGTGACCGCCGGCGACTGGAATGCCGGCTCGCGAGCAGACGGACTCTCCGCCTTCGAGAATGCGCCGAATCGTATCGACCGGCAGCTTGTCGATTGGCATCGCCACCAGCGCCAGCGCGAACAGCGGCCGCCCGCCCATGGCGTAGACGTCGGAGATGGCGTTGGTCGCCGCGATGGCGCCGAAATCAAACGGATCGTCCACGATCGGCATGAAGAAGTCCGTGGTCGCAACGATTGCCTGGTCTTCGCTGATGCGATAGACGGCCGCATCGTCGCTGGTCTCGATGCCAACGAGGAGATCGGGTGGAAGCAGCCCGCGGCTTCCTGATTTCGCGATGATTTGTTCGAGTACGGCAGGCGCGAGCTTGCAGCCGCACCCTCCGCCGTGCGACAGGCTGGTGAGAGATACGGTCGGGTTCACGGCTTTGGATTCTACAGAAGGGTGAGCAGACGTGATGAAGGGTCAGATCGCGATCTGACCCCATCACACACTGCTAACGGGTCCGGCGAAAGCCGGACACTACCTCACGTCCGGCTTAAGCCGGACACTACGTACTACTTCAGGTGCTTGTTGACCAGTTTGGTCATTTCGAACATGTTGACCTGCGCCTTGCCGCCGAAGACCGTCTTCAACGGGGCGTCGGCCTTGATCATCCGCCTGTTCTTGGCGTCCTGCAGCTTGTTCTTCTTGATATAGGCCCAAAGCTTCTTCGTGACCTCGGTGCGCGGAATCGCCTTCGAGCCGACAACCTCGGCGAGCGCCGGGCTCGGGGTCATCGCCTTCATGAACGCAGCGTTCGGCTTTCTCGCGCTCTTCTTCTTCGCGGTCTTCTTCGCAGCCTTCTTCGCTTTCTTAGCCATCTGCTCTCCTTTAAGTGTTCGGGCCTGTCCCGCCGAAGCCTTTGGCGAAGGCGGATACCTACCGGCGCGAGCTCTCGCGCCGCTGTTCGAACGACAAGTTGTTCGAGAAGAACGGCAGGACCTTTTCTTCCAGCCGCTGTGGAATGCGGTTGCCGTGGTCGCCCTCGTAGGTTTCGAACGTGTGCGCGATGCCGAATCGCTTCAGTGCCTCGACGAGGACCTGGTTACTGGTGATCAGATTGTCCTGAAGGCCGATGTCGAGCGCGATGGCCTTCATTTTCTTCAGGTTGGGTACGTTTTGATCGAGCATCGCCACCGGCGAGTTGGCCGCCCATTTCACCGCGACCGCGGGCTGTACTTCGCCGTTCCTGGTCGGCAGATCGAGATACAGCGGCGGATTGGCGGGATTCGGGGCCCACGCTGCGGCGCGGGCCAGTGTGCCCTGCGCGCCTCGGTTGCCTCGTGCTTCTTCAGTGGTGCGAATCGATTCCGCCGGTGACGGCCCACCACCGCGCGGCGGCCGAACGGTGCCTTCATTTAGACAGCATGAGCTGAGCGCGTATATCGCCGCGAAGACATCCGGTCGCTTCATGCCGATCCGCAACGTCCCGTAGCCGCCCATCGAGTGACCAGCGAGACCGCGGCTGTCCCGTGTGGCGAGCGTGCGGTAGTTGCGGTCCATGTAGGCGACGAGATCGTCTGCGATGTAGCCCTCCCAGTTCCCTGCGGTAACGGAGTTCGAATACATGCTCCCACCGTAGGCGTTCATCGCATTCGGCATCACGAGAATCATCTCGCGCGCCGCGCCGGACCCATACACACGCTCGGCGATGCGATGCAGTTGCCGACCGGTCTCACCGAAATAGCCCAAGTCGGTTCCGGTGTAGCCGTGCAGCAGATACACCACAGGATAACGCCTGCTTCGATCCTGTGCGTAGCTAAGCGGCAAATAGATCGACACTTCGGGCGACGCGGACTCGCCCATCAAGTTGCCTTCGAGCGACTTGCCAGGGACCTTGACGCGCTGGAGCGAACCCTTCAACGCCGGCGCTGTCTCCTGTGCCGTCGCGACGATGCCACCGCCGATGCCTACGACGAGTGCAAGGGCCGCTGTGCGAATCATCATTATTTCCTCCCGAGCGAGGCCTTGATATCTGCGACTGATGTCAGTCGATCGGGATTCAACGAGTGCACCGACAAGATCCGCTCCGGGTCGAGCTTGAGCCGCTCGATGTTGTCGAGGAACACCATCGTCCCGACGACCGGTGGATTCGGCACGGGCTGCGCTGCCGTCGGCAGGTTGAACATGTCGGCATAGGCGAGGATCCGCTCCTTCGGCAGATACACGATCAGGTTCCCGTCCACGTGAGGCAGGCCCTTCACCAGGTGCACTTCCACGGTGCGGGTCGCATCCTGGAAGACGCGCTTATCGCCGGTGATGCCTTCGATCTTCAGCTTCTTTCCGGACTTAGACATGGAATCCGGCGCGAGTGTGCGCGGCGCGCTCAGGGCGCGCTCGAAGAACGGCACGTTCACCTGATGCGTCACGATGGTGATGCCTTCTGCGACCGCAGCCGGTAATCCGCTCGTGTGATCGAAGTGATGATGCGAGATCACACCGTAGCGAATCGGCTTGTTCGGGATGACCTTCTTGGCCTCGGCGATGATCGCCTGCGACCGCGCCTCGTTCTGCGGTCCGGGCTCATACAGGAAAATGTGATCGGCGAACTCGACGGCCAGCGCGTTGTAGGCGCCGTTGATGCGGTAGACGCCGTCAGCCAGCTTCTCGGACGTCGGTCCCTGCGGCGCGCCAGGACCGCCAGGGCCTCCCGGACCACCGCCACGACCGGCCGGAGACGGCGGGATCGTGACCAGCTGTTGGATGTTCGCCGGATTCGCATTCGCCCCGAGGATCTGCGCTTCGAACGTCGGCGACCCGCCCCGGTTCTGCACGATGGAGGCCGGGTACTTCAGACCACCGAGCGCCTCGCGGTACTCGGTGTAGATCGACTCGACCAGCATGTCACCAAAGATCGGATTCTCGAGCCATGTCTCGACGCGCTCAACCATGTTTGCTGGATTGATGTACCCGACGACCTTGTACGGCTGTCCGCCGGACGACTTCACCGGCGCATTCCAGGTGACCACCTGGAATCTTCGTCCGCCCACCGTCTGCGCTTTCGCGGACGCGTTGTTGGCGGCAGCGCCTTTGAGGAAGCCCCACGGCGTCACCCAGATCTCGAGCTGCTGTGCCCAGGCCGCGTTCTCCTTGGTGATGTTCTGCTGGAACGGAGCCTGCGCCGCAGGGCCGCCGGTCACGGGCGCCGCGAAGGTCACGCCGGCCGCGCGCGATACCGGCTGCGTGAAATCAATCGACCGGACGTAGTCATTGACGTTCGTGCGCGGCCATTGCCCGTTGGCGTTGTTCGATTGTCCAAGGTTGAAGTTCGCGCCCGACCCGTAATAGGTGATCGAGTTGAGACCATCGACGCCCATCGCCTTCGAGGCGGTGGCGATGACCGTCTTCGCGTCCTGCGCCGCCGCGGTCGAGGCCATCAGGCTGACGACGACGAGGGTCGCACCCCACTTGCTGATCATGATTTCCTCCGGGATGGCGCTGCTCGCGCCCGCCGCTACATTATGTTGTTGCGCGCTTCTGCTCAAGCGTTTGTTTCGATTTCATAGTGACAGGAGCGACTGTGCGCGTGCTTTGAGCCGCGCAATGCACGCATCGATGTCAGGCCCCTCGGCGAAGACGGTACAAATCGGCTGCCCTTTCGTGAGCCGCTCGCCGGGCTTCGGAATATCCCGCACTGTCTCGTTGCCCAGCCACGCCCGTGTGTCACCAACGACGGCATTCTCCCGCGCGAAGACGATGGCCTTGCCGAACATTGACCGAATCCGGCGCGCGCTCGAGAGGTCGAAGTCCGGCAGCACGCGCTCCGCGCACGCCGTGGCGTGGACGCCGAACATCGACACGCCGTACTGCCGCTCAACCAGCTCCATCGACGAGGTCCAGCGAGGATTCACCTCGATCGCATAGGGCACGTCGTCACTGACGATGCAGTCGATGCCATTGAGGCCGATGAGCCCGAACTGCTCCGTCACGGCGCGCGCTATCGCGATGAGCGACTCGACGACTCTATCCGTGAACAAATTGTCGTCTGCGGACGCGAGAACATTGCCGCAGTATCGATATCCCGACGCGCCGAATGCCGCGTCGCCAATCAACTGACGCGAGATACCGAGTGGTACCGCTCGCCCACCAGCAGCCACAAAGACGACCGATACCGGTACGCCGTCGATGCGCTCCTGCGCGTAAGAACCCGGGGACACCGGTGTGTCTGGAGTCCACGGCCTCACTCCGTGACCGCCCCCGGACCGGAACGGTTTCACGAGCCACTGCTTGCTTCGGGCCAGATCGCGTGGAACGTCTACCCGCGTGAGTGGCGTGGCGAACCCGCGCCTGCGAAGCGCGCCGGCCAGCAGGAATGGATCGCGAACACGGCGGAGCGCGTCGGGCGCATTGCCCCACAGCGCGCGACTTGCCCTGAGCGCAGTCGAAGGGCCAGACGTCAATGCGTCGATCGCGCGGAAGTGATTTTCGAACGGCGAGAGGTAGACCACCGCATCGGCAGCGATGTCGCGCACCGATTCCGCCGCAGCCTGCGCCGTGAACGGCGCGCCGTCGTCACGTGGCAGCACAAGGCTCCGGGCGGAGGGATGCTGGTCGAGATCGCCGAACGCGTCGATGGCGACGACATCGAAGCCGGCGTTCGCCGCAGACTCGGCCGCTGCGCGCGTCGAGACACCGGCCACGAGCACTCTCGTCGTCACGAGTTGATGCCGAGTCGTGCGCGGGCGTCCTCGCGAGCCACCAGGAACAGATGATCGAGCACCGTGCCACTCGCGCCGCGGATGTCCATACGGTCGACGAGCGACTTCGCCTGACCCCCGCTCAGACCGTCGGCGATGAGCGCTGCGCCCTGCGCGGCCTGGCTCGTGGTGGCCTCGAACCCCTGGAGCGCATGGAACGAAACGCCATCGACGACGCCGCGCAGCCGATGCGCGAGCTCATCGCGCACACGCGGGCCGCGCGCACTTCGTCCCGAGAGCACGACCTCATGCGCCTGCGGCACTGCGACGGCCAACGCGGATACCGCCTTGGCGGCGCTCTCCATGAACGCCTCCCATGCGACACGAGCTGCGGGAACTTGTGACGATGCGAGATCCTCGGCAGACGCATCGGGCAGACCGGCGACGGCGGCGGCTCCGCCCGAGAACACCAGGCTCTTGCTGATGTTGCCGGCCAGGAACGCGACTTCTGCGTCGAGCGCCCCTGCGGCCCGCAGGCCGAGCGGGCCCGATGATCCGCCGACGCCATCGACAATACGTCCGCCATCAACGGCCAGTGCCGCACTGAATGCGCCGCCGAGTTCGAGCAGGATGAACGACACATCCTGCACTGCGCAACGCCGGCGTTCGGCACGCTCGCGAATCGCCAGCGCCGCGGCGCACACCTTATCGGCGGTGCCCATGTCCACGCGATTGACCTTGCGATGCGCGGGAACGGTCGCGAGCTGGACGACCCCGGGCGTGAGAAGGACCGGCGACGACAGACGACCAAGGGCGCGGACCAGCGAACGGAGCCCGCCGATGCCACCCGACTCGCCTTCGGCCGCGAGAAACGCCAGACGCAGGTCTGCGTCGGTCAGATCACGCGCCGCGGTGAGCGGCAGTCCGTAGCCCGACGGTCCTACGACCAGATCTAGCGGCGCGTACTGTTCAAGAAGATCGGGAAGGCGTGACGGCGATGCGAGGGCTTCAGCGGTCGGAATCGAGAGATCGAGAAAGACCCAGCCGTCATTCAGACCAAAGAGATCGACACTGACGGTGCCCGGATCGATTCCGATCACTCGCGGCAATGGTGACCTCGTAACTCACACAGAACCTGCAATGTCTGCGATGGTCTCCGCGTCGAGTACCTGATCGTTCTTCTCGAAGAGCCTCGCGATGCAGGCTTTGTGGATCTTCATCTTGAGATTACCGACGCCGAGCGCACCGAACGTCGTGACACCCTCGCGATCGGTCTTGTTGTCGGTGACCTCAATGCCTTCTACGCCGAGCGGCGGCACCGCGTTGACGTCCACGGCCACCTTCAGTCCTGAACGGCCCATCCATGCGTCCTGCGGCACGAGACACACACCCGCCGGACCGGCGCTGAGGAACACCTCCGCACCATCGAGCGCCGCGTTGGCGCCGGAGGCATCGGCCAACGTCACCTCGCGCACGGCGACGCCAAACCGTTCCTGAATGCGCCGGCTCAAACTGCCATCCGCGGCGCGGCGCGTCGTCACCGTCACCTGCGCGCCTGCCTTTGCCAGGAGTCCTGCCGCGCGAATGCCCACCGGACCCGATCCGGCGAGCACCACGACACGCTTGCCGGTGACATCGCCAAGCGCCTGCTGAATCCGGACGACCGCCGCAACGGCCGTCGTGTTCGAGCCGTTCGAGTCGAGCATCACCGACACGCGCATGGGACCGAAGAAGGCTTTCTTCACTTTGGCGAGCATGCGCTCGCCGACGGGCATATTGGTCCCGCCGATGAAGATCGCGGTGTTGTGCAGGTCCTTCGGTCCACGCGTGAAGATCGCGCCGTGGACGAGATCGCGCACCGTGTCTTCCGTGACGCCGCCATACGCCATGACATCGTCGGCGCCGCCATCGCGCGCCACGACACCATCGAAGACACTCGGATGCAGAGAACTATCGAGCTGTATAAGCAGTTTCTTCACGATCGCGGTGTAAGGGCGACGCATGCGTCGCCCTTACGATGTCGCACGCGCCACCCGTACGGAGGAATTTACTTCGGAGAGTAAGGATGCTTGGCGCTCTTCGAGCCCGACACAACCTCGTCTACCGTCGGCTTCTTTCCGAGTGCGCGGGCGATTGATTCCTTGGTCGCCTGGTAGTTGTAGTCGTAGATCTTGTGATCGTCGCTGGCGTCCCAGTGGATGAACACGCCGACAAGGATGCACAGGTCATCAGCCCTGTCCTTGGGGATGAGGCCGCTCGCTACGGAGTCGACCACAGCACGTGCCACCGCTGCCTGCGCAGGTCCGAACATCTGGACCGCCTGCTTGGCGCCCTTGATGGTGACCTTGTTGAAGAGCAGGGTGTCGGGCTTGGCCGGAAGGTTCGGGGCTACGACTGCGAGGAGCGTCGTGAAGCCGTCCTTGTTGTTCGCGAGCGCATTACAGAACGCCGAGCCGGCAGGCCCCGACTTGGAGCCAATGATCAGGTCGATGTGCGCGACCTCGTTGCCATCGCCGACCAGCGACTCACCGAGAAAGAAGTCCGCTGCCATGTCGAAGAACTCCTGTCGAAAATGTAGTGAGCAACTCTGGCCGTGCAGGGCCCGGTCATGCGACCTCGTGGCCGGCCAGAAAACCGAACGACTATATCACCATCAGTGCGTCAGGATGCCCTCAGTAAGGGATTGTTTCCCGGCTTCGCCATCGCTACGACGCGGCACCCTCTGTTCGAGGACGGAACAATCATGCTGGTCGCAGAAATCGGCCAGCGCCGCTGTGACTTCGTCTCGCGCGTTGCGCTCGGCGCGGGCACGGAGCGCTCCGCTGATCTGTCGCTTCACGTGCATGGCAAGTTGGAGCAGATCGACGGATACGAGTGGCGGAGAAATGGTGCCGGGCGGTATCCGTTTCGGGGTAACTTCGCCACTCAATTCCCGTCGGAGCGCTTCGAGCACGGTCTCCGGCGGCGTGAATTCCTCGGTGACGGTGGCGCGGAAATCAGCCTTCCTCTCCGGCGGCAGTTGCAGCACGGCCGGCCGGTTCAGCCGCTCTTTAATCCGATCGATGGAGACTGGGAGTTCTGGTGGGTTCTGCTCCGCGGCCGTCTGAGCGGCGCACGCCAGGGCGCAGCCGAACAACAGCGTGAGGAACGTCATGATCCTCAGACGCCATGGTGACCCAATCGGCCGCTCGTGCCATCCCTCATGACAGACTAGGCGATAGCGCAGTCACGATGCCGACGCCATGCCGCGTCGCGGTCGCGACTCGCACGCCGGGAAATTGTCGGCGCTCGTACTCTGACGCTGCGCGCGCGTGTAACTGCTGGCTCGCAGCGACATGCGCCACAGGCTCAAAACGTCAGTCGTTATCCGCGGCAACCAGAACGGGACGGAACACACGCGGCCTGAATCGCTCCACCAATTTCCGGCTTCGCCTGGCGCTCGGCACGCTCGCACGCGCCCGCCACGCGGCAGCCATCGGCGCGAAGCAGTGCGTGCCAACGCGGCGGCGCAATCGCACCGACACCGTCAGAACGCTAGCACCGACCAGCGCTATCGTCTTGCACCGACAACCGCTCGAACCCTGTGCACTGACAGGCCTTCGCCTGATCCGCATCAACCAGCGCCAGCTAGCGGGCCGAGCAGGGTGACGGATTCCAACCCGCTGTGTCGCGCAGTTTCTTGAAGTCGGTCGTCGTCAGGTAGGGCCGGGTGAAGTACACCGGGTCTTCGACCTTCGTCGTCACCGTCATCCACTGATCGCCGTTCGGCATGGTGTTGAGATCGTAGTACTCGGTGACGACGGCCTTGGCGCTGTACGGCGCACCGTTTTTGCGCACGTAGCCTGGACGCAGGTTCGTGGTGACGACCTTCAGATTGCCGGTCCGCGCCGCGCCGCGTCCGCCAGCGGCATATTCCCACTGCGCAACAGAGTGTCCCTGCCAGGTTGGCTCGCCGGATGCAGTGTCCGATTTTAGCCGGACGGCCTCTGCGGCGGGCCCGAACCGTAGCAGACGCGTCTGCGTGCCCGCGTCAGTGTCGATCTTCAGCGTGTTGCCGTCTTCCCACGAGATGCGCAGCCGACCGGGCACACGCATGATGTTCGCGGCGCCATACGCGCGGCACTGCTCGCCGGCGGCTTCGTCCTTCGCCGGGTCCCAGCTGTCGGCGACTTTGCGGGCTTCGGCATTGAGCGGCAGCGAGTCGTACACGCCCTTCTTGGGCGTGACCATCCGCCACTTCCAGTCTTCGACAACGACAGAGACCCAGTTGCCAGTGAGATCGATCGCGGCCGCGTCGCGCGCCGCGGGTGGAGGACCGCCCCGGCCTGCGCCTCGTTGCGCGTAAAGAGGCGTCGCGGCGGCGATCATTAGGGCGATGATCACGGTCCGCCTGAAGGCGGACACCACAGATGTAGTGTCCGGCTTTAGCCGGACCAGTGAATTAGTCAACCGCTTCACCGGAACGCGTCCCCCATGTAAACCCATCGAGCGGCCGCTTGAGGCTGAGCATCAGCGCGCGGTACTCGCCGGGCACGCGTGATGGACGTGCAGTCACCGTGATCTCGTCGCCGACCTTGAGTGACTCGCGCTTGACGCCCTGCGCGCCGAGTTGCGTCGTGCCGGCCCACTCGACCGCCCATCGCTTCACCTCGCCATGCTCGTCGGGCGCTTCCATGTGCACGAACGAGTGCGGATTGCGCAGCACGAACTGCACGAGCTTCCCTTCAAGCTTGACCTCTTTGGTGACATCGTAGGTCGCTGCGTATGAGTGGTGGGCATACGCGGCGGTGCCCGCGATCAGTGCGACGCCGATGACCAGAAGAAACGTTCGCATCACTACACTCCCTCACGTCCGCCTAAAGGTGGACACTACATCTTCACTGTCGAGTACACCGCGTCGATGAACATGTCGGTCGTCCACGGGCCGGTGGTCGATCCAAAGCGCCCGTCGAAATCCATCGTCGGCCGCGCCGCCTTCACCTGCGCGAGCGTCATGCCCTTGCGCTTCAGATCCTTCACGCGGTCGCGGATCATCGTCACCATGTTGCGATACGCCGCGACGTCCGCCGTATCCGACAGCCGTCCGCGGCCCGGAATAATCCACGTGCCGCCCTGCGCGCGGTACTCCGCGACGGCGATATCGAGGATCTTGTTCAGGCCACCGATGATGCCGTCGATGGTTCCGCCCTTGTCCACTTCGATCACCGGATAGCTCACCGTGGAGTACAGATTGCCGGCGGCAATCACTTCCGAGTGGCGGAAGAAGACGAAGCTGTCGCCGTCGGTCGTCGCGTTCGGCGCGTGGTAGACGATCACCGCCTCGCCGTTCACGTACTCCGGCAGCTTGTGGAACTCGTCGAAATAGGTGTCGGTGGGCCACGACGCTGCTGGCATCGGCGAGGCCTTGCCGGCAGGCGCACTCATTCGATTGAGCACTTCCTCGTGCGCGATCACCGATGCGCGTGGGCCGACGTTCTCGACTGCGCCACCGAACTGCGATCCGCGCGGGAAGAAGCCGGTGGTGGCGATGCGCTCATTGCCGCCGATCCGATCCGCAGCGGCGCTGGTGTTGATGATGTAGCGCAGCGGTCGCGCCGGCGCCGGCGCACTGATGACCGCACCGATGTAGGGACTTGACCAGCCCCACTTGCCGGGACAGTTCGCACCGAAGCACTGGTTGGCAGTCGGATTCGCCGATACGGCACTGGCGAGCTGGCCAACCGCCGACAGAATCTTGTCGGACATCTTTGCGTCGCCGGTATCCACCAGCATGATGCCGTCGGCACCGATCGAAACCGTCAAGTTGGTGCCGTTCGCAACGGCCATGTAGATGTTGCCCTGCGCGGGCAGGATGTGGACCTCTCCATCGCGCGGGCTCGACTCGGCGAGCCGTTTGGCGACGTCGTTCGCCGAGCGAGAGGACGGTACTTTCAGATCGGCGACCTTGACTGCGCCGCCATTCAAAGTGGTGCGATACTCGGGATAGATCGTCTTCACTCCGCCGCGTGTCGGTTCAACGGGAATCCACTCGCTCGTCTTGAGCCACTCGCCAAGCGCGGTGTTCTGACCGGGAAGGAAGTGAGGCACCCAATGCCGGTCGGTACCGCCGTTCTCGGCAAAGGACGACGCGTTGCAGGTTTCAGTCGCGACCGTGGACGTCGTGTCGTAGGTATAGGTCGTCGATTCGACGTACGGCTCGTCCATGTAAATCGGGTCATCTGTGACCGTGACGATGGTGAGGATCTCGTCGTGGCGAGTGAGGTACTCGGTCATCGTCAGCATATCGCTGGTCTGCGGACCGCCCCGCTTCAAGTACCCGTCCTTGAGATGCGTCGTCGTGATCTTGAGTGTGTTGCCGACCCACTCACCCGTCGAGAAGCCGGTCCACGTGTGCGGCGCGTAGGCGGGCGGATGCGGCCGGCCGTCCATGAACACAGGCCGGTCGAGCGAGCGCATGAACTGAACGTGGTAGACGCTGATGCTGCGGGTGAGCGGATCCTGCTCCTTGAGGATGCGTGCACCGCCGAGGCCGCGCCACTGATGCGGAGCCGAGTGTGGACGGCACTGATACTCCGGCGTGCCCCAGATCGATTCGGCAGTCGTGTCCGACCGCATCCGTCCGGCGTCGTTGAAAGGAATGCCGAGGTAGTCGCCGAGCGGCGGCTGCGCCGTGGTGTCCTGCTCGTTATTGTCGAGACGCCACTCGCCGGCGATGTCAGGCGGAATGGCGGGGCGCGCCGGTTGCGCCGCTCCACGAACGTCGGCAAACACGGTCACGGCCACGACGGCCAGCAGCACTCTTTTCATACGACCCCTTACGCCGTCACGGGCGTCCGGGCGCCGGCCGATCGGGCGTTCGCACGCAGCGGCCGCACCAACAAGGTCAAGACGAAGCCGACCGCAAGCAAACCCGCGAGCACCTCCAGCGGCGTATCGTAGATATTGACACGATCCGCGCCCGGCGGCAGCGCCGCTTTTGCGCGGTTCGACAACTCGGTGATGATCAACGGCCCGACAATCGCGGCCGCGCTCCAGGCCGTCAGCAGCGCCCCGTGAATGGCGCCGACGTTCTGCGGTCCGAAGATGTCAGCGAGGAACGCCGGAATGGTGGCGAACCCGCCGCCGTACATCGTGAACACGATGAACAGGCTGGCCTGGAACAGCCACCAGTTACCGCTCGACGCCAATCGCGGAATCAGCAGGAACAAGAAGACCTGCGTCACGAAAAAAATCGCGTAGGTGTTGCGCCGGCCGATATAGTCGGACCCCGACGCCCACATGAAACGGCCGCCAGCGTTGAACAGGCTGATCAGGGAAACGACGACGCCGGCCTCGAGGGGGGTGCGCTTGAACATGTCCTGCATCATCGGCGAGGCCTGGGCAAGAATGCCGATGCCCGCAGTGACGTTGATGAACAGGATGCCCCACAGCAGATAGAACTGAAGCACGCGGATCGCCTCGTTCCTCGACACGCTGCTCGTAGCGATCATCGGATTCGTCGTCGCGGGCGGCGTCCAGCCCGGCGGCATCCAGCCGGTTGGGGGCAACTCCATCAGCCGCGAACCGAGCAGCATCACGATCAGGTACACGACGCCGAGCATCATCACCGTCGGCGCCACGCCGAAGCGATCCATGAACAAGACGTTGAGATATCCGGCGATGAATGCGCCACCGCCAAAGCCCATGATCGCCATGCCGGTGGCCATCCCGCGGCGATCGGGAAACCATTTCACCAACATGCTCACCGGCGAGATGTAGCCGAGACCGCAGCCGATGCCGCCGATCACCCCCATGCCGAGGAACACGAGCACGGACTGACGCATCGCGAGACCCAGGCCGCCAATCAGCAGACCGGTCCCGAAGAACAGCGCCGCAGCTGTTGCGGCGACGCGCGGCCCGCGACGCTCGACCCACGGGCCGCCGAATGCCGCGCTCAATCCGAGGAGCGCCAGCGCGGTGGTGAACGTCGTATACGGCGGGCTGAACCACCACGGCTCATCCGGGAACAACGCCTGGATAGGCCGGTTGAACGTACTCCACGCGTACACCGATCCGATGCACACGTGAACCAGGACGGCGCCAATGGGGATGCGCCAGCGGTTTGGTGTCACGGGGCGCAATTTAGTAGGTCAAAGGGCAAAGGTCAAAGGGCAAAGGGTCAGGGCAAAAGGTCGGGCTCGGTCAAAGGTCAAACGTCAGGGCAACGTCCAGGACAGTCCGTTACTGAAGTCTGCGGCGGATCGAGTCGCCTGCGGCGCGGGTGCCGAGTGTTCCGCCGACATCTCGCGTGGTTTCGCGGGCCTGCACCGCGGCTTCGACGGCTCGCTCTATGCGGTGCGCCTCGTTGAATTTGCCGAGATAGTCGAGCATCAACGCCGCCGACAAAATGGCGCCGACGGGATTCGCTACATCCTTGCCGGCAAGCGGTGGGGCCGAACCGTGCACGGGCTCGAACATCGATGTGCGGCCTGGATGAATGTTGCCCGACGCCGCCATACCCAGCCCACCTTGCAGCGCGCCGCCGATGTCGGTGATGATGTCGCCGAACAGGTTGTTGGTGACAACGACCTGGAACTGTCCCGGGTTCTGCACGAGCAGCATTGCGAGTGCATCGATGTAGAAATGCGTCGCCTCGATCTGCGGATAGTCACCACGCACTTCCTTGAACACCCGCTGCCACAACGCGTGACCGTCGGACATCGCGTTGCTCTTGTCGGCCATCGCCACTGAACGCAGTCCGTGCAGGCGCGCGTGGTCGAAGGCATGACGCACGATTCGACTGACGCCCTTGTAGGTGTTGATCTCTTCCTGAACGGCGACCTCATCCGGCGTTCCGGCCTTGAAACGACCTCCCACGCCGACGTAAACGCCCTCGGTGTTCTCGCGAAAGACGACGAAGTTCACGTCGGCGCGCGTGCGACCCTTGAGCGGGCAGAGTCGATCGTCGAGCAGCCTCACCGGCCGGTAGTTCACATACAGGTCGAGCTCGAAACGTGTGCCGAGCAGGATGTCGCGCGCGTGGCGGTTGTCGGGCACACGCGGATCGCCGAGTGCGCCGACGAGGATCGCGTCGAACGAGCGCAGTGTGTCGTAACCGTCCGGCGGCATCGTTTCGCCGGTGGCGAGAAAGTGATCTGCACCCCAGGGCAGATGATGCAGATCGAGGCCGCCAATCGCCTCGAGGATCTTCACCGCCTCGGCGATCACCTCTTTGCCGATGCCGTCGCCGGGAATGACCGCGATTCGATGTGCCACTTGCGGATTCTAGCCGTGTGTCGGCTTCAAAGCGGTGCAGGACCGTAGGTCGCTTCGCAAACCGACTTGATCCGCGCACCTCAGCATTCACCTCCGACCAACGAGGTATGCCATCGCGCGAGAAGACTCCGGGGAGCATGCCAGCTCACGGAGCTGGCGCCAGCGGCCAGCACGCGTCCTCGCGGCGCGGTCCGGCCACCCGTAACGGGAGTCGCCACACAGCAATGCCAACGCTGGCTGTCGATGTCGGCTCAAATTCGAAACACAACAGGACGCGTCTTCGTGCCCCTCGTGATCTTCGTGTGCTTCGTGGTTATACTCCGGCCTCATGACCCGTTTGTTCGCAGCTGCTTGCATCGCTCTCATCGGTGCGGCGCTCGCCGCGCAATCACGGCCGGTATCGACGGCCGGCAGCGACTGGCCGATGTACTCCTACAACCTCGCGGGCACGCGCTATTCACCGCTGACCGACATCAACACCAACAACGTGAGTATGCTGACGCAAGCGTGGTCCGTACGGCTCACGCAACCTGCTGCAGGTCGTCG
>Ga0126304_10000242_pt1 | contig 19905 bp, 18 predicted proteins | sample Plot25_FD_92538 | JGI IMG/M metagenome (GOLD analysis project Ga0126304, IMG submission 92538) | Serpentine soil microbial communities from UC McLaughlin Reserve, CA, USA - Plot25 | ecosystem: Environmental > Terrestrial > Soil > Grasslands | place: USA: UC McLaughlin Reserve, Lake County... | reverse complement strand
TGGAGGCGGAGCTGGGGCGGCGGCGCTCGCCTTGGTACGAGAGGTTGTTCGGTTGACGCCAAAGGAGACAAGGCGTCGATGGTCAGGAGGATGATTCTAGAGTGGAGCCGAGGGGATTCGAACTCCTCTGTACTTTCCTGCACTGGTGTACCACTGGTGTAAACGGCACGGCGAGGATCGGCCACTCTTTCCGAGAATACCTCCCTGCTCAAACTAGCCGGCCGGCTCTCGCGGAGTAGGTTGGTCTCGGCGTGTCCGGTGACGTCGCGCTCGGTCTCGTCTGGGTGTTCTCGCCCTCGGTGAGCACTCGTCCGTCTTTGTCCACGAGGACACTTCCGAATGGGCGGTCGCCGCGTAGGCGCGCCTGCTCAGCAAGCTCTATGGCGTGGCGAAGATGACACGCGCCCGGTAAAGTGAGTGCTCCCTCACAGATCTCGACAGTCAGGCATATCATCTTAGTGCTGCCTTTTCCTGCCCTTCTCCTCTCCGGCCACCGGAGCAAACAACCACGCGTGGAGCCGGACGCTTCTGCGGTTGGCTGCATCGCGTCCGTCGATCTCTGCCGTCTAGCTTCGCCTCCGCTTTCTCCACCAGGTGGCAGCCGCTACCACTGCTCCGGTGGCTAGTGCAAAGCGCGCAACCGTTCTTGTGCTCACCTCCAGACTGTGTACCCTGGACACGGGTTCCAGCAGCGGCTGCTCGACGTCCACCGTGCTAGTCCTATCCAGTAGCGTTACCGTGCCAGCGTCGCCATTGACGCGAATGTTCTGTCCGCTCTGGATGCGGCGGGTCGCCACGCCGGTCCCGAGCACGGCGGGAATGCCGTACTCGCGGGCCACGATTGAACTGTGGCTCAAGGGTCCGCCGACGTCCGTGACCACCGCGGAGGCCATGGCGAAGAGCGACGTCCATGCCGGGGTGGTGATGGCCGCCACCAGCACCTCTCCCGCTCGCATCTGGCCGAAGTCCTCCGGGCCGCCAAGCACGCGCGCCTGGGCCGTAACCTGGCCTCCGCTGGCCGCAACACCCTTGATGGTGTCGCCGGTCTGCTCCTCGGATGCCGCTGGCATCAGCCTCTCCATAGCCATGAACCAAGAGTCTTTGGGGAGTAGCTGCGGGGGCGTGACCCGCCTCTGTCCCCGCCAGAGCATCTCGCGCTGCGCCACGGTATCCGAGAGGCTGCCGAGTCGTGTCTCGCCCGCGTCCAGAGATGCGGCGGTCTTCTCCGCCTCGTCCCGGCTCAGCCAGAACACGTCGGAGGGTTTCTCCACGGCCCCTGCCTCGAAGAGGCGGCGGCCCAGCTCGAGGAGCATCCCGCGCATAACGGGCCAGGCAAGGCCCACGTCGGCGAGGGCGTCCTCGCGTACAGGCGCTACGTCCTGGGCCCACTTGAGCAACCTGCCAAAGACTTTTCGCCGCGGGACTTCCAACCGCTCCAGCACCGCCCTTGTGGCCTCCTCGCGGCGCTCGACGGTCCTCCTCTGACGCTCGTAGGGGTTCTGTCGTTCACCCTGGAGATAGAATTTGAGCGTGTCGAAGAGCAGCGCGGGGTCGTCGGCGGGGACGGCGTTCACGAAGTCCAGGTTGTAGACGGTGTGTCCGTAGCGGTCCAGGTAGGTCTGGAAGCGGGACCGCCACTCGTGCCATACCCCTTCCTCCACGCCTGCGGGCGGCTCATCGGCATGGAGCAGTCCCAGCGCCACCTGGTCAGACGGTGTGCCCTCCAGCACTCGCGCGAGGCCAGGGTGCTCGCGGGACCAGGTACCCAGGTCGTAGAGTGACTTCTCGGCCCGGATGGGCATGCTCTCGAAACCCAGCAGGAAGGTCTGTGCCGGGGGATCCCCTACGCGCCTGACGAGCCGATTGTAGAACCCGGTGAACAGTAACTCGCTGGTGGCTGCGAGCGGTATGATCGTCTGCACCGAGGTGTAGTACTCGGTTCCCGCGTCCAGGAGTTCTCGCGCGCCCGCAAGGAGCCCCGTAGCTGGCAGGTCGTCGAGCGGCTTCGCTTCCCATCCTTCGACCGTCTTTTTGTAGCGCGGGTGAGAGTACTCGCGCCAGCGTGTTACGCTGCCCCTTTCCCCGCTCCCCATCAGCACTCGGAAGGCCGCGGGACTCTTCGCGAGGAGACGCCACATAGCAGCGAGCTTGTAATAGTAGTAAGCGTAGCCGTTGACGGTCGGGAAGCCCAGGTCGTCCTCGCGCAGGATGTGCCTACCGAGGAGTTCGTCCATGAGTTTTTGGAGTGATCGCACTACCGACCCCTCGATGAGGTCGGCGAACAGCGGCGAGAGCGGGTCGGGCATCTGCTCGACGATGCTGGCACGCGCGTACATGCCTCCGGTTTCGGGGACGCTCCAGTCGGTCGGCGGGTCGGCCATGGGCTCCGGCAGGGCGGTGATCGGACGGGACTGCACGATGGCAAACTCTCCATCTGCGAGTGCCCACTCGATGTCCTGCGGAGTTCCGTACAGCTCCTCGATCTGCGCTCCGTAGCGCGCCAGCTCCGCCGCCCTCTCGTCGTCGAGCACCGACTGGCGGCGGCGCCCTTCCGGCACGGGCCGCTCCTCCGTGCCGCTCGCGGTGTACACGGTCATGACCTCTTTGTCCGCGATCTCGCGGGAGATCACGCGCCCGCTCTCCTTCTCCACGACGATGGAGTCAGGGGTCACCGCCCCGCTAACCACCGACTCCCCGAGGCCCCAGGCGGCGCTGATGGCAGCTTGATCGCGCCTGCCGTTAGCAGGGTTGGCGGTGAACATTACACCCGCGGCCTCGGCCTTGACCATCCTCTGGACGACAACCGCGAGGCTGACGGTCTCGGAGGCTATGCCCTGGCGTTTCCTGTAGGCCATCGCCCGTGCAGTCCACAGAGAAGCCCAACAACGCTTCACCGCCCCGAGCAGCGCCTCCGCTCCGCGCACGTTCAGGTAGGTCTCCTGCTGGCCGGCGAAGCTCGCCCCCGCTAGGTCCTCGGCGGTGGCCGAGGAACGGACGGCTACGGCCGTCTCTCCGTCTTTGCTCAACTTCTCGTAGGCGGCGCGGATCTCGTCGTCCACGAGTTTCGGGATCTCGCCTCGAGCGAACAGCCCGCGGATTCCCTCCGCGGCCTCCTCGAGCGCGGCCGGGTCCTCTGCCCGAGCCACCGAGGCGCGCCCGACGACCGCGTCTACGATGTCGCTTGACTCGACGAAGGCGTCGTAGGCCCGGGTGGTGAGAACGAAGCCGGGGGGTACGGGAAGCCCCGCGTGGCTCAGCTCACCCAGGTTGGCGCCCTTGCCGCCCGCTAGCGCGAGGTCGTCTTTCCCTATCTCATCGAACTCCGACACCGCCATCCTTATCATGCTAATCCTCCTTTACGACGCGGTACGTGAGGTGTATGACCCTGGGTGAGTCGATCACCCGCTTCTACTCCAGCTCAACATGCTTCGGGTCGATGTAGTCAAACAACCCAACGTGTCGAGACTCCTTGTCTGTCGGTTTGCGATCATCGGGGCGTCTCCCTTACGTCGCGAAGTCGAAGTGTAAACGCCCCGAATGCGAACGCTCATGGTGGCCCCTCGTAGCCATCGGGCGGCTGCCTTCGTAGGCGCGCTCCGGCAACGGTCGGTCGAGCACGTACTAGCTTGTATTAGCCCGGTTGCAGTACGTCTACGGCCTTCAGCCCGTGCTGGGATGAGGCTCTCGGTGTCGGACAGGGAGTATCCGAGGCATGCGTAGGTACTCATCCTTCGGCTCCACGGTCACCTGAGCTCTCTTGCTGGTCTGAATCGACGCTGGTCACCGAAATGAGTTGCAGGTTCAGGTCACGCACCTTGGCCAGCACACCGTGCAAGGCGGCCTGATCCTCGATGTACCCTGAGAGCAGTGCCTCTCCGTTCGACTCGTTGGTGACCTGAAGCCCATCGAACCACTCCGGCCAGCGTGGATCGAGATGCCCTTTCACCCGAATCTCGTAAACGCTCATTTCTTTCCTTTGTCGCTCTTAGGAAGGCTTACCTCTTTCGTGCGATGAGTGTTCACGCGCTCCATCTCAGGCCGCCTCCCTCCTCGTGCCGGAAGCTGCGGGGACGAAGAAGACTTCCGGGTCTATCGGGAAGACGAGGCGCACTCTGCGGCCGGGCTTCCCCTCTCCTGCGATCTCGAGTGCACGCTCGATGGAAGGGGCGGTGACACGCACCCGGTAGGTGAGTGCGCCCTCACGGATCTCGACTGTCAGAGGCTAGATATACGTTGAGAGCAGCCACCTCTTCCGCGCCCACGCCGATACCTTTCGCTTTGCGGGCAAAGCTGGACTGATGAGGCTCGAGCCCGCATTGTACGCGATCCTTTCAAACCTAGCCGCCCGGATAGGGAGACGGTACTGCCTCCACGGCGCAGTGGTGGGGAAATTCCAATCTAACGGGATAACGGTCGCACCTAGCGGAGCCATCCCGCCGGGAGCATACTGACCCCGCCAAGCGATCCGAGGAGCAAGGAATGAAACAGAAACACAGGCTCTCCGACGCGGCGAATCCGGTTCGCGGCCATCCGTCGCCTACCCCTATCCGGATCTCCAGGCGGACCCGCACGGTGCTCGTGGCGCTAGGCGGCCTCGCACTGGTGCTACTCATGTGGTTCGCCCCTACGGTTCCGGTTGTGCTGCTCGGAGGCTTCGCGACGGCAATGGCGCTCTCCTTTCCGGTGCGATGGCTGTCGCACCTGATGCCTCGGGGGCTCGCCATCCTCGCTACCTTCGCGGGTCTAACGGGCATCGGTGCCCTCGCCCTTCTCTTCCTGTTCCCGATTCTCATAGCCCAGTTGGCCTCTCTAGTGAGGGCCGCCCCCGACATCGCGCGGGAGGCCAACGCGACCGTGCGCGCCCTACTCGAGCCCCTATCACAACTGGGCCTCCTACCGGGTACCCCAGACCAGTTCATGTCGGGCCTGGGCCAGGACTTGGTGGATCTCGCCCAGGAGCTCGCCCGGCAGACGCTCGGTGGGCTGGTGCGCTTCGTCTCCGGCGCGATTGGCGTTGCGCTCTCGCTCTTCGGGGTGCTCTTCGTCGCAGTCTACCTTCTCGTCAACGTGCGCAGGCTCAAGGCGACGTTCCTCGTAAGTTCTCCCAAGCGCTACAGGCGGGACGCCCACCAGCTTTGGGACGCCTTCGCCTTCTCGTTTTCCCGGTATCTGAGCGGCCTGGGTCTGGACATGTTCATACAGGGCGCCATCTCAGCCGTCGGCCTCTCCTTACTCGGGGTGCCTTACGCGCTGCTGCTCGGGACGTGGGTGTCCGTGACGGCGATCATCCCGTGGCTTGGGGCCTGGCTCGGGGCGATACCCGCGGTGATAGTGGCCTTCACGGTCTCGCCCGTTACCGCGCTTCTAACCGCCCTGTTCTACCTGATCATTCAGCAGCTCGAGGGCAACGTGTTGCAGCCCAGGATACAAGGTAGCGCCTTACACATGCCTTCGATCCTGATCTTCTTGGCCGTGATCGCGGGCGGTGAGATAGCGGGGTTGCTCGGGATAATCTTCGCCGTGCCGGCGCTCGCGGCGCTCAAGGTCCTCTTCGACTTCTTCCGGCTTCGACTCCAAACGGAAGGGTAGCGTGCGTCTAGTGCGGTTTGCCACCGGGTTGACCGATACCGGCGCACACCAACCCCAGCAAGGCAAGCCCCTTCCAATCGTCGCTCGCAGGGCTTGCAAACTCTTCTCCTGTACTCACGCAACACGGCCGCCTCCTTCGCCCGCTCGCCTGGCCTCGCGGACCCGCCGGAGCAAGAGCACCAAGCTGAGCAGCGCGATGAGGAGGCTCAAGACCTCTATGCTCAAGAACTCGACAAAGGTAGCACCCCTGAAGCTAGCGGAGGTGTCCCACAGAGCGTGCAGGACCACGGCCGTCAAGAAGGCGCCGGCCACCCGCCAGTTCAGGGTTGCGTGTCCCACCTTGAATCTCTCCCGCCACAAGACGGCACACACCAGCCCCGTCCACGACAGGTGCCCGGCGGGCGAGGTGAGGCCCCTCATGATGAGCACCTCATCCAAGACCCCGAGGTTTTCCTTCGACTGCAAGAGCGAGACGAAGCCATAGCCCATTGTCTCCAGGCCCGCGAAGCCCGACGCGGTGGCTACCCCCAGCACGATGCCGGCCGCCTCCGAACGGTAGCGCCCCAAAAAGTAGAACACGAGTGGCAAGATGAGCTTCGTCGACTCCTCTATGAAGCCTATGCCGAGCTTGGGCAAAAACCCTAGGGCCCTCGCCACCTCGTACTCCAACGTCCCCGCCACCACCGTTCCCAATACCCCGCCCCACAGGAAGCAGACCGCAAGTGGCGGTAGCGGCACGTCCCACGTCGGCAACCGCTCGTAGAGGTAGGCGAGGAAGGTGACGGGTACCAGGAAAGCGCCGAGCAGTATGACGCTCGGGATATAGTTGGGGTTAGACGTGGCGACGAGCGTCCGCTCGACGAGGTACAGCAGGATCAAGCCGCTCACGAAGGTTTGGAACCATCTGTGCCTCAGAATCCTCACTGCTCATCGTCCCCTCGTGCGTCCATCATACATAGTAATCCACCTTTGTCAGGCTCGAGACATCGTACGCCGCTGAGGGCCAGAGTAACCAGTACTACCCCTCGCCGAGGCTTTGATCCTGTCCGGCGTGTCGGAGCGTGGGGTAGAAAACGGCGGCGAGTGGTATCGGCAGCCAGAAGTTAAAGAGGCGGTACCCGAGGACCGGTATGGCGGCCTCGGGGCCCACCCCGAGCAAGGCGAGGGTGGCGAGCATGGTCGTCTCGAATACCCCTATGCCCCCCGGCGTGAGCGGTATCGCCGCGAGAGAGGTCGCTATCCCGTAGGCCACGAGGAGAACAAGGGGATCGGCTGCCACGTCTAAAGCCGCGAACATCAGGATCAGGCACAGGGCGTCGAAGGCCCAGTAGCCTAGCGCCAGCGCCGCAAGCTTTGGTGTCTGTGCAGATCGTCGGTCCAGCTGCCGGCGCGCCTCCCGTAGTTCTTCTCCGAGGCGCGAGGCGAGACGGACGGACCACGCCTCTCCCCTTCGCCGTAACATTCCGCCCCCGAGCACGCGTCCGACGAGGCGTGCTCCTCTCTCCGCCACGTTTTTGGCGAGTGTGGGTCTCCGGTACGCGGCGTAGGCGCCCAAGGCTAGGCCCACGGTTAGCGCGAGGAAGGAGAAAACTGCGACCGTGCCCGCCGAGCCCAGGTCTCTTACTATAAGCATGTAGATGAGGCTTCCGGAGAAGAGTACCCCGAGGGCACCGTAGACGAGAATCGAGACCGAGGCCAGTGCCAGGCCCACTTTCTCGGGATCGAAGCCCTTGCGCCTGAGGGCACCGTAGGTCACGGTTGCCGCCGCGGCTCCGCCACCCGGCAGCACGTGCGCCGCCCCGTAGCCGGTCACGGTGAGGCGAAACATGAACCAGCGTCCCAAACTACGGTGATTCGTCGTCTCGACCGAGCGTCCAAGTAGTTCCGCGTAGCACAGCTCGCTTGCGAGCTCCGCCAGGAACGCTGCCGCGACCAGGAGGTGCGAGGTGCCGGCGACGAGGCGCAGCGACCGCTCAATCCCAGGAATCTGCGGAAGCACGAGGTGCAGGGCAAGGCCGATCGAGCCGACCAGCAGTACGCCACGCACCCACCCCCTCACGCTCGGCCAATCCGAGGTTTCCCAACGTAGCCGCGCCCGGCTTTGCACACAAAGTCCGGTTTTCGAGCCACTTGGCGTTAAACTGGACCTAGGTCGGAGTTGTAAACAACTCTCTAAATCCCATGTAAGGACGCAGAGAGATGACCTCGAAGTTGAGTAAATCTGCCTCAGGTATCGGAAGCGCAGCGACGAGTCGCTCAGCTTCCGTCACGCCATCACACTCCAAGACCAACACGACCCCCGGTCGGTGGTCCGCTCGCAAATAGAACTCGCGCACCTGATCGCTTTCGTAGCGCTCCCACACGTGGGGCGTGCCTCTTCGCCAACGTACGGAGCGATGTGTTCCCACCTGACCCCGCTCCGAGGATGTCCAATGGCTAGTACCTTCACCATGTCCTCGTTCTCAGCAGTGACGCGCTAAGAAGATTCCTCTCACCGCCTCTTAGCCCAACGCACCTTAGCAGCTTCGCGAGTCGACTCAAATCTCACTACAGGTGTCATCTTCGGGGCGCGGGCTTTCCTGCCCCTAACTAATCCTGAGCTTCCCTAGTGCTACGACTGTTGGATTCTCCTCTTCAGCCATGTAGCGATTCTAGCCTGGACGGGCAGGTATGCCAAGACGAAAGGCTGAGTGCACGCAAAGATCCATACTTGTCAGACCAGGTAGAAACCTCCTGAAAATAGGGTGTATGGATTGAGTGATTGCACGATCGCCGCGGCACTTCATACCCGTTCACGACAACCGGTTGTCAGGGCCGGGCGGACCGCCGCGGGGTTGTCCCCCGCGCGTAGCTCTACGGTACGCCCAACGCAGCAGCCAGGCAAGGGCCAGCGCGGCGACCAAGATAAGAGAAACGCGGCCGACCCAGTGCTCGACCAAGCTTATGCTTGCCCACAGAAAGTAGCCGAGCAAGACGGCCGCCGTGGCCCACACGGTTCCGCCCAGAATATTGTAGAAAGTGAACCTTCCCCAGGCCATCCGGCTCATGCCGGCGACGAGCGCCCCGAAGACCCGCAGACCCGTGACGAAGCGGGCTAGGAAGACGGCCCTACCACCATGGCGATTGAAGAAGGCCTCGGCGTGCCCCAAGCGCTCTGGCGTGATGAAGGCGTAGCGCCCCCACCGCAGCACGAACGGGCGACCGCCGAAGCGGCCTGCCCAGTAGCCGATCTGGTCACCGATTACGGCGCCTAGGATACCGAAGAATAGCGTGTCTCCAAAATCTAGGATCCTCCTATGGACCAATGCCCCAGCGCCGATCAAGACGGCCTCGCCCGGCAGCGGCACCCCGGCGCTTTCGAGCATCACACCGAAGAAGACAACTAGGTAGCCGTACCGGCCGATCAGGTGCAGCAGGTAGCCCAAAGCCGTTACGCAGCGGCGAGGGCGTTTATGGCTCGGCTCACGAGCACGGCGAGGATCAGCAGCGAGAGCAGCGCCTGCACCATCATCAGAACCTTCGCCCGCTGGCTCAGGAACGCCGTGTCGGTAGGGCTGAAGGCAGTACTCGTGTTAAAGGCGAGGAAGAGGTAGTCCAGAAAGCCCGGCGACCAGTCGCGGGCGGACTTGTCGTCGAGGTTCATCTGCGGGAACAGGAAGTCTTCGCTAACGTGCCCTTCCCGGCGACGCTGCGCTGGCCCGCCGCCGTCTATCTCCCAATACCAGACGGCGAACGTCGCCACGTTGATAACCCATAGCAGGGCCGCGTCTTGGAGCAACGCAGGAGCGGACAACCTGCCACCCAACGACGACGATACCAGCAGGAACACGCTGGCCACGACGGCGAGCGTAACGAGCCCGATCACCCCGAAACCCAACCCTCGTGCGAGGCGATGGCTTCCTCGGAGGTGCGCACTCAACAAGGGAACGAGCAGCACCGCCACGAGCCCAGCAAGAAGGCTCTCGGACCGAGGGTCAGACCGTCCGAGAGCACACCGTAGAGGGCACCGACGGCCAGCAGAGCCACGGCTGCGGGCCACCGGGGGCGACTGCTCCGACGGGTCCGAGTGCCGTCTCGGTCGCGCTGTCGCTCTTCCACGGGGGCTGCCTCCTCAGATCCTCGGGCGTAAGGCGGCGTTCGATTTCCTTGGTGCTAGTGCAGAACGCCTCTCACAACTGATCCAGGTGCCACATTACACTGCGAAGCGCTGGCGTACTTGCTCACTCTCAGGTGCTGCCGAGTGTTCTGAACGATGTCTCGGGAGGTGTGCCCTCACGCAAATTGAGGTCGAACCCGAGGATCTTACTGGGGGAGGGTCTGCGCTAAAGAAGAAACGTCTTAGAGTGATTCTCAAACAGTCCGTTCTTTCAGGGACGTCCGAACTGATGCCGGTGCTCCTTTGGTACGGGCTCGAACCGGTAACCAAAGCCTCTGACACTATGGATGTAGGTGTAATCCGAGGGCGTCTCGATGCGTGCCCGGGTGCGGCTGATGTGTATGTCCACCGTGCGGCTGGAGGTGCCCCGCCAACTTGTCCCCACCTGCCGTGCCAGCTCTTGGCGATTCACGGGCACCCCCAAGGATTGCGCCAGAGCTATTAGTAGCCGGAATTCCTGCGGTCGCAGCTCTACCCACTCGCCCTTTACCCGGGTTGCGTAGTTCTTCGCATCTAGCCAAAGGTCCCCGGATATCAGGATCCGCTGGTTCCCGGCAGCCCGACAGCTGCGCAGGTGTGCCCAGATGCGCGCCAGCAGCACCGTTAGGGAGAAAGGTTTCGCGACGTAGTCATCAGCGCCCGCCTCGAGGCTTCGGACCTCGTCCTCTTCGGAATCGCTGCTGAGCACGAAGATCACCGCCCTCTGGTTTGTGGCCCGGATACGCTCGCAGACCGAGAGCCCGTCCACGTTAGGCAGTGTTAGATCGACTAGAACGACGTCCGGCTGCCAGGAAGAGTCCGCGATCTGCATTGCTTCTTGCCCATCGATGGCGGTTATGATCTCAAATCCCTCGCGCTTTAACCAACCCGCGAGGCAGATGTCGTCGGCTGCGCATTGCGCCGCAACTACTAGCACCCTGTGCGACCCTTCGGACGTCTGCTTTTCTGCCATACCGGCCAAAGTTTGCATCGCGGCGGCCCGGGGTCTCAAGGCTCGCTGAAGCATGAAACGAAGATTTAATGCACTTCTTACCCGCGTGTAACACAAGGCAGAAATGCTCGCCCTACCATCACAGCAGGTCAAGTGACGAAGGGAGTGTAGGGCTTGAGCAGAACCGGACGTTCGCGATTGTTTGTGGTAGCCGGCCTCGTTATGGCGCTATCGCCTATCCTGGCAGGTTGCGGGGGCGGTGCCAGTGGGCAACAGAATGGTAGTGGCGACGAGCCGGTCTCCGGTGAGGTCCGCATCGAGGGATCGAGCACGGTTCAGCCGATCACTCAGGCCGCTGCGGAGTTGTTCCGCGAAGAGAATCCGGACGCACGCATCAGCGTTGGTGGTGCGGGGACCAGTGACGGCTTCGAGGCGTTCTGCAAGGGCGACACCGAGATCTCCGACGCTTCCAGGCCGATAGACGTGGCCGAGGAGGTGCCGGTGTGCGAGGAGAACGGGGTCGAGTTCATCGAGATCCCGGTCGCTTTCGACGGCATTTCGGTCGTGGTTAACTCTCAGAACGACTGGGCGACCGATGTCACGAGCGAGGAGCTCAAGACCATGTGGGAGCCCCGGGCGGAGGGCCAGATCACGCAGTGGAACCAGGTGCGCTCCGAGTGGCCCGACAGGGAGTTGAGCCTCTACGGTCCGGGCACGGAGTCGGGAACGTACGAGTTCTTCAACGAGGTCATCGTCGGGAACGAGGAGGAGGTCAACCGCTCGGACTACGAGGCCAGCGAGGACGACAACGTGCTCGTTCAGGGCGTCTCCGGCGACGAGAACGCGCTCGGCTACTTCGGTTTCTCTTACTACCAAAACAACCGGGACTCGCTCAAGGCGCTCGCCGTAGATGGCGTCGAGCCTACCGCGGACTCCATCCGCTCCGGCGAGTATCTGCTCTCCCGCCCGCTGTTCATCTACGTGAGCACGAAGGCGCTGAAGAACAACGACGCGGTAGAGCCGTTCTTGGACTTCTACGTCTCCGAGCAGAACCTCAACAGGCTGGTGGAGGCCGCGAAGTACGTGACGTTGCCCAGCAGCCTGGCGCAGGAGTCGCGGACCCAGTACGAGGACCGCACTACCGGCACCGTGTTCACCGCGGAAGGTGAGCCGAAGGGTGGCGACCTCGAGTCGGCTCTCCAGCAGTCGCAGTAACCGTGTGTGCAGGGACGTGTCTGCTTGTATGCATAGGGGAGCCGGCACGGCGTCCGGCCCCCACTTTTCTGGTCACGAGGTTTCGGAGGGTTTTCGGTGGCGGTTGAAGCGGGAAGGACTAGATCCGGGCCGGATGTCTGGAAGCGCAACAGCCGCACCAGGGAGGCCCGGGAGCGGGTGATCAAGTTCCTGCTCACGGCCTGCGCGTACCTGTCGATCTTCACGACGGTCGGGATCGTCGTCGTCCTTTTCGAAGAGACCGTCAGGTTCTTTCTCGACGTCTCCATCGTGGAGTTCCTGACCTCGACGCGTTGGGCGCCACAACAAGGCAGCTTCGGTGTTCTGCCGCTCGTCTACGGCACGTTGATGGCGACCTTGATCGCCATCAACGTGGCGCTCCCGGTGGGGCTGCTCACGGCCATCTACCTCAGCGAGTACGCCCCGAGGTCGCTCAGGCGGTGGCTCAAGCCGGCACTGGAGATACTGGCCGGCGTACCCACGGTCGTCTACGGGTACTTCGCCCTGACGTTTATCACCCCGTTTTTCAGGGACAGCCTCTTGCCGGGCATAGGCTCGTTCAACGCGCTCGCCGCCGGCCTTATCATGGGCGTCATGATCATTCCGACGGTCGCCTCGGTCAGCGAGGACGCCATCTACGCGGTACCGCTCTCCTTGCGGGAGGGCGCGTACGCGCTCGGGGCGACCAAGCGCGAGACGGCGACCAAGATAGTAATACCGGCCGCCCTCTCCGGCATCGTGGCGGCGGTCATCCTCGGGGTCTCGCGTGCTATCGGGGAGACCATGATCGTGACCATCGCGATGGGCTCCCAGCCGAACTTCGGCGGGACCCCCCTCGAGAGCATGCAGGCGATGACGGCTTACATCGTGCAGGTGGTCGGCGGCGAAACGCCGCGCGGGTCGATAACCTTCGAGTCCATCTTCGCGGTGGGTTCGGCGTTGTTCATCATGACCCTGATCCTGAACCTCGCGAGCTACTGGTTTGTCCGGCGATTCAGGGAGATCTACTAGTGGCCCAGAGCGGCACGCAAGTAAAGCAGCCGGAGGGCGGAGCCGAACGGCCAGAGTTCAAGGCTTCCATGTCCACCCGGTACGGGCTCGACCGAGCCTTCACCGTGCTGGTGACGGTGGCGGCGCTGGTCGGCATCGTCGTCCTGGTAGTGCTGGTGGTGGACGTGATCCGGGACGGTTCGACGATGCTAAGCCCGAAGTTTCTGACTAGCTTCCCGTCGCAGATCTTCCCCGAGAACGGGGGCGTCTACCCGGCGCTGATCGGCTCGGTGTGGCTGCTCGGGCTGACGGCGCTGATAAGCGTGCCGCTCGGGCTCGGAGCTGCGGTGTACCTAGAGGAGTACGCCACGGACACGCGTATCAACCGCATGATCGAGATAAACATCTCCAACCTCGCCGGGGTGCCCTCGGTGATCTACGGTCTGCTGGGCCTGGGCATCTTCGTGCAGCTACTGGCGCCGGTGACCGGCGGCACGAGCGTGCTCGCCGGCGCGCTGACGTTGAGCCTGCTGATCCTGCCGGTCATCATCGTCGCTACCAGGGAGGCGCTGCGGGCCATTCCCGGCTCCATCCGCGAGGGCGGCTTCGCGCTCGGGGCGACGCGGTGGGAGGTGATCCGGAGCCACCTGCTCCCGATGGCGCTTCCCGGCGCCCTTACGGGCATAATCCTGGCGCTCTCGCGGGCCATCGGCGAGGCGGCCCCGCTCCTGGTTGTCGGGGTCTCGCTGTATCAGACGTATGCCACCACCGGTCCGTTCGACGGCTATATGGCGCTGCCCACCCAGATCTACGACTGGATCAGCCGCCCGCAGCAGGTCTTCCAGGACTCCGCCGCCGCCGGGATTGTCGTGATCATGGCGGTGCTGCTGCTGGCGAACTCGGTCGCCATCGTGTTGCGGAACAGATTTGAGAAGCGTGCTTGACGAAGGTTTTCGCGAACGAAAGGTGCTAGCTTAGTGGAGACTGAGAAGGCTAGGAGGGAGCGTAGGGTGTCCGAGCTTTCAGAGGAACAGCACGAAGTGAGGCAGGGAAGCGAAGGGGCACCCTACGATGACGGCTCAACCCTGGGCATGAAGATAGAGAACCTCTCCGCCTTCTACGGGTCCTTCAAGGCCGTCACGGACGTTAGCATAGACATCCGGGCAAATAAGGTCACGGCGCTCATAGGGCCCTCGGGATGTGGCAAGAGTACGTTCATAAGGTGTCTGAACCGGTTGCACGAGATGATCCCCGGCGCGCACGCGCAAGGATGCGTGATGCTTGGCGAGCAGGACATCTACAACAAGAGCGCCGACCCGGTCGTCATCCGTCGGCGGGTCGGAATGGTCTTCCAGAAGCCCAACCCGTTCTCCAAGTCTATATACGAGAACGTGGCCTGGGGCGCCAGGATTAATGGCTATAGGGGCGACATGGACGAGCTAGTAGAGCGTTCCCTGAGGCAAGCCGCCCTTTGGGAGGAGGTTAAGGATCGGCTGAAGGAGAGCGGGTACGGGCTCTCCGGTGGCCAGCAACAGCGCCTATGCATCGCTAGGACGCTCGCCGTCGAACCGGAGGTTATCCTGATGGACGAGCCGGCTTCGGCGCTGGATCCCGTCTCGACCCAAAAGATCGAAGACACCATGGCCGAGCTCAAGCAAAGCTACACGGTCGTCATCGTGACCCACAACATGCAGCAAGCGGCTCGCATCTCCGACTACACGGGCTTTTTCTACATCGAGAACATGGGCGACCCGGGCAGACTCTGGGAATTCGACGAGACGGAGAAGATGTTCTCCAACCCAGACCGCAAAGAGACCGAAGATTATGTGACGGGCCGGTTCGGCTAGGGGGCAAGAAGATGCCACGGGAGACTTTTCATCAGGAGCTAGACGATCTGGTGGCTGAGGTACTCGACCTCGGCGGAGAGGTCGAGGGATCCCTCGAGAACATGGTCAAGGCCCTGGAGACGCGGGACGCAGGCCTGGCGAACCGGGAGCTAGGGGTGGACGTCCGCTACAAGGGGTGGGGAGAGGAGATAGACCAGGAGAGCATGATTCTCCAGGCCCGCCAGGCCCCGGTCGCCGGGGACCTCAGGCTCCTCTACACCGTGCAGACCGTGACGAACCATCTGGTGCGCTCGGGGACCCTCACCGAGCACATCTGCCACGCGATCGTGGACACCGCTGAGTCCGAGCGCGACGAGGACTTGGAGGCCGCTCTCATAGAGATGGCCCGGACCGCGCGCAACATCTTCCACGAGGGTCTCGACATCTTCAAAAACCGCGACATAGACCGCGCCCGCAACCTCCAGGTCAAGGACGACAAGGTGGATCTCCTCTACTCTGAGGCGCTCAATCTCATAGCAAACCCGTCGGCGGAGGGCACCGGCGCTCCGGAGTGGCGGATGCGAGCCGCCCTCATAGTCCACTATCTCGAGCGCATAGCCGACCACGGCGTGGACATCGGCGGGCGCACCGTGTTCCTGGTTACCGGGGAACGCATTGAGAGCGCCATACAGCAGTACTTGGAGCGCGACCTCGGCGAGGAGTAACACCGACGCCTACTCGCCCCGGAGGCTAACCAGCGTCGGTAGTCAGATTCAAGAGGTGGGCAGTGTAAGGTGCTCCTCCGAGAAGATGATTTCTTTCGCCCACCGCTTTTAGAGTAACCGGCGGCCCTACTGAGAATGGGGTCACTGGGGATGTCGGCGTATCTGCGCGATCAGCTGCTGGGTGTTTCGATCTCTAGTCGCTTGTCGTTTTCCCCGTCGAGGAGTTCGGCACAAGGTCAGGTTCCGGTGAGGGCGCGGTTGCGAGGTGCGCCTGTACGTCACAAGCTACTTGTCACGACGTTAGTTGGATAGAGTAAGTGGTGTCGTCCGCGTTCGGATGATCAGCTCTAGCAGAACTGGTTCGGCTTTACCCGCTCGAAGCGCACCTCTCTTGCGTCGTCACCCAGCACCGTGCGGAACCGGAGCTCAGATCGTTTTGTATTTTGGGAGTTGCATCGAGTTGCGCGACCGCCCGAAGACGCTCGCTCACCCTCAGGCCCTACCGAGTGCTCGGAACGACCTCTCCGGAAGAGCAGCACCGTTGCGCAGGCTTTGGGCGAACTCGAAGCTCTTTACTGGGTGAAGAGTTTGCGCTAGAAGAGGAACGTCTACGCCACCATGCTCTGGGTGGCGGTGCTGGCCATCGGTCTCTTACGCGCCCAGAAGGCTCGATAGTACCCGAATGTAGCCGAGCTGAGTCCGGGAGACCCGAAGGTGTTGGACCGGTGCTGTGCGGACTTCCGAGCATTTCTAACAGCGGAAGTTCCGAGAATTTCCCTTCTAGAACGTTGCTGAAAGGAGTGTTCTAAAGTCACCACGCCGCCTTTCAATCTCCGACTCGTCTACGCCGGCTGGATCGGCTCGAAGATGAGCCTCTCCCCTCGCGCGGTGACGACCTTCTTCAACCAGAGCGGTCCAGCACGTAGGACTCGTACATCCGCACCGAGATCTCGACCGCAGATTGGTGCGAGGCTGTGCCGGCCGCCTCTATGGCCTGCCCCCTCGTCTCCCACAGGCAGAACGAGAGGCACTCGCGTCGCTCGTTGGCGTCACCCTTGAAATAGCGCAGGAGACTGCCGGACTCGAGGGCCTTCTCGTAGGCGCGGTCGTCGTGCTCGCGCAGGAGGTCGAGGTCGGCGCTCGGCCGGCGGACGGAGCGGAAGACGCCCAGATAGAGCCAGTCAAAGGTGCAGCCGGCAAGAGAGCAAGACCAGCCAAAGCCATCCTGGATGGGCCGCATTGCATAGTCTGGATATATGGGGGAGATTTGCTGGCATGCCCTGTGCAGGACCGGCCTGAGCTCGAGGGTCATGGATCACCTTTCCGGGTTCTTTCTAGTCATTACCTCTTATGGTTTGGAACTGACGTTGACCACCAGGGTTTCGCTGCGGAGCTCGAGCGTGTATACGACCTCGATCTCTTTGGCCTGTGCCGCCATATCGCTCACGGTGCATCTCCTTCCTTGCTACCGGTACCGCGAGCATGATGACAGGAGTGAGGGCCTCGCCGCATCCCTCAAATGCACCATTTTTTACTATTTTTACTTAGTATAAAGAGACTAGGCACGAACGTTACTATAAGGGCGCGTGCGAACGCGGACACCGAACTTCCCAGTACACACCTTCTAGGCACTTGGGTGAATAAGGGGTGTGTCACACACTTAACACCTATCCACGTTAAGCCCCTGAAAACGATGTTGCCTAACCGCCACTACCTAGTGGGTAAGTAAATAAGGCACCAGGTGGCCAAGGACGAAAGGAGAAGCAGATGGCCGAGCAAGGGATAAGCGCGACCCACGAGGAGGTAGTGGGCTTCGTGACCAAGCTGAGGGACTTCCACAGCTCTCTGAGCGACTCCGAGCAAGCGATGCTCGAGAGCGTGTTGGACACCACCCGAGGCGAGGTAAGCGGTTATGGGATGTATGAGCGCTCTGGGGTTACCGAGGAGACCTGGGACGACCTCGTTGGGTGGCTAGAGGACCAAGGTGGGGAGTACACCCAAGGGTTCCGGTGGATGCGTTAGGACCGGTCCTGGGCAAGGTTCCCGCGCTGCCAAAGGGCGCCACGGGTCCTCGCTTGTCTCTTCCGTGTAAGGCCAACCTCTGGTAACACCGTTTCTGGGCACTCGGTGATTAAGCTCTCGGCGAATGCACCGGGCTTCTCCGCATGGCATCCTGCTGCTTCGCAGATAAGAGGAGCTGGCGCACCAGGGAAGTGGATCGGAAAGGAGGATGAGGGGATGACGAAGGTCGTCTACGTGATGTTCAAGAAAGAGGGCATGAGCAGGGAAGAGTTCAGTAGCTATTGGAGGGACACCCACGCACCGATCGTGAAGGAGATGCCAGGGCTAAAAGAGTACGTCCAGAACCACGCGCTGGTCGACGCCGAAGGAAACGAGCCACCTTACGATGGGTTCGACGAACTCTACTTCGAGAGCCAGGAGGCCATGGAAGAGGCGCTCGCCACCCAGGAAGGTGAGGCGACTCTCGGCGACATCCCCAACTTCTGCAACATGGAAAAGACCTTGGGTATAGCCGTCGAAGAGGTGAAGATCGTCTAGACCAAGAAAAGAGGTAAGGCGAACTTCGGAGAATTTCGTACAGAAGAAGTTCACGCGAAAAGCCCATTCCCCGGTCCTAACGGGCCAGGAGCGCCGGCTGGGTAGGGCCTATCGCGGGGTATCTATGAGGAAGATATTTCCCACCCCAGCCCGGGGTGCATACCGTATAGGACCGGGGCTATGCGGGATCCTGGATACGAACTTCCGAGAAGTCGTAATCTCCGCACACCGGCGAGCAGGGCACGGGTGCCCCTACCGAGCGAGTAGCCGCTCGAAGCGCACCTCGTGGGCGCCATCGCCCAGAACGGCGTGAAACGTGAGTTCAGCTGGTTTTGTGAATCGGGACCAACACGCTATCGCTGTACCGCCCTTACCGTTCACGCCGCATACCTATCCACCGCCTCTACACCTTGTGGTCGGTGTTCCCCGCTCACGACGTCGTGAAGGTCCGTATCTCAACCTCCGAGGAGGGAATTTGAGAGGGTGACCGACAGGGCTCGAACCGCGACCTTCTCTTGAGCCACAATCCGAACCTGGCCGTTCGCCGGCGTCCATCATAGTCCACAAACACGCACAAATAAGCCGATTACACCTTAGCCGTACCCGAGTGAACTCTCCCGTACCATCCTTCAGTGGTGTACGAGTGGTGTACTGTGACATACCCGGCGGGATTCGGACCTGCGACCGGCAAATTAGAGATGCGCCCAAGACCGCCTTCCGACCGACGGTGAGCATGCCGATCGTCGCCGCATACCGTGCGGCCCCTGTCCTCGCGCGCCTCGAGGGCGATCACGCGGCCACGGCGGTCGGTCTCTACGCGGGTTGCCAGGAGAGGAAAAAGATGGTCAGAAGTTGGTCAATCTGGGTCTTGCGTCGTCCCGCCGGCATGTAGTAGGCCTGCTCCCCAGCACGATATGATTTCTCAAACCTAGGGCGCCACAAAGATGTCTCTTTGCACCTCGACCATGTGACGGTACAGTCCTCCTGCCTCTAGAAGTTCTTCATGCGTACCGCGCTCTACGATCCGTCCCCCGTCGAGAACCAGAATCTCGTCCATGTCATCCATCCGCACGAGACGGTGGGTTATGACGAGGGTGGCGCGATCCCGCATCAGCTCGTAGGCCGCGTCCAGTAACTCACGTTCCGTCAAGGGGTCTAGGTTTGCGGTCGGCTCGTCCAGCACGAGCAGGGGAGCGTCTTTTAGCAGCGTACGGGCGATGGAGAGGCGTTGCCTCTCGCCGCCGGAGAGCTTCAGCCCCTGCTCGCCCAATGGGCTATCCAGCCCCTCCGGCAGGCGTTCCACCAGTTCGGAGAGCTGGGCCCATGCTACGGCTCGTTGCACATCGTCGTCGGTCGCCTCCGGCCTAGCGAGGAGGAGGTTGCCGCGCAGGGTGTCGTTGAAGACGTGCGTATCCTGGGCGACGACGCCGATTAAGTTGCGCACCTCGTCCTGAGCGTATTTTCGGATGTCGTGGGCGCCGAGCCGGATCCCGCCGGACGACAGGTCCCAGAAGCGCAGGATGAGGCTGGCCAGCGTGCTCTTCCCCGCGCCGCTGGGTCCGACAACCGCGACCCGCTTGCCGGGCTCCAGGGTAAGGGAGACGTCTTCGAGAACCGGCGGCCCGCCGGGTTCGTAGTAGAAGCCCACCCGGTTCAGCTCAAGGGTGCAATCTCCCGGCGGCGGGAGCGGCTGGGCGGGGTCCGTGACCTCCGGCTCGGCGTCCACGACCTCAAAGAGACGCTCTCCCGCGCCCACGGAGCGCCCGAGGAACTGAAAGGCCGTCCCGAGCGGCTGCACGGCCTCGAAGCTGCCCAGGATCACGAGCGCCAGAAAGGCCAGGTATACGCCCCGGATCTCCCCTCCGGCCACCTGCGGGATCGCCAGGACGAGTATCG
>Ga0126304_10000241_pt1 | contig 19930 bp, 17 predicted proteins | sample Plot25_FD_92538 | JGI IMG/M metagenome (GOLD analysis project Ga0126304, IMG submission 92538) | Serpentine soil microbial communities from UC McLaughlin Reserve, CA, USA - Plot25 | ecosystem: Environmental > Terrestrial > Soil > Grasslands | place: USA: UC McLaughlin Reserve, Lake County... | reverse complement strand
GTCGCGAGCCAGGCTGCGCCCCCCCGGACCCCGCGCCGCGCGAGCCGGACACGCCGCACGGTGTGAACTGAGGCGCCCCACCTGAGCTTGTGGTCCTCGACGCCGCCGAGAAAATCGTAGCTGCCGAGGCGCTCCTCGATGGCGGCACGCAATACGTGTCCGCGCAGCACGACGCCGAGCCCTCCGACGCCTGGCACCTGGAACTGGTCGTCGTACGCCTCTTGCAACGAGTAAAGGACGCCGCCATAGGCGAACGCGAACTGGGAGGCGCGTATGGCGCCGTCGGCTTGGAGATGCCAGAGGCGCAGGCGCCCTGAGCGCAGCAGCCGTCGCGAGACGTCGAGGTAGAAGCTCCGCATTCGCGGGTCGGCGAACACGCCGGGCCTACCGGCGCGGATCCACCGAGCCTGGTGGAGGCGGAATAGAGCGTCCAGGTGAACGGGGAGCTCGGTCTCGGACTCGGTGCGCAGGAACCGCACCTCGCATGAGCGGAGTAGCTTGTTGGTGCGCTGACGATAGGTCCGCCGGAACTTGGAGCTGAGCCCGGCTAGGTAGTCCTCGAAGTCACCAGGGAGCTCGACCGCGCTGCAGGAATGGTGCTGCTCGTCGACCCGCGCAGCCCCCGCTCTTAGCACGAACTCGAACTCGCGCGCGGCCGGGTCACTCTCACGCAGTCCGCTCAGATCGGCAAGATCCCAGGTCGGCTGCTCCGCCGCGAGCCAGTTGGCAGCAGCGCGCGCCACCTCGGCCTCGCTGCCGTGCCGGGCCGCCAACCCGAGGTACTCGGACCCCACCACGCGATCGCCAAGCAACCCGAGTCGGCGGGCTGGCCCGCGCAGTCGCTCCAGGTACAGGGGAGCGATACCGAGCGTTCGTCCGTTGCCCGTGATGTGCAGCAGACACGGATCCATGCCGGCGCCGAAGTTGGACCACCACGCAGTAATCCAATCGCGGGTCAAGAAGATGCTGGGGGCAGCAGATTCGGCGATCAACTCCTCCCAGTCATCGATCCGCTCCCACGCTTCGGGTGCAACCCGCTCGACCCCCAAGACCCCGTCTCCGCGCCGCCCCGCAGGCACCACCTGAGCCATCGCTACCAGGGACGCGCTACCCGCGACACGGGATCGTCAGGCATTTTGCTGCAAGCCTCCGCGAAGTGGTGCCTCGAGGCTGCCTCGTATACGGCGTTGAGCTCGACCCACACTCGCTCGCACGCTAGCTCGATCTCCGGAGACAGCACGAGCTCCCGTCCGAGGCCGACGGAGCGCGGGTGTATGTCCTCGATGATGCGTCGGCCCGGAAAGGGGACCCCTGCGATGTCATAGACCCTTCGCAGTGAGCGCTCTGGCTCGGATGCAAGGTCCTCGTACTTAAGCGCCAGGACGCGCTCCTCGTCGGCGAGGTTGAGCTCGAAGAAGAGCCTGTTCCGGGCGTACCAGAAGAGCGCTCCGCCGTCGAACGGGTTCATGTGCGGCGAGTAGTGGCGGGCGACCATCTCCCGGACGTCCTCTGGGACAAGCTCGCTACGCCAGTTGTCGGGCTGCCGGCGGATCATGGGCTCCAGGTTAATCCGATTGACGTCGGGCGAAAAGAACCTGAAGTTCGAGCGGGCTACATCCCGGTAATGACGGAAGACCCACAGACATATCGCATGATCGATGGTGCGAAGAATCGCTGGCGCCTTCTGGGACTCGACCAGCGGCTTCAGGACAACGAGCGGATAACGGCTCCGCTCGAGCTTCGCCGCCACGTGATCGAGGGGCTTCAGGCGGATGCTGTAGCGGCTCGTTGCCCGAACGCTCCACGGCCGCCTGTCGCCGGCGGGACGGCTGACGGCGGAATGCTCGGGAAACGTCTTCACCCTCCAATCCTTGTCGAGCGCCTCGACGATCATCGTCGTGCCCGACCGTTGGCAGCCCAGGATGAAGAGAGACCGCGGGGGCGCATCACCCTGCGGCCTCAGGCGTCTCCCGACAGCCTTGGTGAGCCCCCACGCCCGCCGCCGGAGTCGCTCATCCATGAAGTATCCCCTGCACACGAAGAGGGCCGATTCTCGGTCTCACGGAAGTCTCGATGCCCGCAGAGTACGCGCAAACCTCGCGTTCGAAACGGCCGGCGCTCACTCGTAGGCGGAGAGGAAGCGGCGGAGCTCGGGATCGGCGCGCCACAGCTCGTTGCCCTCGCGCGCACGCATTCGCCGGGTGTGCCAGCGCTGTAGCGCTGACTTCAGGATGCGTCGGCGCTCAGGCTGCCGGATGAACAGGTCCCATGCGACACGCGCCGCGTCGCTCGGCCGCTGCACGCGGAGTGCAATCGTGACCATGTCGAGGAGCTGAACCCCGAGCCGTTCGGGGAGGCATGGGAGCAGACGGGCATCTTCATTCGCCAGACTCGTTATCTCCTGCACCGCAGCGTCGGCCAGCGGATCGTGTCGGTTCCCGGCATGCCGCCTGCTCACGGTGAGCACCTCGGGAACGTGAACCGGCGAGGCACGGCGAGCGAGCTGAATCCAGGCGTAGTGATCCTCGTTGAAGACAAGCCACTCCGGGTATCCCCCCGCCTCCCGGATGTCTCGGGTCCGCACGACGACCGACGACGCCGGCACGAAGTTCCGCGCGTACAGCCTGCAGGGCAGACCCTCCATGTCCCCCTCGAGCGGAGCGACGATCCCCCTGGGATGCCATCCATCTGTCTCCCTGGCTGCAACCAGAGCCCGACCGAACGCGAACGGAGCACTCGGACTCCTGCCAATGGCACCTGTTAGCTTCTCGACCGCTTGCGGCAGCAGCAGGTCGTCTGAGTCGAGTGGGCACGCGAGCTCGGTGCCGACGCGAGACAGCCCCAGGTTGCGCCCCGCGGCCGCCCCGCGGCTCTCGGACTCGTTCACGAAAACGGTCGCGCCTGCGTGACGGGCGACGGCCGCGGAATCGTCGATGGACCCATCGTCTACGACGACTATCTCGTCGACCGGCACGGTCTGCTGGCGGACGCTTCTCAGCGTCTGTGCAAGCAGGTGGGCACGATCCTTCACTGGGATGACGACGGAGATGCCCGGCCGGAGCGCCGGCGTAATGCCCACCTGAAGGACTCTAATGGCCGCCTCGATCACCGAGCGGGAGCTCGGCGACATTCTTTTGCGCCGCCCGCCGGCGGCTGCAAGCGACTCCCGCTCAGCCTAACCGGTGATCGGGTCATGAGGGTGGGCAAGCAGATGATCATCGTCGGCAACACCCCATGGAAGACATTGCCCTGCTCCGAGCATCGTCTGCCCGCCTGTTGCAAGCATCGCTGGCTGCTCGCCCGCAGGCGGTCGCCCGAAAAGGGGGGGTCACGCCGAGTGCCCGGCCCGTCACGGCTGCGCCGCTCGCATGGCCAACCCCTCACCGCCCACCAATGGCGGCAATGGCCAGTGCACGGGTAACCCGGAGCCCGCCCCGGCTGTTCGCCCGGGGCGCGTCACGGCGAGGGACGGGCGCCCGTTGCTGGGCATGCGTGCGCGTTTAACTCCCTGGAGGTCGCAAGTGGCTCACTCGCAGGGCCGAGAGCACGGCGCCGGCACCCGCTCCACGGTCAACTCCCTGGTCCCTGCTTGCACCCACACAGTCACGGTTACCACGCAGGCGCTACCCGCCAAGCGCGTGGTCCACGTTTCGAGGGGACGGACCCCCTCGCGTGGCCTAAACGCCACCCCCTCCTGCCGGGCCTTGCTCATGATTCGACGCCTCGCAGTGCCCGCGCAAGCTCGAGCTCGAAGTGGCCAACTGAGTGGTAGAACGGATGTAGTCGTCCGATCAAGAGAGGATCGGTGTCCGCGCCCACGGGCTCCGGAATCGTTGTGAAACCCATGCGGTAACCGACGGCCCGAGCCGCCCGGGCGACCCGTGGGTTCGCCTTACCATGAGGGTAGGCGATGAGGGACAGCTCGGTGCGCGTGATGTCCTCAAGTTCACGGCGCCCCTCACTCAACGCCCGCTCAAGGTCCTCGTTCGAGAGTCGGGGCAGCGGGTGATGTCCGCGGGTGTGGAACCCGATCTCGAATCCAGCCGCCACCAGTGCCCCTACGTCTCGTTTGCGAAGACCGGCATCGGCTGGATCCGCGCCAATACGGCGCAGCAGTCGTCGCGACGTTTCCTCCCTGTCCCCCGGAGACATGGCCTCGATCTGGGAAGCAAGCCCGCGGATTCCTTCACTTCCAGCGCCTGGCGCCGCAAGCGAGAGCTCACGGCGCAGGTCCCGCTCGCTCACCCCGGGATCGTCGAAAGCCCTCTGAAGCCGCTCCCACCAGAAGGCGAATGGCCTGTCGAGAGACGCACCGGAAAGAAAGAAAGTTGCCGGCACTCCAAGCCTGGCGAGCGTGGGCATCGCGAGTTGAATGTGTGATGGGAGATCATCGTCGAAGGTGATCGCTACGGGCAATCGCTGCCCTCGGCGCCGAGTACGAACCGCTTCCAGGAGTCCTGAGGCGGGCACCAACCGGTACCGGGATCGCAGGCGGCGAAGCTGATCCTCGAACAGGTCGCTACCAATGGCGGCGACCAGATGCGTGTCGCGATCTTGCTGGCTTGCGTCAACTCTGTGATACACGAGGGCGAGACCGGCACGCCCGCCAGACCACCGCGTCGCGAGGTCCAGGAAGCTCGCATACGGCCGCCTCAGACGCTCCTTGAGCAAGCGCAGCATCGGCATATCATCTTCCCCTCTGCGCAGCAGGGAATCCAAGATCGAGACCAGGGCCCGCCTGCCGGAGCACGCGCTCGAGGAAATTCGGCGCGCCCGCCGGTATCCACGGGTCACTCAATTCGACTACCTACACCTCCATCGCCTGCGAAACGATTTGGCCGAAGCGCTACGTCGGGTTCCACCGCCGGTGGAAGACGTTCTCGACGTCTTCTGTGGAACGCGACCCTACGAGGACCTTCTGCCCTCCGGCGCCCGGTGCATTGGCTTGGACATCGATGACCGTTACGGTGCCGCCGACGTGGTCACCACGGAGTTCCTCCCCTTCGAAGCGGAGTCATTCGACCTCGTCATCTGTATCTCCGGGTTCTATTACCTCGAGGATCTGGAGCACGGCGCTGCCGAGATTCGCAGGGTGTTGCGACCGGGCGGCACGGTGCTGATCTCCGCGCCCCTCGTGTGGGAATACGATCGCACGATCCTCGAGCACCGCTTCACCGGCCCTGAGCTCGCGTCCTACTTCGATGGCTGGGAGCAGGTCGATGTGACCGAGAATGGGGGCCGTGGTGTGTCCTGGGCGCTGCTCACCGGCAACCTCATCTACCTTCGCGAGAAATCCCTGCCCTGGCGGCTGCGGCGCATCCTGGTGCCCGTGTTCCGCGCCCTCTACGCGCTCATCAATGGGCTGGGCGCTCTGATTGAGTTGGGCGAGAGGCGTCGACGCAACGACCCGTACACGCTTCCCATGAATCTGCTCCTCACCGCGAGGAAGCCGGTGAGATGAGACCGCATCTCGCACCTGCCGCCCAGGACGCGACCGAGCCCGGGCCGGCTCCCCGGTTCTCCGTGATCATCGCGGCCCATAATGCGGCCCCGTTCATCGCCGACGCGGTGTCCTCTGTCTTGACCCAAACCCTCCCGCCTTTCGAGCTGATCGTATGCGACGACGGCTCGAGCGATGACATCGGCAGCGCCCTGCAGAGCTACCGCTCGGAGTTGGAGCTCATCAGGCGGGAGCACGGCGGCGAGGGGGCCGCCAAGAACACCGCCGCGCGCGCGGCATCCGGAGACTTCGTAGCCATCCTCGACGCCGATGACGTCTTCCTGCCGGAGCGGCTCGAGGCGCTCGGCGAGCTTGCCGCAGCCCGGCCCGATCTGGACATCCTGACAACGGACGCGTGGGTGGAGGCCGAAGGTCGCAACATGGGTCGGGCCTACAACCACGGGTGGCGTTTCGAGGCTGCCGACCAGCGCAAGGGCATTCTCGATCGCAACTTCGTATTTGGCCACGTGGCGGTTCGCCGCGATGCGTTCCTCAGCGCCGGGGGATTCGACGAGTCGATCCTCTGGACGACCGATTGGAACTGCTGGATGAGAATGATCTTTGCGGGCTCCAGGGTCGGACTGGTGGACGAGCCGCTGTCGCGATATCGCCTGCACCCCAAGGCGCTCTCGAGCCAGCGGGCAGCGATGCTGCGTGGGCGGCTCATGACCCTGAAGAAGGCGCGAACCCTGGATCTTCGCCCCGAGGAACGGCGAATCCTGGAGCGCGCGATCGCCGCTCGCGCCCGGGAGGCGGAGGTGGAAGACACTCGACAGGCGATTCGCCGTGCAGCCCCAGATGCGCGCCGGCGCTCCTGGGCCATCGCTCGCGACGGTCAGTATCCGCCCGGCACCCGCGCGAAGGCCGCCGCGACCGCGCTCGCACCGGGCTTGGCGCGCCGGTTGCTCTCCAGGAGGACGCGCAGAACATGGACTGGAGCCGGCGGTCGCAGCGTCAGTGGCACGGGCCAAGACACCGGCGTTGCCCGGCGTGAACCCCAAGCACGAGCCTGATCGTCAGCGCCAGCGGTCCCAGCCGGGGCCGAGCGCCGGATCCTCGAGCCATCTACGCGCAAGACGTGGCCAGAGCATTTCCCGAATCGGACCATGGGAGCCATGCCGTTTCGCGGTCCGCTCGCGATGGCGCTGCGAGAGCCCGTGGTGGAGGAAGCAGAGCATGGCGAGAGTGCCCACTGCTTTCTCCGGGATGCCACATGAGGCAACGGCACGCCGTGTCCACTCGAACAGGATCCTCGAGCTCGGAAGCTCGCCGCGGAAGAGCCGGACTGCGTGGCCTTCGCGACGGGCGAGATCCCCCTCGCCCAAGCCTGAGTACCCATCGAGGCATCCAAGCGCGTCCTGGAGAAAGTAGAAAAGGTCCCACAACGGCATCCCCACGGCCCGTGCACTTTCCCAATCGAGGGCGATGAACGATGGCGGTCCCGGGCCCCGGGGATCGACGATCACGTTCCAGGTCCCGAGGTCGTTGTGCTGTAGCACGCCCGAGACCGACGACACCCGGTCGACGATGGCGGGTGACAACCCAGAGTCCGTCCAGTGGGGCAGCACGTCCGTCTTGATTCGCCGCCGCTCCCCGGCGAGACATTCGGGATTGGTCGCGGTAACCGTCGCCATCGCTACCTGCCAGCCGGCGATTCGGTCGATCATCGCGCGCTTGGCTTGAAGCGATGCCGATGAGGCGAGGTAGCCGAGCAGGGGCTGGCCGACAGCGGCACTCTCGACCGAGGCGTGTATTCCTCCGAGCGTGAATCTGCCAAGGAGGCGCGGGGCGTGCGCTATCACCTCGGGGCCAGCCGCGGTCGCGAGAGCCAGCCCTCGCTCGTCGCGGTCGAACGACTCGGAGTATCCCGGCACGCGAGCGAACTTCACCACCCACCCTGGTTTCTCCTGACCGGGGGGGAACATGTGGAACGTGCCGCGTGAAAGCGCGTCGCCGGCGCCCGGTAGAAGGAGCCATTCCACCTTCGGGGGCAGCGCGAAGCGGCTGCATGCCTCCGCGATGAAGAACGGAGCCCCCGGCTCACGGGAGCCGACGGTCAGAAGCGACCTTCCCGGCGGGGAAAGCCCGGCCCCAAGCAATGGGATCACGACCCGGTTCCTCAGCCGCTTCCTCGCCGATCGCGGCGGTGATCGATCGAGCGCGTATCGGATCTGACGGCGACTCGAAAGCGGGAGCAGGATCCTCGGATCCTCGACGTCCGGCAACGGGAGGAAGCAGTGCATCGCGTAACCGCCCCCCTTGATTCGCCACCCAGCCCGCCGTCCCTGGACGATCAGACAATGGGGCGCTAGCCGTAGCACCCGGTCGAGATCGGTCGAAGGAGCTACGACGAGATCCGGTGCGTCGACCGCCACCGTGAGATCGTCCAGCACCCGGACGCCCATTGAGGTGAGCGCCTCCGACCACCCTTCGAGGCCCCGCGCCACCAACGCGGTTCGCGGCTTGAACGGAAGAGCGAAGACGGCGTCGGCGACGCTATGCATGCCCGTCGAGAATTCGGCGATACAGCGCCTCGAACGAGCGCGCCATGGAGGATGAGGTGAATCGCTCCAGCGCGCGCGATCGGGCGCGGTCACCCATCGCCTCCCTCTGATGCCGGTTCCGGAGGAGAGTCGAGATCGCCTGGGCTAAGGCCTCGGGCTCGTCCGGTGGCACTAGAAGCCCCGTCGAGCCGTGCTCAACGGCTTCAGGGATGCTTTCGACGGAGGAGCCGACGACGGCGCGGCGGGCGAGCATTGCCTCAATCACGGCAAGTGGGAATCCCTCGAACCGGGACGGCGCACAGACCACGTCGAACGATGGCAGGTAATCGCGCGGGTTCTCGACCCAGCCGATGATCAGTATCCGGTCGCGAACGCCGAGCTCGGTCGCCAGCCGCTCGAGCTTGCTTCGCTCGGGCCCATCGCCAACCAGAACGACGGTCACGTCCGGAAGCGACGCGAGCGCGCGGATCAGGACGTCCAGCCCCTTCTGTTCGTGCAAGCGAGCGACGCTCCCCACGATCGGCCCAGGCCGCAGCCGGTCGACGGGGTGCAATGCAATGTCTGGCACTCCATTGTGGATGGTCTCCACGGATCCATGCGGCAATCCGATCAGGTCCTCAATCCGTCGGGCGGTTCCTTCGCCAACGGCGACGTGGGCAACCAGGCGGGAGCAGAGGACCCGCCGTAAGCCTCGCTGGAGCCCGGCCGGGGAACCGAAGACGATTTGCTCCACCGCGACCACGGGACGCCGGGCCGTCAAGCCAGCGAGGATTCCGTACTGTCCCGCCCAGGGACTCTGAAGGTTCACGTGGACGATCGATGGTCGGATCTCTCTCATAACGCGCATGTGGGCAGCGACCTTCGCCACGTCCCACTTCCTCCGCACCGGTGGCAGAACCCGGACGTCGGCTGATGGACGGCGTGCGGCAATCGCCTGCGAGACCAGCAAGTCGACCGCGACGATGTCCACTTCGATGGAGCTGTCGAGCTCGGCGAGGAGATGGCCGAGCGCCTTCTCAGCACCGCCGATCGAGGTCGCATCCGTGTAGACAGCAAGCCGCATCGCCCCTCCAATCTGAACGTTGCTAAACGTTGACCCGGTCCAGGCTGTCCCTCGCATCCGGACTGACCGGCGCTGTATGAATGATGCCATCTCCGGTCGCCGCGAAAACGCGGAACATGAGCCGAGTCTCGAGGTCGTCGGAAAGGATGACCGGGGGCGCTCTTAGCCGGCCCCGGCGCCCTCGGAACACGCCGGCCTACTTGCGCGCCTCCTGACCTTGTACGACGGGAATTTCGCGAGCCGGAGATGCGGGCTGGTGGGCTCGGGGCTCCGAGGGCCTGCGCACCGGTGCCTTGTGGCGCAGCGCGGGAACCTCTACGAACCGGTAGGTCAGCGCGGAAAGCAGTCCCGTTACCGCAGCCAGCACGACGATGTTGACGCCAAGCCCGACAGGCCCAGCGACCGTTAACCCATGTATACGAAGCCAGTGCTCGAGCGGCTCGTGCCAAAGGAACACGCTGTAGGAGACCAACCCGATGGCGACCCCTGGTCGAGCCTCGAGGTTCGCCGTGAGCCGCGACGTCGCGCCGTCGCGCCGTCGCGATTGGGCAGCACCACGAACGCTAGCAACACGGCGAAAACTGCGGCGATCACCGTGCTCTCCGGACGATAGCTCAGCTGGGCGTCGTGGGGGGTGAGGCGCACCGCGGCCACCACCCCAACCGGCACTGCTACCGCGAGGGCCAGCGTTCGCCAGTTCCGTGGCAGTCGAAGTCGACCTCTCCTGGCCTGAACATGGAGCACGGCGACGACCATCCCGAACGAGAAGAGGTCGGCTTGGGCCCAGAAGCTGCGAACGATCACCGAGTGCCAGTCGGCGTTCCAGTCGGCTGAAGGTCCGATCCCCGGAACCAGCGTCGCCGCTGTCACCTTTCCCGAAAGCCCGATCAGCAGCATCAGGGCGGCCGGCACCAGTCCCGCGATGATGAACCCACGGGGGCTCCGCGCTCGGGCGGCCAGGGCCATCGCGAGCGCTCCCAGCAGTGGGAGGACGAGGCGCCTGACGCGTAACGAGTGACCGGTGTCCCCGTGGCGCCGCGCAACCGGGGTCCGCACACCGTCTCGTTGCTACAGTCAACCCGGGTGGAATCTGCATCGCCTAGCGGCTCTGCGGGGGGTGTTGCGGGCTCGAGGAGTTCCTGCACTGCACCGTTAACCGGCTCGCGCTGGCCTGTTCTTGCGCCCGCCCGTAATGCTCCATCGCAGTCCGGTCCCGTCCCGACTTTCTCAGTGCTTGTTCCCGCCTATCAGGCGGCGGGGACGATCGGCGAGACCCTCGAGTCTGCCCTCTCACAGACGCTGCCCGCGCGCGAAGTGATCGTCTGCGATGACGGCTCAACCGACGACATCGCCTCAGCGGTGGCGCCGTACCGCGACCGGATTACGTTCCTCCGCAAAGCTAACGGTGGAGGAGCATCGGCCCTGAATGCAGCTGCCCGCGTCGCCACCGGTGATTTCGTTGCGGCTCTCGATGCGGACGATGCCTGGGCGCGTGAGCGTCTTGAGGCGTTGGGAGCGCTGAGCACAGCCCGTCCCGATCTCGACCTTCTGGGCACCGATGCGTGGTTCGAGGCCGCGAGGCGCCGCATCGGCCGCTTTAACGAGGCGAATCCGTTCGCGGATCACGACCAGTGCCGTGCGATCCTAGAGCGTTGTTTCCTATTCCATCCCGCCGTGCGCCGGCGCCGGCTGCTGACACTCGGGGGCTTCGATGAGTCGTTTCCCATTGCGTATGACTGGGAGTGCTGGATACGGCTGATCCTCGATGGCGCCAGAGCCGGCCTGGTCGATCAACCCCTCACCTCCTACCGACTGCGACCGGGGAGCCTCGCCTCGGCGCGTCCGGCGAGCTTGCGTGATCGGGTGAGGGTGCTCCAGAAGGTCGAGCGGCGGACCGACCTCGCTCCGGAGCTCCGCCGGGCGCTGGACTCATTCGTCGCGGATCGCGAGCGCGCAGCGCTCCTGGCGGAGGCGGAACACGCCCTGAGCGTCGGAGACCCACGGCCGCGCCGGCGACTCCTGGCGCTCGCACGAGCACGCGGAGCAAGCCCGCACACGCGGCTCAAGGCTCTGATGGCAGCGTCGAGCCCCCGCCTGGCACGTTGGGCTGTCCTGGAGCGGCGTCCGGAAGGTGCGATGCGCCTCTCCCGAGGTGTGCCCCACGAGCAGGAGTCACGGGGCAGGGACGGCACTGGGGCAGGGAGTGATGGGTGATGACGCGATGCCGCTGGCATTCGTTCCACTCGGCCTCCCGCCCGCCGCGCACGTGGATGCCGCTATTGTCACCGAGGCGCCCGACGGCGGGCTCGGCTTGAACTGGCGCTCGGGTTAGTGCTCCCTCCGGAGAGGACCTCCGGGCAGGTCGAGCCGTCCTCTGACGGCGGCGACGGCGCCGCCATCGTCGTTGGAGGGCGCGTGCTCAGCGGTGGTCTGTGGAACCTGCTGGCACGGGGATTACCCCAGCTCTACACGCTTGCCATATCGATAGCGGCTGCACGTTTCCTGGGGCTCACGGACTTCGGTCGTCAAAGCTTCATCGCCTTCGTCGAGATCTCGATCGTCGCCCTCATCTCCGGTGGATTCACAACGTCACTGACGCGCTATGTCGGCGAGACCCTGGGCCGGCGGCGGCCCGGCCCGCTCGGCCCACTGATGCGATGGGCCTGGAGGATCCAGATGGTCGGCGCACTACTGGGGGGCGCGATCCTGGGCGGCGCGGCACTTCTCGGCGCCGATCCCGAGGCCGCCTGGCTGATCGCCGGAGCCGTGGCGATCATCAGCGCCCTGCAAGCAGTTCCAAGCGCGATTCTGATCGGGGCACAGCGGCTGAAAGCTGCCTCGCTCGTCGGGCTGGCGTCGGGCACGATCGGCACTCCGGCCACCATCGCCGTGCTGGCCGCCGGAGGTGGAATCGTCGGCATGTTTGCCGTCCAGGCAGTGGTCTCGGCCGTCAATCTCATACTCGTCGGCATCCTGGCCCGTAGGATGGTGCTCGAACTCGCGCCGCTCTCCGAACCGGCCGACGACCTCGCGCATCGGGTCCTCAAGTTCAGCCTGTTCACGACGATCGGGGTGACCCTAACCCTGATCGTCTGGCGCCGCTCGGAGTTCCTCTTTCTCGAGCACTACTCCTCTGATGCGGAGATTGGTTTCTACTCGATCGCCTTCGCGGTCATGACTGCGCTGATCCTCCTGCCGGAGTCGATCACCGGGGCGGTCTCCCCGGCGTTTGCCAGCCTTCATGGTGCGGGCGCCACCAGCCGCCTTCGCTCGGGCTATAGCCGTGCGGTTCGCTTGCTGCTGCTCGGGAGCTTGCCTCTCACCGCCGCCGCGATGGCCCTTGGCCCTTCGACGCTCGGGCTCGTCTACGGCTCGGACTTTCGTGCCACGGGGCCCGTGCTGACCCTCATGTTGCTCAGCTTTCCAATCGTCTCGCTCAGCAGCGTGTCGAACGCGCTGATGCTTGGTCTCGCGCGGGTACGGATCCCGATGATCGTCGGCATCAGCGCGGCATCGGTCACGATCGGACTGAACTTCCTGCTGGTCCCCGCCCTCGATGCGCTTGGTGCCGCGTTGGCCAACTCGGGGGGGCAGGTGGCAGCAACGCTCCCGATCCTCGTCTACGCTAACCGGGAAGTCGGGCCTGTGCGATGGGAAGCAGGCTCGCTTTTGCTCACGGCAGTGGCGTCCGCTGCCGGGGGGGCTGCGGCCTTTGCAGCGGTCGCGTTCCTGGGAGGCGTGGCGGGCGTTGCGCTCGGACTGCTGGCGGGGGCGATCCTGTTCACCGGCCTGGCCGCGGCATTCAGGATCCTTCCGGCGGATGACGTCGCCTGGGCCGAGCAGGCCATCGGGGGGCGGCTGGGAACATTGGTCGCCGCCACTTGCCGCCGCTTCAGTGCCCGCCCGACCGTTACCGAGGGTGCCTGATGTCCCCGCGGAACCCCGAACCGCTGGTGACGGTGGCGATGGCGGTCCACAACGGCGCTTGTCACTTGCCGGAGGCACTCGATAGCGTGCTCGGCCAGACCTTCTGTGATTTCGAGCTGGTCGTCGTCAACGACGGCTCCACCGACGAGACGGGTGAGATCCTGGGGCGTTACCAGCAGCGCGACCCTCGGCTCCGGGTGATTCAGCAGGACAAGCAAGGCCTTGCCTTGTCTCTGAATACCAGCGTCAACGAAGCCCGAGGCAGGTATGTCGCCCGCCTCGACGCCGACGACGTCGCCCTCCCGCGCCGCCTGGAACGTCAGGTGGACTTTCTTGAGCGTAACCGTGAGGTAGGGCTGCTGGGGGGAGCGGTCGTCTTCATCACATCCGCGGGCAGCGCGTTCGCGAGTTGGCAGTATCCGCTCGACGACTCCGAGATCCGGCGGAAGCTGGCTCGGGCGTCGGCCTTCGTGCACCCGACCGTGATGATGAGAGCGGATCACCTGCGGGCCGTCGGGGGCTACCGGCGTTCGATGCTCGGAGCGGAGGACTATGACCTGTGGCTGCGCCTGGCCGAACGATGCCGCATGGCGAATCTCGCGGAGCCGGTGCTGCGCTACAGGATCCATCCCGGCCAGGCGTCAACGGCGGACCTCGAGCAGCAGACGCGATCGGTCCTGGCCGCGCAAGCAGCCGCTCGAATGAGATCGGAGCTCGGCCACGATCCGCTGACCGAGGTTGAGCTGGTGACCGACGAAGTGCTGCGAACCTTGGGCGTCGGGTGCGGGGAGTTCGCCGAGGCGCTCGTCGACGCCCAGATCTACTGGGCGAAGACCATGGCGCGGGCAGGTTACGATTCCGCCGCCCTTGCGCTGTGGCGCGACGCCCGGAGCAGCTACAAACGACCCGGCGCCGACCGAGTGCTTCGGTCCCATGTTCTCCGCGCCCGGGCGGAGCTGGCGTACGAGCAGGGGAAGACCGTCCGGGGCAAGGCTTTGGCGGCCCTGTCTCGGCTAGCACGGCATGCGTGCACCTAGCTCGTCATACTCCGGAGACGTAGCAGCCTCGCCACGTGACTCCACGTCCTCGTCGCCCCCACCGGGTGTACTCGAGGCGGGACGTCGCACTCACGCGCGGTTGGCGCGACGCGTGACTGGCTCTTTCGGATTCGAATTCTGGAAAACCGCTCCCGAGCCGATCATCCGTACGTAGAGAGGAGAAGGCTAAGTTGGGGAGCGGTAAGCCACAGCTTGTTGGCTTCGCGCGCCCTCATGCGCGTGCGCCAGCCGTGCAGCGCCCACTTCGCAAGCCAATCGTCGTCGGCGACCCTCGTGATCTCTTCCACCAGGTCGACTGATAGCGGGGCGCATCGCATCCGGGTATGGCGCCCAGCATCCGGGCGTTTCTCCCTCTCGGTAGGCGCATCCGTTGCGTGCCTGGTCCGACCGGGATCCCGCGGGGTCAGCGTCGGGTCACCGCCTCCGAGCCCGCAGCCCAAAGGCGTTGGCCATGCTGGTGGCCGTCGCGGCCTCGCCCAGATGACCGAGTCCCAGTAGGTCCTCCGTTGTTCTCAGAAGCGAGTAGTGGTTTAGGAGCTCGTCGGAGCGCCGTCCGGCGGGCGTCGAGGGGCTCACTACCATGGCCGCAATATGGCAGCCGACGTCAGTTTGGTTGGTTGCGCAGTCGTTGCTGGTGCCGCCTTCACCCTCGTCGTAGGTGATGAAGAGCACCAGGCGGCCGGCCCGGTAGGCGGGGCTCTCGACGAGCCGGGTGACCTCGGCCGCCAACCAGTCGTCACCGGTGCTGACCGGGCAGTCATGGACGTCGTGACAGAGATTGGGCGTGACGAAGGAGAAGGCGGGGAGCGAGTCGTTTTCGAGGTCTTTCGTCAAGGCCGTGAGCGGAAGGTCGTCTTGCTCGCACCCGGTCAGGGAGCTGTCGTAGAGCGGCGGATTGTGGCGAACGGCGTAACTGCCGGAGTCCTCTCGAGCGCAGTTCGTGGGCATCGACTCGTTGTACGCCCGCCAGCTCGGAGCTTGGTCGAAGATGCTCTCGGCTCGCGTCGAGCAGCTCGGCGAGGGATTGCAGTCGGTGTGGAAGGGCTGGAGGTCTTGGCCACCGAGGCCAGAGGTGGCCGCGATGTAGTTGGGAAGGCTGGGATGGGTGATGTTGTGGTAGTTGGTGGCGAGACCGCACCTCGCCGCGAGTGAGGTCTGGAAGGGCGCAGAGCTCGAGCCGATGATCTGGTCATAGCTCTTGTTTTCCATCCAGATCCAGATGACGTGGTCGTAGGAGCTGGAACCGGGAGAGATCCTGCCGCATGGTGAGAGCTGGGCGGTAGTGATCGAGCTGGAGGTGCGCGCGCTTGTCGTTGTGCCGCTCTCCCCTCCGCAGCCAGTCGTCAGCGCCGCGACGCTGCAGAAAAGCGCTACCAAGGAGAAGGCCCTGCCGAGCTGCGCAGAGGCGGCCATCCGGAGCCTCCTTGTTCGCGTTAGGTGTTTAGCCGGAGGCCGAGCGGATGGCGAAGCGATCAGTCCGTTAGCCGTTCGGCACGGCTTACCGAGCCCTCTGAACTCTACGCCGGAACGGGGGGCCGTTCAGGCCCCTGATGGGCGCCTCACCGCGTCGGCCGCGCAAGGGAAGCGTCGAGGCGCAGGGATTGATGCGCCCTAGTTCGGGTGCACGACGCCGTGTGCGAGGCGGAGTTCATGTGCCCCGTGGTAGTGAACGTTGGTGAGCTCGATGATCATCGTTCTCCGGCGGTAGTGGCGAGCGGCGGTGGCGGCGATCACCAGGTGGATATCGCGATCCTCCGAGCGCCCGAATTTCACCAGGCGCGCTTTCACCCCGTAGGTGGGTCTCCTCGGCCTCTGGCTGCCGCGGGGGGTCAGGGCCGATGGCGGGGCGCGGCTCTCGACGCAAGCCGATGACGGAGCCCGATGTCTCGCGGCGGCTTGGATCGCCTTGCCCGGGCACTAGATAATCCAGATGTCTCGATGGCTGGTAGGGCCCGCTACATGACGCACTCAACCAACCTTGCATGTCCAGGCCCAACTACCCTAGGCTCCGAGGGATCGACCGGGCAAGGGATCGGATGGAGGGCGAGTGGTTGACGGGCGCGTAGGCCCAACGCGAGGCGGCGACAGCCCGCCCCATACCCACGGCGGGCACGGGCCCGCGCTGGCGCTCGTCGTCGTAACGCGCGATCGACCCCCCGTGTTCGCCCGCTGCGTGATGCCGGGGCTCCGCCAGATTAGGCACCAAGACGTGGATGTGGTGGTGGTCGACCAAACCACCGGAACTGCCACCAGCCGGCTCTTGGAGGAACTCCCCTGGGTGCGCCAGCTGCGAAGTGGACCCGGCCTCTCCCGAGGCCGCAACGTGGGAGTCGCAGCCACCAGCGCTCAGATAGTCGCCTTCACGGACGATGACGTGGAGTTCGGTACCGACTGGCTCCCCCGTATACGTGCTTTGTTCGCCGATCCCGCGATCGGGGTCGTGTGTGGCCGCGGAGTCGACTCGCAGGGGCGGCCGTTGCCCCACAGGCGTGCGGGCATCTACAGGTGGCCGACGAGCCCCTTCGGACTCGGACACGGGTTCAACATGGCGTTCCGTCGCGATGCCCTCGACGATGCCGGGCCGTTCGACGAGGCCCTCGGCGCCGGCTCGAGTGTCCCCTCAGCGGAGGACACGGACATGATCTACCGAGTGATGCGGAGCGGCTGGTCTGCTCTGTGCGACGACCGCCTCGTGGTCGTGCACCACACTTGGCGCACTGCGCATGCCGAGCGCGCGGCTCACCGGGCTTATGGGATGGGGTTCGCCGTTCAGACCTTGAAGCACACGCGAGCGGGCGACACCGTGGCGATCAGGATCGCGGCAAGGGAGGTGATGGGGCACATCGTGTGGAGCGCGGTGTCGCTGGGCCGTCGGGATCGACGGGCGTTCGGGCACCAGGGCGCATGGGCTCGCGGCTTTGGTGCGGGCATCGCCAGAGGCGTTCGTCGGCGTGAGAGATTGCAGGATGCCGACCACTGAGCGCACTGCAAACTCGGAGTTCGCCGACCGTACCACTGGTGACGTGCTGCTCCGCGCCAGCGCCTGGAACGCCGCGAGCCTGGTCCTGCCTCAGGTCTACCTGCTGGCCACCTCGGTTCTCGCTGCTCGTTTCCTGACGCCGGCGGAAATGGGTCGCCAGAGCTACATCGCCTTCGTTGAATTATCGCTCGTGTTGCTCGTGACTGGCGGCCTTCCGTCGGCGGTGCTGCGATTCGGCGGCGAGGCGCTCGGACGGGGGGAGCCCGGGTACCTCGCATACCTCGCTAGGTGGGCCTGGCGCGTTGGGGCCGTCGGCGGGGTGCTCGCCGGAGGAGTGATGGTCACGGCGGCGCAGCTCGGCTCCGAGCCACGCGCCGCGTGGATAATCGCAGGAGGTTTCTGCTTTGTCGGAGTGCTCCAGGCAATCCCCGCTTCCGTCCTGGCCGTCCTCCAGCGCTGGCGCGGCGTCTCGATCGTCGGCATCGTTTTCGGCGCTGTCTCCACGGCAGCGCTGGCGGCGGTGCTCGCCGCCGGTGGAGGGATTACCGGGCTGTTTGCTGTCCAGTTCGCAACGGCCGCGATCACCCTCCCCCTGACCATATGGCTCGCCCGTTCGGGCCTCGGCACGCTCGGGGTCGAGCCGGTGAAGTCGACGGAGCTACGTTGGCGAGCCGCGCGCTGGGCGGTCGTCTCGACCTTTACGAGCGTCCTCACGTTCGTCGTCTGGAGGCGCTCAGAGTTTCTATTCCTGAACGACTACTCGAGCGACGAGCAGATCGCCGTCTACTCGATCGCGTTCGCCAGCGTCGTCGGCTTCACGAAGCTCCCTGAGGCTATCGGGACTGTGATCTCCCCCGCTTTCGCGACGCTATCCGGCGCCCGCCAGACGAATCGGATCACGTCAGGTTATGGACGCGCCATCCGGTTGATCCTGCTCGTGTCGCTCCCGCTCACCGCGCTCGCGATGGCCGTCGGCCCGTCGGCAATCCGTTTGGTCTACGGTAGCTCCTACAGCGAGGCCGGCAAGCTGCTCCTCATCATGATGCCCGCGCTCCCGCTCCTCTCGCTCGTCAGCGTGAGCCGCGGCGTCATCTTCGGCGTGGACCGTCAGAGGAATCTCGTACTGGTGGGGGCCTTCGCGGCGCTTGTAAACGTGGCTCTCGACATCCTGCTGATTCATCTCTACGACGCCGTCGGCGCGGCACTCGCCAACGCCGGCGCGCAGAGCGCCGCGGCGACCGCGTATGTGCTGGTTGCGCGGAGGTCAACCGGCCCCGTCGACTGGGCGCCCGGACCGCTCGCCCGTAACGCCGTGGCGGCGGGCGCCGCGGGCGCCGCGGCATGGGCCGCGACTGCGATGCTCCCCGGGGTAGCGGGGGTGCTGGCCGGGATGGCACTTTTCGTCGCCGTATTCTGCGTGCTCGCGGTAATGCTTCGGATCATGCCCACGCGCGACGGGCCATGGCTCGAATCTGTACTGGCCGCTCGCCTGCGCGGCCGCTCTCGGATCGTCGCGCGACGGATGATCGCGGCGGCCTCGCGTGCGTAGCCGCGTGCAGGTGAGGGAGGATGGCGCATGCGGATTGCGCTGATTTCGCGTGAGCACCCAGCAAACACAGCCGGCGGCGGGATCGGCACGTACACAATGACGATGGGCACCGCGCTGGCCCGGCTCGGCCATGAGGTCAATGTCTTGACGCGCGGCTCTGGTAAGCCGCGAGTCGAGGACGGCGTCCGGGTTATCCCGCTTGAGCCGCCGACGCTTCCCAACCCCGTCGCCGATCGGCTCTTCAGGGCGCGCGGCGTGGCGCGGGCAGCCTTGCGAGCGAGCGTGGACGTGGTCCAGGCGCCCGAATGGGAGGCAGACGCATGGTGGGTCGCCCGGCGGCAAATCCTGCCCCTCGTCACCCGCCTCGCCACCCCCACGTACCTCGTGGAATTGCTGAATCAAGGCGCGCCCGCCGCGCGGACGAGCGTGATCCGCCGGATGGAGCGCGACCAGGCTCGGCGGAGCCAGGCACTCGTCGCGCCGAGCGAGGCCATCGCGGACCGTGTGTCGCGCGACTGGGGTCTCGACCGTTCACGAATCGAGGTGATTCCCAATCCGATCGACGGGGCTGCAGTACGTGCGGCGGGCGAGAAGAACCCAGCCGTAACGCTGCCCGAGCGGTTCCTTCTGTTCATCGGACGTCTTGAACGGCGCAAGGGCGTCGAGGAGCTCGCCCGCGCACTACCCAGCGTGCTGCGCGAGCATCCGGAGGTCCACGCCGTCATCCTCGGGCGTGACGCGGGCGCGCCCGGCGGTGGGGTCGCGGCCCGCCTTGCCGAGCTCGTTCCCTCCTTCCCTGGCCGCGTGCACTTGCTCGGCGCCCTCCCGCGCGAACGCGCGCTCGCGGTCGTCGCCCGCGCAACGATCGTCGTGCTCCCCTCGCACTGGGAAGCATTCGGCTTCGTCGCCACCGAGGCCCAGGCGCTCGGGCGCCCGGTCATCGCCACCTCCGGCAGCGGATTCGGCGAGATTATCGAAGACGGTTGCAGCGGCTGGCTGGTGGAACCGCGAGACGCCGACCAACTCGAGGAGGCGCTCAGCTCGCGCCTCGGCGATCCCCAGGGGCTTGACCGGGTGGGGCGGGGAGCGCGTGCCCGTGCGAATGATTTCGAGGCGGACCGACTCGCGCCGTTGCTCGTCGAGCTGTATGAGCGCGCAGCCGGCGCCCGACCCCCGCCGCGCCGTTTGACCGCAGCCGTTTACGCCCGCGGATACCGGCGCTTCTTCCGCCCGGAAGATCCGACCGGACCTTTCCACTCGCTATATGAGGCCAAGGGCCAAGCCGTTCTCGACTTCTTCGCCTCGCGCCCTCCAACGGACCTCCTCGACGCCGGCTGCGGGCCCGGCCG
>Ga0126304_10000239_pt1 | contig 19939 bp, 15 predicted proteins | sample Plot25_FD_92538 | JGI IMG/M metagenome (GOLD analysis project Ga0126304, IMG submission 92538) | Serpentine soil microbial communities from UC McLaughlin Reserve, CA, USA - Plot25 | ecosystem: Environmental > Terrestrial > Soil > Grasslands | place: USA: UC McLaughlin Reserve, Lake County... | reverse complement strand
CAGGCGATCAGCAACGCGTTCTTCTGGGCCATCAACCGCAGCACCGACGCCACCTTCTTCCACGATTGGTTCACGAAGGCCGGGCAGGGTGCGGGTGCCGAGTATCGGTACGTCGCGGGCGCGCAATCGATGGGCGATGTGCGTTTCTACCGTTTCAACCAGGATGAAACCACGTTCGTGAATGGCAACCAGACCCAGACGCTGCAAAAGGCCAACAGCTACGAGATCACCGGCAACCTGAATCACGCGCTCACCCGCAGCATCCGCGCCCGTGCGCGTCTCGATTACTTCACCGATCTCGTCACGCAACAGCTCTATAACCAGAACCTGTATGCGGCGACGCGCAACCGCCGCCTGATTGAAGGCGGTCTGACGGCGGGATTCGGGCCGTTGATGACTAGCATGCTGTATCAGCGCAGCGAGCTGTTCACCTCCGAGAGGACCTCGCAGATCTACGGAAGCGCGCCGCGTGTCAGCGCCAACCTCGCCCCGCAGCGACTGTTCAACGCGCCGATCTATGCCTCCGCCAATGCGGAGTACGCGGTGCTGCCCAACCGCTCGATCAGCGATGGCGTCGTGGTCGCCGACAACGGCTACTCGCGACTCGACTTCTCGCCCACGGTCCGCGTGCCGTTGTCACGATTGACGTTCCTGTCGGTCAACACGAGCGCGGCGTACCGGACAACGCACTACTCGCACAGCGCAAACCTCACCGGCAACGGGACAGTGGACCAGCCGTACCTTCGGCAGTACGCGACGCTCAGGTCGGAAGTGATCGGCCCCGTCTTCAACCGCATCTGGGATCTGGAAAGCGGCTTCGCCGAGCGACTCAAGCACGTTATCGAGCCGGCGTACACCGTGGACTTCACGAGCAACATTGACAGCTACAATCGAACACCGTCGATCGGCAGCGATGTCGCCGACTTCGTCGTCAGCGGTTCGACCAAAGTGACCTACGGGTTGACCAACCGCCTGTTTGCGCGCGGCCGAACCGTGGACAACGTGCCCGGCACCACGCGTGAGCTCCTCACTGTTGGACTGCAGCAGACCTTCTACACGAATCCGCAGGCCGGCGGCTACGACAGCTCCTATCAGAGCGCCTTACCGGCCAAGCCGGCCGACTTGTCGCCACTCGCGCTTACGACCCGTTACGCACCGACAGCCCTGCTCGACACCAATGCCCGCATCGAGTACGACGTCGCACAAGGCCGCGGCCTGCAGATTGTCTCGCTGGGAGGCACCGTCAATGGGGCCGTTGTCTCCGGTGCCGCCAACTTCAGCCACAATCGTCTCAACCCGCTGAATCCTTCGACCTTCATTCAAGGGACGACGTCGATGCGATGGCTGGACGGACGGGCCACTGGCACATATAACATCAGCTGGGACATCGGCCGTTCGTACATCGTCAGTCAGGGCGCGATGCTGTCGTACCTCGCGCAGTGCTGCGGGCTGACGATGGAGTTCCAGAAGTTCAACTATGCTTCGCTTGGCGTCAACATCGCGAACCCGTCGGACGTGCGCTTCAACTTCGGGTTCATTCTCGCCGGCCTGGGCACGTTCTCGAACTTCTTCGGCGCCTTTGGCGGGACGCGGTAAGGACACGTGAAAGGACTGATTCTCAGCGGCGGAAAAGGCACACGGCTCAGGCCGCTCACCTACACCAGTGCCAAGCAACTCGTGCCGATTGCCAATAAGCCCGTCTTGTTCTACGGGATTGAGGCGATGGCCGAGGCCGGCATCCGCGATATCGGCATCGTCGTCGGCGACACGCAGGCGGAGATTCGTGCGGCCGTCGGTGACGGATCGACGTGGGGCGTGCGCGTCGTGTACATCGAGCAGGACGCCCCGAGAGGCCTGGCGCACGCGGTCAAGATCAGCGAGAACTTCATCGGCGGCGATCCGTTCGTGATGTACCTCGGCGACAACCTGCTCAACAAAGGGATCACCCACTTCGTCCAGGAATTCAGCCGCGATGCACCAGCCGCGCAGATTCTGCTCGCGCGCGTGCCCGATCCACAGATGTTCGGCGTCGCCGAGCTGCGCGACGGGAAGGTCGTTCGTCTCGTCGAGAAGCCGAAGGAGCCGATCGGCGACCACGCGCTGGTCGGCGTCTACATGTTTGGTCCGCAGGTCTTCGAGTCGGTCAACAGGATTCGTCCCAGCTTCCGCAACGAACTCGAGATCACCGATGCGATTCAAGACCTGATTGATCGCGGCCTGACGGTGCGGCCGCAAGTCGTCGAGGGCTGGTGGAAGGACACCGGCAAGCTCGAAGACATGCTCGAAGCCAACCGCCTGATTCTCGAGACATTCGAGCGACGGCTCGACGGCCACATCGACGCCGAGAGCCGCGTCGAGGGCAAGGTCGTCGTCGAGGAGGGCGCGATCGTCGAGCGCTCGGTGATTCGCGGACCGGCGATCATCGGCCGCGGCGCGCGGATCACGCATGCCTACATCGGGCCGTTCACGTCGATCATGAACGACGTGGTGATTCAGGACACCGAGATCGAGCACAGCATCGTGCTCGAGTGCTCGTCGCTGCGCGACCTCGCCAACCGCGTGACTGACAGTTTGATTGGCAAGAACGTCCGGATCTACCGCGAGCCGGTAAAGCCGAGCGCATTCCGCTTCATGCTCGGCGACAACTCCGAGGTCGGCATCCGGTGGTAAACGTCCTCGTCACCGGCGGCGCCGGATTCATCGGCAGCAACTTCGTCCGCCACGCGCTCAGGACGCACGCCGACTGGCATGTCACGACGCTCGACAAGCTGACGTACGCAGGGCGACGCGAGAACCTGCACGACGTCATGGACGATCCGCGGCACACGTTCGTGCATGGCGACATCGCCGACGCGCAGGTGAGCGGACCCCTCGTCGAGCAGTCGAACATCGTGGTCCATTTCGCCGCGGAGACGCACGTCGATCGGTCGATCATGGCCGCCGGCGATTTCATCAGGACCGACGTCGAAGGCACTTTCGTGCTGCTCGAGGCGGCGCGACGCGCGACCCGGTTGCGCCGGTTCATCCAGATTTCGACCGACGAGGTGTACGGAAGCGTTCCCGTGGGCGCAAGCCGCGAAACGGACGAACTGAAACCGCGCAATCCGTACGCGGCGAGCAAAGCGGGCGCGGATCGCCTCGCCTACAGCTATTGGGCGACCTACGAGGTTCCGGTGATCATCACGCGAGCCTCCAATAATTACGGCCCCTATCAGTTTCCCGAGAAGGTCATTCCGCTCTTCGTCACCAATGCCATCGAAGATATCCCGGTGCCGCTCTACGGCGACGGCAAGAACGTGCGCGACTGGCTGCACGTGGACGACCATTGCCGCGCCGTTGACCTGCTTATCGACACGGGTGTCAACGGCGAGGTGTACAACATCGGCGGTGGAAACGAGGTCATGAACGTGGACCTCACACATCGGATTCTTGACGCACTCGACAAGCCGGTCTCGTTGATCAAGCCGGTGATTGATCGACCCGGCCACGATCGACGCTATTGTCTCGACACGGCGAAGCTGCGCGGCGTCGGGTGGTCACCGGCCGAGCCATTCGATGAGGGGCTGCGCCGCACCATCGAGTGGTACCGGCGCAACGAATGGTGGTGGCGGCCGATCAAGGAACAGGACCCGGCCTTCAAGGCCTACTACCAGGCCCAGTATCAGCGCCGACAGTGAGCGACGTCGTCCTCGTGACCGGCGCGGGCGGCTTTGCCGGCAGCCATCTCGTCGAGCATCTGCTCGTCTCGCCGAATCACCAAACCGGCGGAGGCGGGTCGCCGTCGCACCAGGTCGTGACCTGGACGCGGCAGACCGTCGATCTTCTCGATCGCGATCGCGTGCGCGCCGCCGTTCGCGAGCTGCGTCCGGCGCAGATCTACCACTGCGCCGGCGTGCCGCATGTCGCCGAGTCGTGGCGCGACACCGCGCAACCGCTCGAAGGCAACGTGCTGGCGACCGAGCATCTGTTCGACGCGCTGCGCCGTGAAGGCATCCGCTGTCGCATCCTGGTGCCGGGATCGGCAACGGTGTACGCCCCGTCGTCTGAGCCGATCTCCGAACGCGACCCGATCGCACCGGGGAGCCCGTACGCAATCAGCAAGTTTGCGCAGGAGCAGCTTGCGTTGCGAGCGATTCACGAAGACGGGCTCGATATCATCGTGACCCGATCGTTCAATCACACGGGCCCGCGACAGACACCAGCGTTTGTCGCGCCGAGCATGGCCAGGCAGATCGCGCTGATCGAACGCGGCCAAACCGAACCGGTGATTAAGGTCGGCAACCTCGACGCACAGCGCGACGTGACGGATGTGCGTGATGTCGTGCGCGCGTACGTCGCCCTCATGCAATCGGGAAAGACCGGCGTCGTTTACAACGTCGCGTCGGGTGTGGCTCGTTCGATTCGGTCGATCCTCGAGGCACTCGTCTTGCGGTCGAAGGTGCCCGTGCGCATTGAAGTCGATCAGGCACGTATGCGGCCGAACGATGTACCCGTGGTGGTGGGGGACTACTCACGCCTTGCCGCGGCGACCGGATGGCAGCCGGAGGTCTCGTTCGACCAGATGCTCGATGATCTTCTGCGTTACTGGCGTGGACAGCCGTAGGGCGAGCCGCACCGGACACGTGTAGGGCGGGTTCTGTTCTTTTGGACCCGCCGTCTGCTATCCTCGGGCGAACACACGGCGAAACTGCCGGGTTTGCTTATGGAAATCGCGCCACTCCTTTTCGACCTCGGGCCGTCCAGGCCCACCACTCGCCAAATCGCTGACCTCGTCAAAGCCGGCGGCGCAGACGCCTTGACCGAAGCAATTCGCCGCGCCGACGCGGCGCGATATCAGGAAGTCCAGTGCCGCTCGGCGCTCAATTCCGTCAAGGGGATGCCGTTCAAGTGGACGCTGAATCCCTATCGAGGCTGCACGCATGGCTGTCATTACTGCTACGCGCGCCGCTACCACGCGCAGTTCGAGCTCGGTGCCGACGATGAGTTCGCGTCGGTGATCCTGGTCAAAACAAATCTCCTTGATGTGCTGCGCAAAGAGCTGAAGAGGCCATCGTGGACACACGAGGAGGTGGCGATCGGGACGGCCACGGATTGTTATCAGCCCATCGAAGGCTCGTACAAACTGACACGAGGGGCGTTGGAAATATTGTGCGAGTTCAGCAACCCCGGCAGCGTGGTGACGAAAGGTCCAATGGTCGTGCGCGACAAGGACGTGCTGATGGATCTCTCGGCACGGACCGATTTCACCGTCTGCATCAGCGTGCCGTGCGTAGACGAAGACGTCTGGCGCGCGCTTGAACCCGGCACCGCACATCCGATGCAGCGCCTCCGTGCCGTCCGTGAGCTCGCTGACGCCGGGATCTATGCCGGCGTGCTGATGTCGCCGATCGTTCCCGGCATCTCCTCAAAACCGGCGCTGCTCGAGCGAACACTCAAGGCCGCAGTAGATCACGGGGCACGCTTTATCAGTGCGAACGTGATGCACCTCGAAGGCGGCACCCGGGATCACTTCATCCGCTGGCTCGAAGGCGAGCACCCGGAGCTGGTCGATGGGTACCGGCAGCTCTATGCAGGCAAATACGCTCCGAGCGCCTATCGCACCAAGGTAAAGAGAGTGTTGACCGATTTGAGGAAGAAGTACGAAGTGACGTCCACGGGCGAGTGACGTTCGTAGGGGCGACGCATGCGTCGCCCTTACAGGAGTCCAGGGCGAGGCCTGCCTCGCCCCCACACCATTTCAGTAATTGACCGCGATCTGATCCGACTCTGAAGCCGCGACCAGCCGCGGGCCCGCCGCTTCCACGACCAGCTGTCCATCCTTCAACGACGCGCGGAAGTAATTTGAATCCTTCCAGTGCTGGCTCAGCGGCAGCTTGATCTGATCGTCGATGACGCGCTTCAGGAACCGCGCGCCATACGCGGGGCTGTAGCCGTCGGTCACGAGCTTCTCGAGCGCGTCGGGCTCCACGTGGATCTGCTTATTCCATCGCTTCAATGACGCGGAGACTTCCTCGAGATACTTCAGCGTGATGTCGCGCACTTCGTCCTTCGTCAGCGGCTCGAACACCACCACCTGGTCGATGCGATTGCGGAACTCCGGCGGGAACCGCCGTTCCAGCTCCCTGTTGATATCCGCCTGCACTGACTCGACCTGCGCCTGCCCGGAGGCGAAACCAAGCGGGTTCTGCAGCTTGCGGAAATGCTCCGAGCCGGCGTTCGACGTCATGATGACGATCGCGTCCGACAAATACACGCGCTTGCCGCGGCCGTCGGTCAGCCAGCCTTCGTCAAACGCCTGCAGGAACACGTTCAGCAGGCTCGGGCTCGCCTTTTCGATCTCGTCGAGCAGCACCACCGTGCACGGGTTGTCGCGAAGCTGGTTCGTCAGCACGCCACCGCGTGAGCTGCCCACGATACCGCGCGGCATCCCGATCAACTTATCCACGGACGTTCCGCCGTCCTGATATTCGGACATGTCGATCCGGATCATCTTCTTTTCGTCGCCGAACAGGAATTCGGCCGCAGCTTTCGCGAGCTCCGTCTTGCCGACGCCCGTCGGGCCGAGGAACAGCAGCACGCCGTCTGGACGATCGAACCCGTCCTTGAGGGGCCCCTTGTTGAGGACGAGCCGATGCGCGAGCGCTTCGACGGCCTTCTTCTGGCCGATGACGCGCTTCCCAAGTCGTGCCTTGATGTCCTTGAAGCGATCGCCCACGTCGCGGAACACCATGTCCTTTGGAATCTGCGACGTGTGCGAGATGACGTCGACGACGTCATTCGAGGTCACTTCCCAGCGACGATCGATTTCGGCGCGCACGGCAGCGGTGTCGAGCCAGCCGATCACCTTGTCGGGCAGATGCAGATGCCGCTGATATCGCGTCGACATCTCGAGTGCCGTTTCGATGGCTTCATCCACGAGGCGGACCGAGTAGTTGCGCTCGAGACGCGCCCGCAGACTGTAGAGAATGCGGCGCGTTTCCTCGACCGACGGCTCGTTCACCTGCACGGTGCGGAAGCGGCGCGACAACGCCTCGTCTTCCTGGATGAACTCCTTGTACTCGCTCAGCGTGGTCGCACCGATGATGCGCACTTCGCCGCGAGCGAGTACTGACTTGAACACGTTGGCGGCATCCGACGGCGCGCCGAGCGCGGAGCCGGCGCCGACCATCGTGTGCGCCTCGTCGATGAATAGAATGAGATTCGGCCGCTCCTTGATCTCGCGGATCACATTCTGGATGCGATCCTCGAACATTCCACGGAGCATCGTCCCCGCGACCATCGTGTTCATCTGCAGGTTGACCACCTGGCAGTCGCGGAGGCGGACCGGCACGGAATCCGGGTCGAACTCGATGCGGCGGGCGAGGCCCTCGGCGATCGCGGTCTTACCGACGCCAGGCTCGCCAATCAACATCACCGAATTCGAACGCTCGCGGTGACAGAGAATCTCGAGGACCTGCTGAATCTCGTCGTCCCGTCCGTAGACCGGCGCGATCTTGTCCTGACGCGCCAGCAGATTCAGGTTGGTCGCAAAGTTCTTCAGGAACGGCGGCAGCTCGAACCGCTTGCGCAGGCGCTCTTCGCGCAATTCGTTGTCCCTCATCCTGGTCGCGATTCGTGACACGAGTACCTCAGGTTCAACGCCGTAGTGGCGAATGATGGAAACAGGAACGCCCTGGCTCTCTTCAAAAATGGCCGAGAATAAATCCGAGGACTCGATCGTCTGACGGCCGGCGCGGCTCGCCTGATGAAAGGCGAGCTTGAACACGAGCTTCGTGGACGGCGCCACTCGCAGGTCGCGCCCGCTGACACGACGACGGCTGTCGAGATGCTCTTCGAGCTCGTGGAGGATCTCGTGCGGATTCAACCCGAGCTCGGTCATCACCTGAGCGAAGGTGTCCCACTCGACTTGCGCGAACGCAAGAAAGACGTGCTCGTTGGTCAGCTCAACGTGATCCCGGCGCCGCGATTCCTCAATGGCGCGGTCGACAACCCGTTGGGCAGATTCTCCAATCTTGCTCGGCGCGATATCGAAATCGTCCACGGCCCGATCCTCCAGGCCCGAGCGCTTCGCCCGGCCTGACTGGCTCGAAGGCAAGATGCGATCCAGCTTGGGCGTGACCTTTCTGGCGCGAAATTTACGAGCAAAACCAGCTGGGGTGTCTGTTTCGCTGACGAGATGCTGAATGGTAGTCGCGACCCTGCCTGTCCATCGGCAGGCAATGGAGACCTCTATAATGAGTCATGCGCTGCGTTGTACTGGCCGTTCTACTTCTTCTTTCGTCGCCAGCATTTGGCCAGACGCCGCAGCCCTTCCCGCGACCGGGTGAGCAGCCGCGTACACAGCGTCCGGCCGATCCTCCAGTGAACACGGGATCAACTGCGGCGCCACCCTCGTCTAAGCCGAATGCGCCACAGGGTGCCCAGTCACCGGCACCCAGTCCATCGGTTACACAAAAACCATCTGATCCGAATGCGCCGGCGGCAGCGGTCGTGTGGTTCCCTGTGTATCCGTCCGCACAGTTTCTTGCGTCGTACGACGCAGGTAGGAGTCAGCGGTACTACGTGTACGGCAGCACGGCACCCTTTGCCGACGTTGTCACCTACTACCGCACACAACTCGACGAGAAGGGCAACCTGGTATTCAAGGAGCCGCCAACTCACATGTTCGAGATAGGCCGGTTCCGCGAGGAAACGATGGCGTTTCCCCCAGGTGTGACGGTGAAGGACTGGTCGTGGGGCGGCTCGCAGGGCTATCCGAACACGAAACGCGGCGCGCAGCCGGCGCGGTTCCCCACGATCATTTTGATTGTCCCGCCGCCCCCCGTGGCTCCTGCGGCCGCACCGGTCCGCTGACGCAGGCACCTTCGTAGCCCGGCTTGCTTGCCCGCCGTCGCGCGTGAAGGCGGCAGCCGGACGGACGACCGACTACTGCGCTGTCGTCGTCGTGCTTCCGATCTCGCGAATCGCTTTCAACGCCAGCCGCTCCTCGCGGTTTGGATCGTTCAGCAACTTGCATTCATTCCCGAACACCATCGTCGGATATGCGCGCGTATTGAACACCGGCCAGTTTGGCAGATCCGAGTGGTTCGGGTTACCCGTGCGCGCGAACGACGCAAACGCCGCGCTCATCTTGTGCGCCAGCGCGTAACGGTCCTGCATCGCACCGGTCATCGATGCGGCCTGATCGATGTTGTAGAGCGCAAACGGAATGTCGAGCGTGTGATACGACTTCATCTGGCCCTTGTGCACCGGCGATCGCCAGGAGAAGTAGTAGAGATACGAAGGCGCCTTGCCCTGCGCCGTCTTCAGCTCGTTGAGCAGCTGCGCGTTCGCGCGTCGCGTGTTGTCGGCGTTCATGATCAGCCATACGTCGGTGTTGCTGATCCCCGCGTGCGTCTTGCGATAGAGGGCCACCATGTCTCGCGCCTTCGCCTCGTCATTGCGGACGACGCGTTTGACGCGCGTGAGCATCTCGTCGTCGGACATCTGGAGCGGTGGTGGTGGGTCGTTCCACGCGTCCTCGGTTTCCGTGGAGCCCATCATGAGCGGCACGTCAGCAGACACGGCCGGAGCGTCGGGATACCACTGATCGCGCGGCAGTGATCGTCCATCGACGACCGGGCCTGTCGCGAGACCCTGAATCCGCGGCTCCGAGTAATACGCGTCCTGCAGCTGCTTCCACGTGAACGAATGGAGTCTATCGAGCTGATTCGGTTTGAGACCGAGCTTGGCGAGGAACTGCTCGGCGCCGCGCGTCGCGTTCTCGCGTGTCGCGCCGCGCACCTGCGCGCCACTCATCGCGATCGCACGATGGAACAGACCCTTCGCTGACGGCATGGCCATCAGCGTCGTCACCTTACTGCCGCCGCCGGATTGGCCGAAGACGGTCACGTTGTTGGGATTGCCGCCGAATGCGGCGATGTTCTCCTTGATCCATGTCAGCGCCGCGACAATGTCCTGCATGCCGGCGTTGCTGGCGTTGGCCCACTTCTCGCCACCGCCGAGATCCGAGAGGTAGAGAAAGCCAAACAGATTCAGACGATGAGTCACGGAGACCACGACTACGTCTTCCTTGCGCGCGAGGTTGGTGCCTTCGTACAGCAGCCAGTTGCCGGACCCGCCGGAGAAGCCGCCGCCGTGCAGCCACACCATGACCGGCCGATTGCCACTGCCAATCGCGGGCGTAAACACGTTCAGATTGAGGCAGTCCTCACCCATCGGCTCCTGCCGATCGAGGGCGAAGACTTCCGAGATGGGACCGTCAGGATCCTGCGGTGATCGATTGCCTACCTGCAGACAATCACGCACGCCGCTCCACGGCGGGACCTTCGCCGGCGGCATGAAGCGATTCGCTCCTGCCGTTGATGGCGCGTACGGCACGCCCCAGAATTGATTGACGCCAAACCGCACCGCGCCGCGCACTCTGCCGGACGCTGTCGGCACGGCCGCCGTCATCGGCAGACCGCGCACGTCCTGCGCCCACGCAGACGTAAACAACCCGTCAACAAACAGACCGGCCGCGGCCAACGCGCTCCAGCCCAGAAACTCTCGTCGATCGACGTGCGTCATGGCGTACTCCTGGAGCGCGTATTTTGATATGGCAGATGGTTGTTCGTCCAGTCGCCCGTGCGGCTGAAGCCGGAGACTACTTGATGAAGGTGCCGCGATTCAGCTCGTCGACGGCAACCCGCAACTCGAGCTGCGTGTTCATGACGATCGGTCCATACCACGCCACGGGTTCTTCGATCGGCTTGCCCGACACCAGAAGGAACCTGATGCCTTCGTCGCCGGCCTGCACGACGACCTCATCACCGTGATCGAACAGCACCATCGATCGGTCTCCGATGAAATCAGGACGCTCAACGCCAGTGCCGACGATGTCGGTCTGGACTGCACGCGGGGAGGATGCATCGCGGAACGTGCCTGACCCCTGGAAAACGTACGCGAACGCGTGGCGTAACGTCTCGACGGGCAGGACCTTGCGCACGCCAGGCGGCACGAAGATATCGAGGTATCGCGGATCCGAGGCGACGCCTTCCACCGGTCCGGTCTTGCCCCAGAACGATCCGCACACGATGCGCACCGTCGTCCCGTCGTCGTCAACCACTTCGGGGACGTCCTTGCCCTGCACGTCCTGATAGCGCGGCGCCGTCATCTTTAACGACGCCGGCAGATTCGACCAGAGCTGAAAGCCGTGCATGCGGCCGGCCTGATCGCCCTTTGGCATCTCCTGATGGAGGATGCCGCTTCCGGCCGTCATCCACTGAATATCGCCCGCGCCGAGACTGCCGCGGTTGCCGAGGCTGTCGCCATGATCCACCGTGCCCGCCAGCACATAGGTGATCGTCTCGATGCCGCGATGCGGGTGCCAGGGGAAGCCGGCGAGGTAATCCTCGGGACGATCGTTGCGGAAGTCGTCGAACAGCAGGAACGGGTCGTAGTCGGTGGTATCGCCAAATCCGAATGCGCGGCGAAGCTTGACGCCGGCGCCTTCGAGCGTGGGTTTCGACGGAACGACTTTTTTGACGGCTCGGATGGACATGTAACGCTCCCCGAAAAACCAAAGGCGGGTCGGAAGACCCGCCTCTACGCACGCCCCTTAGGACGCCGCGGGCAAACCAAAGGATCCGCCTACTGCTTTACGTACAGTTCGCCGGACTTTCTGAATTCGACCGACTTCTCCTGCATGCCGGCGTCGCGAATCTGCTGGGTCAGCTCCATCGAGCAGAACTTCGGCCCGCACATCGAGCAGAAGTGCGCGACCTTCGCACCGTCGGCGGGCAGCGTTTCATCGTGATACGCGCGCGCGGTGACTGGGTCCATCGCCAAATTGAACTGATCCTGCCAGCGGAATTCGAATCGCGCCTTCGACAAGGCATCGTCCCAGGCCTGCGCACGCGGATGGCCCTTGGCGAGGTCCGCGGCATGCGCCGCGATCTTGTAAGCGATCACGCCCGCCTTCACGTCGTCACGGTTCGGCAGACCGAGGTGCTCCTTCGGTGTGACGTAGCACAGCATCGCGGTGCCGTACCAGCCGATCATCGCGGCGCCGATCGCCGACGTGATGTGGTCGTATCCGGGTGCGACGTCGGTCGTCAGCGGGCCGAGCGTGTAGAAGGGTGCTTCACCGCACCAATCGAGCTGCTTCTCCATGTTCTCTTTGATGAGGTGCATGGGAATGTGCCCAGGGCCTTCGTTCATCACCTGCACGTCGTACTCCCAGGCGATCCGGTTCAACTCACCCTGGGTTTTCAACTCGGCGAACTGCGGTTCGTCGTTGGCATCGGCGATCGAGCCGGGACGAAGGCCGTCGCCCAGCGAGAACGAGACGTCGTAGGCGCGCATGACCTCGCAGATCTCACGGAAGTGCGTGTAGAGGAAGTTCTCTTTGTGGTGCGCGAGACACCACTTCGCCAGGATCGACCCACCTCTCGAGACGATGCCGGTCACACGGCGCGCCGTCATCGGGATGTAGCGCAGCAGCACGCCGGCATGCACCGTGAAGTAGTCCACGCCCTGCTCGCACTGCTCGATCAGCGTGTCGCGATAGACCTCCCAGGTGAGATCCTCCGGTCGGCCACCGACCTTTTCGAGCGCTTGATAGATGGGTACCGTACCAATCGGCACGGGAGAGTTGCGGATGATCCACTCGCGCGTTTCGTGGATGTTCTTCCCCGTCGACAGATCCATAACGGTGTCGGCGCCCCACAACGTCGCCCACTGCAGCTTCTCGACCTCGTCTTCGATGGACGAACGTACCGCGGAGTTGCCGATGTTGGCGTTGATCTTCACCAGGAAGTTGCGGCCGATGATCATCGGCTCGAGCTCGAGATGGTTGATGTTCGCGGGGATGATGGCGCGGCCGCGTTCGACTTCGGCGCGCACGAACTCGGCCGGGAGACCTTCGCGTGCGGCGATGAATTCCATTTCGGGCGTGATTTCGCCGCGACGAGCGTAGTAGAGCTGGGTCCCGAGGTGGCCGGTCGCGCGACGCGAGTCGATCCATGGCGCGCGCAGTTTCGGCAGACCTTCGCGCACCTCATGTCCTTGCGGGCCGCTGGTGTCGTACAGGCGGATCGACGGCTCGCCGCCGCTCAGCGCGACCTCACGCGTTGGCACACGCAGCGTGATCTGTTCGCCACCCGGCGTCAGCGAAACCGGCCGTTCGTCGTATATCTTGCGGGAGTTCGGATATGCAGATGCGAAGTCGATCATCGGAGCCCTGCTCTTCCTCTCGGCACGGGAATCGGCGGGTCGTGGGCGGGGTCGATCTCGCCGCGCTCCCTACGCCGGTTTCAACCGGATCAGGTTCCAAGGGTTTTTCTCAATCCCTGCGCCGGCTGATCGCCTGCGCTTCTCCGGTCTGTCCGGGATACCCCTGGCGGCCATCTGGGATTATACCCGTCGATCACACGATAATGCTGCATATGCGGAATGTGATGCTGATCAGTTCTCTCCTGGCAGGCGTCGTGACGATGAGCGTGTATGCCCAGGCACCGGCGCCCGCGCCCGCGCCGGCACCCACGACGCAGAAACCAGCGACGGCCCCGCCGGCGACGCAGAAGCCCGCGGGTACTACGGCGGCTCCGCGCCGCGCGCCGACAACATCGTCGCGATCGGGAATGGCGATCACCGTGACCAGTCCACGGGGCGCGACGATCGCGGGCGTCCAGGTCGCGCTCACCGGACCGACCGAGCGCAATGGCGAGACGGACGCCAGCGGGCAAGTGAATTTTCCTGGGCTGCAGGCGGGAACGTATCGGCTGCGATTCAGCGGCGACAACGTGACCGCGTTCGAACGGGAAGTGATCGTCCGCGCGGGACAAATCTCCGATGTGGATGTCACGCTCAGTGCGGCACCAGAGCCGAAGGTGATCGTGAAGGATGCACCAGCGCTGCCTCAGGGACCCGCCACTTCGGCGAGCGGACCAAAAGGCCAACCCGTCACCTACGCGATTGGTGAACTCCTCGAGAAGGAGTATGTCGGCAAGCAGCCGCGTCGCGAGACGCTGCTCTCCTGCAGCGGCAACGAGCGTGCGGCGATGATTCAGTTGAACGAACCGATGCCGGAGCGTCTCTATGAGAACGCCGATGCGATCTACTACGTGCTCGGCGGCGAGGGGACGTTGTTGTTGAACGGTAAGGAGACCAAGCTCGGCCTGAATGGATTCGCGTCCGTCCCGCGCGGTACGTCGCACAGTTTCTTGAAGCGAGGCAACCGGCTGCTGGTATTGCTCTCGGTGCTCAGCGGTGAGCCCTGCGAACAGCCGCGTTAACGCGTTCGCGGACGCGCGGAATCGGCGTCGAACGCGAACCCGACAAAGTCTGGCGCTTGATCCGGCCGGAGCAGCAACGTTGTGTACATGAACACCATCGTGTAGCGGCCGTCTGACGTTCGCGTCATATTCACCGGCTGCTGGTACACGACGTGCCAGTCGTAGATGTTGTCCCAGATATCGAGCCCGACTTCGATGAAGTCGGGATACTTCTGCGTCGAGCGCATCCAGGTGTGCTGCTGCTGTCGAATCCTCGAAACACCCTGCCACTTCTCCGAATAGACGCTCGCGAATTGACGCTCGACCGTCTGGCGCAGTTGATCGATCGAATCGGCGACGCCTTCGAGATCCCCAGCAGCCGCTGACGCGGATTCAGCGCTGACCCCATCCGCGAAAGCGGGCGACATCATCGTTGATAGACCCGCAAGGAGGCTGCCTCCGACGACAGCGCGGCGTTCCATGTCAATTCTCCTGGTAGACGTTCGTACGGCGGGCGCGCATGCGTCGCCCTACGCGCGTCAACGCGAAACGGACAGTGTGGCGCGGTACTCCCCGGGCGCGATCGTGCGGCTGCTGAATGGATATGGCTGCAGTTCGACGAGCGCGATCCGAAGTTGGTTGTGTGTCACGGTCGCGCGGCTGGAGTCACCCGTGTGCAATTCGTACGCAGACGTCGCGCCGCCGTCGAGCACTCGAATATGCACCAGCGCATCCCCGCCCTGGATGCAGATCGCATCAGCCGGGCATCGCGAGTCACCACTGACGTTCACGAATTGCACGTTCACGTCAATGTCGCGCACGGTCGCCACCTCGCCGGGAGCCAGAGTGAATTGCTCGCTTATCCCGACCGTCGGGCCAACGGGATTCTGCTCATCGCATGCTGTGACCGCGAGGAGACACAAGACAACCAGAAACGGACGCACAACCGAGTGGGCCAGCAGACTCCATGCCAGTGACAAGGGCTCAAGGGTCATACACAAACGACACGGCGGTCCCGCCATCGCGTAGCCCTTTCGCGACATCGATTCGCACGACGCCGCTGACGCCCGGCACCGCCAGTCGCGCGCCGACGCCGACATCCACATCGGTGCGCGCACGAGCCACAGCCTGGCGATCGACCCGCGCAGCATCGACAAACGCAGCAGCACCAAATCGCAGGCGCCCCTTTCCTGCCCACCATCGCTGCGTCTCACCCGACGAGTAGACGATCTGTCGCCCGATTTGACCGACGCGCATCTCTCCGCCGCTCATCAGCGGATGTGCACGCAACGGCACATTACGGGCACGGCCCGTATCGCCAGCAAACCAGATATCAGCCGGCGTATGGACCGACGCCAGACCGAGACCTGTGCGACCGACGAACACTTGCCCGCGTCGCTCGGTCGTCGAGCGTATCGTTGCGCCCGCATCCATCGTGCCGAATGATGATCCCGCCTTCCATCCTGACAGCTCGATGCGACCATCGAGACGCTCACCGACGGTCAGCACGCGCAAGGCGCCAGCAAACATGCCGAACGTATCAACGCCGTCCCAGCGTTCGACACCTCCTCGTATCGACGCGCGGATCCGTGGCGCCACCCACTGCGACATCGAGAGATGTGCGCCCCGTCGCCGTGACGCTGGAACGCGATCGGTGGTGAACGGCTGCCGCTCGGTGAACGCATCAACGGCCCAGAGGCCACCCCACGGCGCGGGCGCAGTGAACGAGGCGCTGACGCGCGGACGGTCGGGCCAGAAACGCCACCCCAGGGTGATCCGCTCCCCGCCGCCGGTCAACGCGCCGCTCGACACCTCGACTTCGCGTCTGAGGGCCGCGACCACCCCAAGCGCGGCGAGGCTCGAGCGATCCGCAGGTATCAGCGACCGCTCGGCCACCGTCGCGCGCAGCTCGACGAAACCCGACGGCACCGGCACGAACGTCAGTTCAGCCGATGCCGCGGACGGGAGTTCGCGAAGCTGACGCCTCGCTCGCACGAATCGCTCCGGCGTGACTATGTCGTTGCGATCAATCGGCAGCAACTGTTCGACGATGCGCTGCCGCGTGCGTACGAGCCCATCGATACGAATCAGGTCAAGGCGCGGCTCGCCGACGTGATTCCATGCATCGAGCGCTCCGGACCGATCGTCCTGTACGAAGCGGCTCGTGGCCAGCAGGCGCCAGGCGTGCGCATCGGACGGATCTTCGGCGAGTGCGGCTGATGCCAGATCGCTCACCTCACCCCATCGCCGCTGCAACAGTCGAATGCCGGCCAGCTCGCGCAGCGGTGCGGGCCCTTTGCACGACAGCGCGCCGGTCAATCGACGCTCTGCACTGTCCAGATCGTTGGTCTGCGCCAGGCGGACGCCGTCGGCGATGAGCACATCACACGGCGCGTCAGCGGCCGATGGAGTCGGCGCGGTCTCTCGAGAGTCAGGCGACGCAACCGGCGGCACGACAAGCGCCATCCAGTGTTTGGCAGCCGACCATCGGCGATCGAATTCCTCGCGGCTCATAGTGCGGAAGGCGGTCCGGGCCGGATCGTGATAGACGACCGCGCGCGGCGTCGCGCCGATGATGACGATGTAGTGAAAGGTGCCGGGACGATCCTCGATCAGCGTGAGGATCGGATGGCCGTCCGCCAACTCGCGCGCGATCGCCTCGTCGCTGCCAGCGATACCGGTGGCCGACCATCCACGCCGGCGAATGTCGTCGATGAGCGCGGTGGTGCGAATACCCGCGGCACTGCGGTCAAGCAGATGCGCAAAGGAGTCGGCATCGAGCCCCCGCGCGCCCCAATAGCGCATGACCATTGCGGCCGCGGCGCCGCCGCACAGCGCCTCGGACTGGGAAATGAATGGAACGTCGAGAATGGCGAGAGGGCGGTCCGACTGTCCGCCCTCCGCCGACCCGAGACACAGGACGACGGCCAACAGCACGCTCACCGTGCCCCGCATCACCGTACTGCCGGCCGCCTCACGGCCACTGTGCTGTCAGTCAATCGCGACGATGAGCAGGATCAGCACCAGCAAGACGATGATGACCACCGTCGTCGAGAGCACGATCTTGGACTGGCCGCCGGCGAGCGCCTGATCGACCTGACGCGCCTGGGCCGCGAGTTGCGTCAGGTCCTGTCCCTCCAGTGACGTCACCGCGGTTGTGGCCCGCCGGAGATCGAGACCGGCCTTGTCGGCCACAGCCTTGACCTCGGGATTAGCGAGCACGCGAAGCAGGTCGGCGCGATCGGCGTCCGTGGACGACACGTGCGCCTGCAGGGCCGCATCAATGGCCGACTGGCTTGCGGTGTGAGATGCCTGCGCCTGGACGCGCGGCATCGCACTCACTAACGACAACAGGATGACAAAAACAGATGTGAACGTTCGCATGCGTGCACAGCCTCCTTCGTAGCTTCGCATTGTAGCGGGTTCTTCGAAGGATAGATGAAGATCTCGATTATGGACAGCGGTTTTCGTAATTGGATGGCGGCGCTCGAAGCCAGGCACCTCGCCGATCTGCGCGTGCCGGAGGTGACGCGTGCGCTGCGTGCGTTGTCATCTGCATATGTCGAACGACGCCGGCAGGCGATGACGCCAACCGGTGGCCGACCCGTGCACGGCGCGCTGGACAGCGCGGGCAAGCGTGCGGCGTTTGCACTGTTTTATGCGCCGCTCCATTTCATCGCGGTCTCCGAAGTGGTCCGCGCGCGCGGCGCGGAGTCACCGCCGCCGAAAACGATCGTCGATCTCGGATGCGGCACGGGCACGGCCGGTGCTGCGTGGGCGCTCGCGTCGAAACCGTCTTCGTCTGTGATCGGCATCGATCGCCATCCCTGGGCGGTCGAAGAGGCGCAATGGACATACCAACAGCTTGGCGTGCATGGACGGGCGCGGCAGGGCGACGTCACCAAAGCCATGACACCTCGTCGCGGTGAGGGCGTGTTGGCGGCGTACGTGCTGAACGAGTTGCCTGACGAGGCGAGGAAACGGATCGAAGCCCGACTGCTCGAAACCGCAGCACACGGAGGACGCGTGCTGGTCATCGAGCCGATCGCTCGCGCAATCGCGCCATGGTGGGACGATATGGTGGCGCGCTTCGTGCCTGTGGGCGGACGAGCCGACGAGTGGCGGCTGCCGATCGAACTGCCGCCACTGCTCGAGAAGTTCGACCGGGCTGCCGGCCTCAATCATCGTGAGCTGACGTTCCGAAGCCTCTTCGTTTGAGGGGCTGCGATTCGAAGGGCCTGCCTTGAGCGAGCACAGCGAGTCGAAGGGTGGTAATCTCACGATTCCGGATGACCGCCTCAAGGGACTCGGGTCCACACGGCGCGCGCAGCAGACTTCTTCCGCTCACGCTGACCGCTCTCGGCGTCGTTTACGGGGACATCGGCACGAGTCCTCTTTACGCGCTCCGCGAATCCTTCTACGGCTCTCACTCTGTGCCGCCGAGCCATGAAAACGTACTCGGCGTGCTCTCATTCGTTCTCTACTCCCTCATCCTCATCATCTCGATCAAATACATCGTTGTGGTGATGCGCGCTGACAACCAGGGCGAGGGTGGCATTCTCACGCTCACGGCGCTGATTCCCGGACGCGACGGCGCACGCGAAGGCACCAGAGGGGTCGCGCTTGGCCGCCCGATTCTCGTCGCCCTCGGCATTTTCGGTGCGGCCTTGCTCTACGGCGAAGGGATGATCACACCGGCCATCAGTATTCTCGGCGCCGTCGAAGGGTTGTCTGTCGCGACGCCCGTGTTTACGCAATGGGTGGTTCCAATCTCTGTCGCGATCCTGATTGGGCTATTCGTCATTCAGCAGCACGGCACCGATCGCGTCGGAAAACTGTTTGGCCCGGTCATGATGGTGTGGTTCGTGACCATCGCGCTCGTCGGCGTGGCGTGGATTATTCGGGCACCGCAAGTACTCGAGGCGTTCGACCCGCGTCACGGCATCATGTTCTTCCGCGAACATGGCTGGCACGGCTTCACCGTTCTCGGCACGGTATTCCTCGTCGTGACCGGTGGTGAGGCGCTGTATGCAGACATGGGGCACTTCGGCAAGCGTCCGATCCGCATCGCGTGGTTCGGCATGGTACTGCCGGCACTGTTGCTGAACTACTTCGGGCAGGGCGCGCTGTTGATCGTGAATCAGCAGGCGACGCAACCGTTCTTCATGATGGTGCCGTCGTGGGCCCTGCTGCCGTATGTGGCCTTGTCGGCATCAGCAGCGGTAATTGCCTCGCAGGCGCTTATTTCGGGGGCGTTCTCGGTGACGCGCCAGGCCATCCAGCTCGGCTACATGCCACGTCTCGATGTCGAGCACACCTCAGCGAGGGAGATGGGGCAGATCTACGTCCCGCAGGTGAATTGGGGACTGATGATCTGCACCATCGCGATCGTGATCGCCTTCGGGTCGTCGAGCCGGCTCTCTGCCGCCTATGGCATGGGCGTCGCGATGGCGATGATCATCACCACGATTCTGCTGCACGTGGTGATGACCGAGCGATGGAAGTGGCCGACGCCGCTCGCCTATAGCGTGACCGCACTCTTCGCCGCGATCGACATTTCATTCTTCGGCGCCAACCTGCTCAAGCTCCCGCAGGGTGGGTGGGTCAGTTTGGCCATCGCGCTCCTGCTCTTCACGGCGATGACGACGTGGAAGACCGGACGACGTCTGGTGGCGGAGCGGTTG
>Ga0126304_10000237_pt1 | contig 20012 bp, 21 predicted proteins | sample Plot25_FD_92538 | JGI IMG/M metagenome (GOLD analysis project Ga0126304, IMG submission 92538) | Serpentine soil microbial communities from UC McLaughlin Reserve, CA, USA - Plot25 | ecosystem: Environmental > Terrestrial > Soil > Grasslands | place: USA: UC McLaughlin Reserve, Lake County... | reverse complement strand
AATGCGCATAGAGAATAAGACATATGGCATTTGCCGCGTGACAGGTAAGTTGATTGACAAAGCCCGTTTGCGTGCGGTACCACATGCTACCTTGAGCATTGAAGCCAAACAAATGATGAATAAGTAATTTAAAGTATTAAGTGATAAAGCCTTCGCCATGCGGAGGCTTTTGTTTTTTCATTATGCTTATTGGCACGTTGAATTAAGGCTTACCTTAATTTTAGATAAAATAAGTTATTACCTATTGAAATTGTTTTAATGAAAGCTGAGTTTACATATGATAAAGGACAGGTGTTACAGGCTTTACGTTACCATTTCTTAAGCAGGAAAGAAATACGCCTGATGATCGTACTTGTAAATGTGTTTGCTTTGGCCTCTGCATTTTTGTTTTATTTTAAAAAAATATTGCCTTTAGCTTTCCTGGTAGGCTCTTTTCTTTGGTTTTCTTTAATGATTTGTTTTTGGTTTTTACTGCCTGGCATAGTTTACAGGAGAGCAACTACTTTCAAAGATCATTTTATAATGACTTTTGATACAGAATCATTTTCTGTAGGCAATGAAAGAGGTTCACGTTCCTGGCCATGGAAGGCGGTGAAAACTTTTTTGGAAACCCCTAATTTCTTCCATCTTTATTTTGACAGCCGTTCTTTTTTCCTAGTACCAAAGAATGGTTTTTCAAATACAAATGAAGTTTATGAAATGCGCCAATTATTAAAAGAAAAAATAAAAAAGTAATGGTTAGAGCGCCGTACATACGGTACTTAGCTGGAGATTATTAAAAAGAAACAGCAATGATTACAATTATCAAAGTTCTTTTTCCATTACATAATGGGGTATGGTGATTTCTTCAAACTCTTTACCTATTTTTTTATAACCCATTTTTTCATAAAAGCCCAGGGCATTTTTGCGGGCATGCATGGTTATTCTTTTATACCCCCTGTCCCTGGCTAGATTTTCTGCAAACTGCATAAGAGCTTTGCCGATACCTTTTCCTTGCAAATCATTTAATACAGCCATCTGGCGTAATCTAACAGTTTGTGGCTCTTCTTCAACCAACATACAACAACCTAACATTTGGTCATCTTCATAAGCTGCCATCAACAAATTATTTTTTTCGCTTTCTAACTCTCCCGGAGAAAAACTAAGTCCTAATGGCTTGCGTAAAACATCATCACGCAACTTCACCATTTGCTCATATTCCTTAGTGCCGTGATCAATAATCTTTAACGCCATTTCCTGTTGAATTGAAAGGTTTGAAATTGCAAATATCGGTGTACGCGGCAAATTGCAAGTTTTATATGGATTTTGAATAAAATTCCGGAAGTTTTTAGCTAAAAGCAGGAAGAACGATCAAAAATGTATTTAAGTCAAAAACTTATATTTTTGCACCACTATAACCAAACTTTTACAAAATGTCAGACATTGCAGCAAGAGTAAAAAAGATCATTGTAGACAAATTAGGAGTAGACGAAGCAGAGGTCACCAATGAAGCTTCTTTCACCAACGATTTAGGTGCCGATTCTTTAGACACCGTAGAATTGATCATGGAATTTGAAAAAGAATTCAATATTTCAATTCCTGATGAGCAAGCTGAAACCATTACGACTGTTGGCCAGGCTGTATCTTACCTTGAAGAACACGCAAAGTAATTAGAGGTTCCCTTACCGGGAGCACTATAAAAGATTCCGCCTTCCGGCTGTGTTGCAGGGAAGGCGGTTTTATCTTACATAAAATTTCAATGTGGGTCAAATACAATTAAAGCGAGTTGTAGTAACCGGAATGGGCGCTATTACACCTCTTGGAAATTCAATTACTGAATACTGGAATAACCTTCGTAATGGTGTAAGTGGTTGCGATTTCATTACCAATTTTGACGCTTCAAAGTTTAAAACCCGTTTTGCTTGTGAAATAAAGAACTTTGACCCCACTAATTTTTTGGATAGAAAAGAAGCCCGTAAACTAGATCGTTTTACTCAAACAGCTGTAGTAGCAAGTGACCAGGCTGTGAAAGATGCGGGAATTGATAAAGACAATGTAAATGTTGATAGAGTAGGAGTTGTTTTTGCCAGCGGTATTGGAGGCCTGATAACCTTCCAGGAAGAAGTAACCAATTTTGCAAAAGGCGATGGTACTCCTCGTTTCAACCCTTTCTTTATTCCTAAAATGATATTGGATATTGCGGCAGGCCATATTTCAATGCGGCATGGATTCAGAGGGCCCAATTTTGCAGTTGTTAGTGCCTGTGCTTCATCTACCAATGCTATGATGGAAGCTTTTAACTTGTTGCGAATAGGCAAAGCGGATGTTATTATTACCGGCGGCGCTGAAAGTGTAGTAAGCGAAGCTGGCGTAGGTGGTTTTAACGCTATGAAGGCTTTGAGTGAAAGGAATGACGATCCAAAAACGGCATCGAGGCCTTATGATAAGGACCGTGATGGATTTGTAATGGGCGAAGCCGCAGGTGTTTTAGTTTTTGAAGAGTTGGAACATGCTATAAAAAGGGGAGCAAAAATCTATTGCGAAATTGCAGGATGTGGAGCAACAGCAGATGCACATCACATTACTGCACCGCACCCTGAAGGATTAGGTGCAAAGAATGTAATGATACAGGCTTTGGAAGATGCTGAAATGCAGGCTTCTGATATTAATTACATTAATACACATGGAACATCTACTCCTTTGGGTGACATTGCTGAAGTGAAAGCCATCCTGGACGTGTTTGGAGAAAATGCCTACCAGCTAAATATCAGTTCTACCAAATCTATGACCGGCCACTGTTTGGGTGCCGCTGGTGTCATTGAGGGTATGGCTTGTATTATGGCTGTTCAAAATGATATTGTCCCTCCAACTATCAATCATTTTACTGATGATCCGGAACTTGATCCAAGATTGAATTTTACTTTTTGGGAAGCGCAAAAGCGTCCTGTAAATGCGGCATTGAGTAATACCTTTGGATTTGGCGGCCATAATGCCTGTACAATTTTTAAAAAATATTCTCCGTAAATTCAGCATCAGTTTTATCTGCTCATAAAAAAATGTAGTTTACACTTTGTGGATTTTTGGAAATCATTCTATAAAAAACATACCGACCCCTCCTTCAAGAAACAATTGAAAGGCTTGTTGGGCTATTCGCCTGGAAATGTTTCGCTTTATAAAACCTCTCTTACTCATCGCTCCATAAAAGATACCATTGACGAAAACAATGAGCGCCTCGAATATCTGGGAGATGCTATTCTAAGTGCATTGGTAGCCGACTATTTATTTAAACGCTACCCATACAAAGAAGAGGGTTTCCTCACAGAAATGCGCAGCAAAATGGTGAACCGCCAACAGTTAAATGATATAGCAGTAAAAATGGGATTAAAGAAAATCACTTTGTACAACAAATCAGATGCATCACTTAAAACAAGCCAGATATTTGGTAATACGCTTGAAGCTTTGGTTGGAGCTATTTATTTAGATAAAGGGTATAAAAAAACAAGCAAATGGGTAACCGATAGAATTGTTATCCCCCATATGTTTGTTGAGGACCTTGAAATCTTGGAAATCAACCATAAGAACAAATTATATGGATGGGCGAATAAAAACGGTAAGCAGCTTGAATTTGAAACTCTCAATGAACAATTGGAAAATGGCCGCCGCTTATTTACCATCGGGGCTGTAATCAATGGAAAAGTCATTTCCCAGGGAAAGGCTTTTAATAAAAAAGATGCTTCCCAGATTGCCGCACAGTTAGCAGTTGAAAAATTAAAGATTGTAAATTCGGATTCTCCCTCTGAGATTGATTGATTTTTAATCGCCCTCAACAATTCTCGTTAACTAATCCTTGCATAAAACGACGTCAATCATTTTCTTTCCTGGCAAAGCTCTATTAAAACGCTATTCGTTGATTTAGGGTGCAGGAAACAAACCAATTTGTTATCTGCTCCAATTTTAGGTTCCTCATTTAATAAAATAAAACCTTCTTTTACCAGCCTATCCATTTCTTTACGCAGATCTTCTACTTCAAAAGCAATATGATGGATCCCTTCTCCTTTTTTGTCTATAAATTTTGAAATAACTCCATCTTCCATCGTAGATTCTAATAATTCTACTTTGGTCTCACCCTTCTGAAAAAAAGCTGTGCTTACATTTTCAGAAGCTACTTGTTCTGTCTTATAACACTCACTGTGCAACAGTTTTTCAAACAAGGGCACAGACTCTTTCAGTGACCTGACAGCGATTCCTATATGTTCAACTTTGAGCATCGTTAATTGTTTACGAATTAGGGTAAAATTAATGGCTATAAAGTATATGCACTTTCATTATGCGCCTGTTTTGAGGTAAATTTGCACCCAACGATGATATGTTGAAACTACCCGTTTATCTTGATCATAATGCTACTACCCCCTGTGATCCAAGGGTTGTTGAAGCTATGTTACCATATTTCACCAACAATTTTGGAAATCCGGCTTCACGTAGCCATATTTTTGGATGGCAGGCGGAAGAAGCCGTGGAGTATGCCCGTGAACAAGTGTCAAAACTAATTGGTGCCGATCCAAAAGAAATTATTTTTACTTCTGGTGCTACGGAGGCCGATAACCTGGCAATAAAAGGCGTTTATGAAACGTATGCCAGTAAGGGAAATCACATTATTGCGTGCAATATTGAGCACAAAGCCGTCTTAGATACCTGCAAGCATTTGGAAAAATCTGGTGCTGAGGTAACTTATTTAAAAGTAAAAGAAAATGGGCTTATTGATCTCAGCGAATTGGAGGCTGCTATCAAGCCAACAACTGTTCTTATATCTATTATGTATGCCAATAATGAAATTGGCACCATAATGCCTATGAAAGAGATTAGCAAAATCGCTAAAAAGAGCGGAATCCTTTTATTTAGTGATGCGGCGCAGGCAGTAGGAAAAATTCCGGTTGATGTAAATAAAGAGGGTATTGACCTTTTAGCCATGACTGCACATAAAATCTATGGTCCTAAAGGCGTTGGTGCTTTATATGTGCGCCGTAAGGGTCCCCGTGTAAAAATTACGGCACAGATGGATGGCGGAGGCCATGAAAGAGGAATGCGCAGCGGCACCTTAAATGTTCCTGGGATTGTTGGATTTGGGAAAGCATGCGAATTATGTATGGCTGAAATGCAGCAGGATGCTGAAAGGTTTGCAAAGCTTCGGGATAAGCTTGAAATGTCGTTGCTAAACCTGGAAGAAACCTATCTTAATGGAGACAAGCATCATCGTCTGCCTCATGTAAGCAATATTTCTTTTAAGTATGTGGAAGCACAAGCATTGTTGATGGGCTTTAATAAAGATATTGCGCTTTCCTCCGGTTCTGCCTGTACTTCTGCGTCTTTGGAACCCTCTTATGTTTTAAAAGCATTAGGTTTAGGAGATGATCTGGCACATAGTTCGCTCAGGTTCGGGTTGGGAAGGTATACAACAGAAGAAGAGATTGATTATACAATAGACCAGGTTTCAACTACGGTAAGGAAACTCAGAGCAATGAGTTCCTGCCCGAATTAAAGTTTGGAAAGTATCTTGATAACAGAATTTAAAAATAGAAAGACAAAAAGTTCAATAACGGTTTTACATTTTGACTTTCGCAATTCATATACAATGGTAACAACAGAAAATAGCATTTATGTAAGCGATAAGGCAAGACAGAGAGTTGCCGAACTGATGCAGGAAGGCGGTATTGCCAACGATCCTTCTTACTTCTTAAGAGTAAGCGTTGTAGGCGGTGGATGTTCCGGGTTAAGTTATAAGATGGACTTTGACAAAGAACTAAAGCCCACAGACCAGGTATTTGAACATAATGGAGTGAAAGTGGTAACCGATCTAAAAAGTTTTTTGTACCTGGTAAATACCGTGCTCGATTTCTCCGATGGTTTGAATGGCAAGGGTTTTTATTTTAATAATCCTAATGCCAGCAGAACATGTGCGTGCGGAGAAAGCTTTGCTGTATAATTTAAACCATACTGGTAATACATTCCCGTTTTAACTTATTGAAACGGGATTTTTATTGTCAAAACTTTCTATTTCCGTTTAATTATTTTGCGTTTTATATCTTACAGCCTCATGTGGCCCATTTGTAAAAAGGAATTAAGACAGTTTTTTAGCAGCCTGACAGGATACATTGCCATTATTGTTTTCTTATTGGTGAATGGGTTAGTACTTTTTGTTTTTCGAAATAATATCCTTGAAAATGGCTATGCTACCCTCGCCGATTTCTTTTCTTTTGCGCCCTGGATATTGCTGTTCTTAATATCAGCTATTACCATGCGTAGCTTTTCAGATGAATTTAAAAGCGGAACATTTGAAATTTTACAAACCCGGCCACTTACCAAATGGCAAGTGGTAACAGGTAAATTCTTTGGGAGCTTTATTGTGGCTGTTATTGCCTTAATACCAACACTGGTTTATTATTTCTCAATTAACCACCTGGCTTCTACCACTGGAATTGATTCAGGTGCAGCAGCAGGCTCCTATCTGGGTTTGTTGTTATTAACTGCTGTTTTTACTGCTATAGGCACTTGTGTCAGCAGTTTTACTACCAATTCTGTAGTATCGTTTATCACCACTTTAATTGCCTGCGTATTACTTTATTTTGGTTTTAGTGCTATAAGCCAGTTGCCGGTTTTCAGTAATGGCGCGGATTACTATATTGAAATGCTCGGTATTGATTTTCATTATCAAAGCATTAGCCGGGGCGTGATCGATACAAGGGACCTTATTTACTTTTTAAGTATTGTTTTTTTCTTTTTATTAGTCACAAGGCAAAACCTACAAAAACGATAGATGGGTAAAAGAAAAAACGCAATTTGGTGGATCGCATTGGTTATTGGATTGTTGTTTATAAACTTTTTGGCTTCAAGACTTCATTCACGATTTGATTTGACAGAAGACAAAAGGTATTCGATAACTCCTGCCACGAAAGAGCTTTTAAAAAGCTTGAAAGATGAATTAACGATTGATGTTTTTCTTAAAGGAGATTTTCCTGCAGAGTTCAGAAAATTAAGTACCTCAACAAATGAATTTCTGAGTGTATTCAGAGAAACAAGTAATTCAAAAATTAGATACCGCTTAGTCTCACCGGAAGAAGATGCCGGAAATGGAAGAACCTGGAGAGATTCTTTGCAGGCTTTTGGAGCGTCACCTATTAACCTGAATGTACAGGTAAAATCAGGAGAAGAAAATAAAATCCTTTTTCCATATGCCTTGGTTCGTTATAATGGACAGGCAACGCTCGTTAACTTGTTTCAAAGTAGTAAAAGGAATATTTCCCCTGCAGAATTGAATAACGCAGAAGCAATGATGGAATATCAGTTTGTTAAAGCAATTGACAAAATGATCCACCCGGAAAAGCCTTTTATTGCTTACGCAATAGGCAATGGCCAACCAGTTGGGCCTGAAACATTTAGTCTTCAACATACAATAGATCCGGAAAGCGTTCCTAAAAACGTAAATCAATATTTTAAAAGCGATGAACAAAGCAACTATAAATTAGCCTTGCTGAATCTTCAAACTCAAAAGTCCATCCCAGATACTTTTAAGGTACTCGTTATTACAAAACCTTCTGAAGGATTTACAGATGCTGAAAAATTGAAAATAGATCAGTATGTTATGAGAGGTGGTAAAATTTTGTGGTTCATTGATAACCTGCATGCGGAACAGGATAGTCTAAGCTTTAAATCAGAATTAATCGCGTATGATAGAAATTTAAACGTGCAGGACTTGCTTTTCAATTACGGCGTTCGCATCAATCCCGACCTATTGATGGATTTACAATGTGATTTTATGCCCTTTGCGGTAGGTGGTTCAACGTCAAGTCCGCAATATGAGTTTTTACACTGGAATTATTATCCTCTTTTCGAATCACGCAATAACCACCTTATTAATAAGAACCTGGGACTCATTGCAGGACGTTTTGTAAATTCAATTGATACAATTGAAGCTCCTGGCATAACGAAAACATTTCTGCTCCAAAGCTCTGCTAATTCAAGAACTATAACTACTCCGGCTTTGATAAGCCCAAACGAAAATCGGAATACACCAGAAGATGCGCTGTTTAAAACAGCGGGCATTCCTGTTGCTGTTTTGCTAGAAGGGAAGTTCAATTCTTTTTTCCGGGGAAGAATAAGCAGGACGCAAAAAGATAGCCTTGTACAATCCGGCGGTTTCATTGAAAATAATACCGTGGAAAATAAAATGATTGTTGTAGCAGATGGTGACATTGTACTGAATGATGTTTCTTCTAAACTCGGACCATTACCTATGGGAATGAACTTATTTACTACTGGCTCACAGTATGAATATCAGTTTGCCAACCGGGATTTTTTATTGAACTGTCTCGAATACCTCACCAATAAGAATACTATAATTAAGACGAGGAACAAGGAAATTGTTTTACGTTTATTAGATAATAAAAAGGTAGAAGCAGAAAAAACAAAATGGCAGCTCATTAACATCGCTTTGCCTATTATTCTCATTCTCATCTTTGGCTTACTATATCAGCAAATCCGCAAGCAAAGGTTTGCAGCCTCGTAACCAAGTCTTACACTTCAGTATCTTTGCCGGTTAAAATGAGGCTGGAATTATGACGACGGATCAGATAGCATATTTGGTTTTTGGCATTGTTTTGTTGATTGCAATTACACTTGATCTTGGACTTTTAAGCAAAAGCTCGGCAGAGATCAGCATAAAAAAGGCCTTATATCAGACAGCTTTTTGGGTCTCTTTGGCATTTGCTTTTTTTGTCTTTTTATGGTGGTACGAAGGCAGTACTATTGCTGTTGAATATCTCAGTGCTTACCTAATGGAATGGAGCTTAAGCATTGACAATATTTTTGTGTTCATCCTCATCTTTAGCTTTTTTGATATCAGGAAAGACCATGTTGCAAGGGCCTTATTGATTGGTATTTTAATGGCTATTATTTTCCGGGTCATTTTTATTACTGTTGGTGTTGCCTTAGTAGAACGATTTTCCTGGATATTATACATTTTCGGTGCTTTCCTGGTTTACACGGGGATAAAAATTTTTACTGTTAAGCAGGAACAAGAATATGATCCTGTTTCCAATCCGGTTTATAAATTTCTTAACCGGTTTTTCCCTATCATTCATGAAGATGTAAGTGGTAAGCTAACAGTAAAAAAAAACGGGAAACGTTTTTATACAAATATGTTTGTTGTAGTAGTGATGCTGGCAACAACTGATATTGTTTTCGCCCTGGACAGTATACCGGCTGTGTTTGCCATTTCGCAGGACAAGCTGGTTATTTATACCAGTAATATATTTGCTGTATTAGGATTGCGCTCCCTGTTCTTTTTATTAAAAGGCGCTGTTAACAAGTTTGATTACCTGCAACAGGGCATTGCCGTGGTGCTTGTTTTTATAGGTTTAAAAATGTTGGTCAGCTACTGGGTACATGTTCCGGTTTATATTTCACTGATCCTTATTGTAGTGTGTTTAGTGGGTTCCATTGTATATTCCATCCAGGTATCAAATGAAGAACGAAAAGACTTAATTGACGAATAGTGTATTCCATTCAAACCATTTGTTCGGTTATTCGGGGAGCTTTCATCTCTTACACTTTAGATGATTCCATCGAACATTTGGCTTATGATAGCAGGCGCCTGCAACAACCCACCACCTCGCTGTTCTTTGCTTTTAAAACCAGCCACAACGATGGCCATAAGTACATTGCCGAAGCTTACAGAAAAGGCACGCGCAATTTTATTGTTAGTGAGCAAATTGATGTGCAAGACTTTGCCGGGGCTAATATCATTCTGGTCACGGATGCTATTTCTGCTTTGCAACACCTGGCGGCTTTTCACAGGGCTCACTTTCATTTCCCCGTGGTAGGCATTACGGGAAGCAACGGAAAAACTATTGTAAAAGAATGGCTTTACCAGTTGTTGCAGGATGATTTTAAAATTGTTCGTAGTCCAAAAAGCTTTAACTCACAGATTGGTGTGCCGTTAAGTGTATGGCAAATGAATGAGCAACATGAACTTGCAATTTTTGAAGCAGGTATTTCTTCTGTAGGCGAGATGGCTAACTTAAAGGACATTATTCGCCCTACTATTGGTGTGCTTACTAATATTGGTGAGGCACATGATGCTGGGTTTGAATCGCAACAACAAAAGCTGCAGGAGAAACTAAAGTTATTTGAAGACGTAGAAGTGCTTATAGGTCAGCATGAATTGTTAGGTAAAGCAGGGATCACAAAAGATATTTTTTCATGGAGCACCTACGAAGGAGCAAGCCTTCAAATTCTTTCAATAACAAAAAACAAAGAAAGCACCATCATCGAAGCAAGTCATGCAGAAAGAGGGATTAAAATTGAGATACCTTTTACTGACAATGCTTCGATTCAAAATGCAGTTACTTGTTGGTGCATGCTGTTATATCTAAAAATAATGGATGAAACGATCGCGAAAAGGTTCCTGGATCTTCATCCTGTGGATATGCGTCTGCAATTGAAGCACGGCAGCAACCATTGCCTTGTTGTAAATGACAGTTACAGTGCCGATACCACTTCGTTAAGAATTGCTCTTGATTTTTTAAAACAACAAAGTTCCGGCCTTAAAAGAACGGTGATCTTATCAGATTTTTTTGAAACGGGTAAATCGAAAAACGAATTGTATGCAGAAATTGCGGGCCTGCTTAAAACGTATAAAGTAGAGAAGTTAATTACTATAGGAAGCGAAATGGGTCCTCAGATTTCGGAATTGCTGGACACTATCACCATTCATCCACATTCTTCTACTGGTGATTTTATCTCTGATTTTAAAGGTTCTTCTTTTTTTGATGAGATCATTCTGATAAAAGGCGCCCGGAAATTTGGATTTGAGCGGATAGCACAGTTGTTTGAAAAAAGACTTCATCAGACAGTTTTGGAAGTCAATCTGAATGCCCTGGTCAACAATTTAAAAGAATACCAAAGAATACTGCAGCCAGAGACAAAGATGATGGCCATGGTAAAAGCTTTCTCTTATGGCAGTGGAGGCGCAGAAATCGCCAGTGTTTTACAATACCAACACATTCATTATTTGGCGGTAGCCTATGCTGATGAAGGAGTAGAGCTGGTAAAATCTGGAATTAATTTGCCTATAATGGTAATTAACGCAGAGGAATCTTCTTTCCAGGCCATTGTCGATTACAATCTTCAGCCAGTAATTTATTCGTTTAGCCTGTTAAACAGTTTTGAAAAATATTTATTGGAGCAGGGCTTAAATTCTTATCCTGTTCATATTGAAATTGAGACCGGGATGAACCGGCTTGGATTTTCGCTTTTAGAAGTAGAGGAACTTGCAAAACACATAGCTTCTGCATCAATGTTTATTATACAATCTGTATTTAGCCATTTAGCCGCCAGTGAAGATGAGTCCGAGGATGTTTTTACATTATACCAATTTGAGCTTTTTAACCAGGCGATTAATACCATCAGCAATCATATTCTTTACCCGTTTTTAAAACACATTTCTAACTCGGCCGCAATTGTCCGGCACCCGCAATTGCAAATGGATATGGTTCGTTTAGGTATTGGTCTGTATGGAGTTGAAGTAGTCAATAAAGATCAGTTAGACCTTCAGGCAGTAGCCACCTTACGATCTACTATTGCTCAGATCAAACATGTGAAGAAAGGGGAAACGGTAAGTTATAATCGAAAGGGAGTAGTGAACAGGGATTCGGTTATTGCAACTATACGAATCGGCTATGCTGATGGTTATTCACGTCAATTTAGTAACGGTACAGGCAAGGTGTTAATCAATGGGAAACAAGCGCCAGTAATTGGTTCTGTTTGCATGGACATGACAATGGTGGATGTGACAGATATCGAAGAAGTAAAAGAGGGTGATGATGTCATTATATTCGGTTCGCAGTTACCTGTCCAACAAGTAGCCGGCTGGATCAATACCATTCCTTACGAAATAATGACAGGAATTTCGCAAAGAGTGAAACGTATCTATTTTCATGAGTAATTAACGTTTAGAGGGCTGTTCCAACCGCCCAAACCCTATCTTTGCCCCTTTAATTTTTTACTGTGAAGTTGCGTTCTGCTATACTTATTATTGCTGTTGTAATTATTGTTGACCAGGCACTGAAGCTTTGGATAAAAACCAATTATCCTTTAGGCGAAGTGACGCATATATTAGGTCTGCCATGGGCCAAATTATATTTCATTGAGAATGAGGGAATGGCCTGGGGATGGAAATTAGGCGGTGAATGGGGTAAAATGCTCTTGACTTTATTTCGTCTGGCTGCTGTTATTTTTGGAAGTTGGTACCTTACCAGGATTGTAAAACAAAAATATTCCCGGGGTTTTATTATTTGTGCGTCCTTAATTTATGCGGGAGCTTTAGGCAACCTGATTGACAGTTTATTTTATGGGTTAATCTTTGAAGAAAGCACCTACTCACATGTTGCGAAAATTTTTCCTGCAGACGGTTACGGTAGCTTTTTACATGGAAAGGTGGTAGATATGCTTTACTTTCCAATGGTGCATTCCAATTTTCCTGATTGGATTCCTTTTATCGGAGGGAAGGAGTTTGAATTTTTTAGTCCGATCTTTAATATTGCAGATGCCTCCATTTCTGTTGGTGTGATCGCTTTATTGCTCTTCCAGAGAACGTTGCTAAAAAAGCATCATACAGAACATCATCACACTGTTACAACCAGCACTGAAATAAGTGATCAGGCACAGGTAATGTAATCATTCATCATTCATAGTTACCAAACCAGCTAATATCCCAATTCTTCGGATTATTAGCAATATCGTTTCTGATAGAAGTTCTTTTGGGTGATTTTAAAACGGAAAGGCCAGATTTGGTTCCCCTTGTTTTTTCATTATGTTCATTGGCAACCCTGAGAGGGTAACCGCTAAAATGGAGCAAGGCGCCGGATAAATTTTTCATAATGGTTTGGATTTAGGATCATGGATGATGTTTATATAAGCACTGTTAAATTAAAGTTTCTCTTTTTTAAAAGCAATAGTTGTTTAAGACTGGCTTGAGATGACGTTTGACAAGAAAATAAGATGCAATAAAGCCGTTCGAATGAAAATGAAATGTTTTTAGCAATTAATGATCGTGTGAGTTATACTTTGGGTAGTTCGCCTACCATTTTTCCCGGCACTACCCACTCGTCAAATTCTTCAGGTGTTAGGTAACCCAGTTTCACAGCCATCTCTTTTAAAGTAGCTCCTTCTTTATGCGCTTTCTGTGCAATTTCTGCTGCCTTATAATATCCAATCTTGGTATTTAACGAGGTAACCAGCATTAGAGAATTGTCAACATGCTTTTTAATATTGGCTTCTATAGGTTCTATTCCAACAGCGCATTTATCATTGAAGCTCATACATCCTTCTCCAATTAATCTGGCACTATGTAAGAAATTATAAATCATCATTGGTTTAAAAACATTCAATTCAAAATGGCCCATAGAGCCGCCTACATTAATAGCTACATCATTACCTAATACCTGCGCAGCTATCATGGTTAAAGCTTCAGACTGCGTGGGGTTTACTTTGCCTGGCATAATTGAAGAACCTGGTTCGTTGTCAGGAATAAAAATCTCCCCAATACCGCTACGCGGGCCAGATGACAAGATACGAATGTCGTTAGCAATTTTCATGAGGCTGACTGCTACGGTTTTTAAAGCGCCATGAGATTCTACAATAGCATCATGAGCTGCCAGCGATTCGAATTTATTTTCAGCAGTTACAAAGGGTAAACCTGTTAATTGGGCTATATGTTTGGCTACGTTTTCCGAATAGTTGGGCGGTGTATTAATCCCGGTTCCTACAGCGGTTCCTCCCAGCGCTAATTCAGATAAATGTTCCAGTGTATTTTTAATGGCTTTTATCCCATGATCGAGTTGAGAAACATACCCGCTAAACTCCTGGCCAAGAGTAAGTGGCGTAGCGTCCATGAAGTGAGTTCTTCCAATTTTTACCACATTCATGAATTGCTTGCTTTTCTGAGCCAATGTGTTGCGTAATTTCTCAACACCTGGTATCGTTACTTCAAACAACATTTTATAAGCCGCAATATGCATAGCTGTTGGAAAAGTATCATTAGAAGACTGTGATTTATTTACATCATCATTAGGATGTAAGATTTTGTCTTTGTCGGATAACTGGCCTCCGCTTAGTACATGAGCCCGGTAAGCCACAACCTCATTTACATTCATATTGCTTTGCGTGCCACTGCCCGTTTGCCACACTACTAATGGAAAGGACTCATCGAGTTTTGATTCCAGGATTTCATCACACACTTTAGAGATCAGGTCCATTTTTTCCCTTGTTAAAACACCGGCCTCGAAATTGGTAATGGCAGCCGCTTTTTTCAGGTAAGCAAAGGCACGAATGATTTCTATGGGCATTTTATTAATATCCTGTGCAATCCTGAAGTTTTCAATACTACGTTGCGTTTGGGCGCCGTACAAAGCATTTGCAGGCACTTTCACCTCCCCCATGGTATCTTTTTCTATGCGGTAGTCCATGTATATAGATTTTTGCGGTGCAAAGATAAGAGCACTTCAAAGAAGCATCTTGGTTTTGTTTTTGATATATATACCTTATGGGGCTTATCAAATTTTTTTTTATAGCTATTGTTTGCACAGCCTGCAACTGGCATCCAAAGACCAGTAATGAAGGTTTAGTTGATACCCTGGCTAATAACGATACTTTACTTGCAAAAACAGACAGCTCGCCTGCAAAAAATCAAAACCTGCCGCCGGATAGTGTAACCGTCAGTTTGAAAGTTGACAGTATTAGGAACTATGATACAATTTCTTTGATTCCATCCAGAACCGTGGACACAAAAAAAGTTGCTCCGGGTGCATTGGTGAACTTTGCAGAAACTTTGGTTGGTACACCTTATAAATATGCCTCTACAAATCCACAGGTTGGCTTTGACTGCTCAGGGTTCATTACTTATGTGTTTAACCATTTTGGAATAAACGTACCCAGATCTTCCATTGATTTTACTGGGGTTGGAAAGGAAATCAGTATTGCCAATGCAAAACGGGGAGACATCATTTTGTTTACTGGAACTAATCCAGCCGAACGATTTGTAGGGCATATGGGAATCGTAGTATCTAATTCAGACACCTTGCGGTTTATTCATTCTTCCTCTGGTAAGGCGATGGGTGTAACTATTACACCTTTGAACAAATATTACCTTAACCGGTTTGTGAAAACAATCCGCGTTTTTCCACAGAATGATGCGCCGAAACCGTAGTATATTTAATTGTGAAAAATTTTATTAGCGTACTTTTTGTTCTAAGCTTTTCATTTTCGTATGCACAATCATCAAAAGATACAACAGCAACAAAGCTGGCGGTTGACTCTATAAACCGGTTGTTGGATCATGCGGTAGTGCAAAAGAATTTACCTGTGCTGCAAAAACATTATGCAGAGGACTTTTTTTTTCAACATGCTACCGGGATAATAGATTCCAAAGAAACATGGATAAAGAGCATTCAAACCAGGAAGAATCCATACGCGTCAAGAGAACATGATTCTATTGTAGTAGAACTTCATTCAAATGTTGCCATTGTCAGCGGCAGCTTAAGCGTTAGAGTAAAGGAGCCCGACAAATTATCTGGCTATGCGTTACGCTATATCCGTGTTTTTGTTTATAAAAACAGTAACTGGCAATTGATTTCTCACCATAGTACTGCTGAATGGAATTTAAAAGACGAGTGAAAATTAATGCTGGACTACTTCCCCTTGAAATTGGCCTTTCTTTTTTCTAAAAAAGCTGCAGCGCCTTCTTTCATATCTTCTGTCTCAAAACAATCGCCGAAAGCTTCTAACTCTACTTCGTAACCATCTTTTGCACTATACACGGTATTAACTGCTGCAATACACCGGCTAAGAGCCAGCGGTGCTTTTGAAACAATGACTTCTAAAATCGATCTTGTTTTAGTCAACAAATCTTCCTGCGGTACCACATAATTTACTAATCCATACTGCAACGCAGTTTGGGCATCAATCATGTTGCCCGTCATCAACAATTCTAATGCCCTTCCCTTGCCAATTAGTTGTACCAGGCGCTGTGTGCCTCCGTAACCCGGAATCAAGCCAAGATTTACTTCCGGCTGCCCAAATTTTGCATTGTCACTGGCTATTCTAAAATGGCATGCCATAGCCAGTTCACATCCACCTCCTAAGGCAAATCCATTAACTGCAGCAACAACTGGTTTGCTGCAATTTTCAATTTTGAAAAAAATTTCCTGACCTTTTCTTGCAAGGTCCATTCCTTCACCACCTGACAAGCCAAGGAACTCGCTGATGTCTGCACCTGCTACAAATCCTTTTTGGCCAGAGCCGGTAAGAATTACACCACGGATGTTTTTATTGTCTTCTATTTCTCTTGTTACTATATCCAAATCATTCATTACATCTGTATTCAGTGCATTTAGTTTATCGGGCCGGTTAATGGTAATGATGAAAATTCCATTTTCTAAAGAGGTTAGTAAAGTCTTAAACATACCAAAGATTAAAATGAACGATGTTGTTGAACCCAGCTCGTAATATAGCCAGCGATTTCATTTGTAGGCGTGCCGGGTGCAAATAGTTTTCCTACACCTTTTGTTTGCAACTGTTGCATGTCTTCATCAGGAATAATTCCGCCGCCTGTAAGCAACACGTCTTCCATTCCTTTTTCTTTCATAAGTACAGCTACTTTTGGAAACACAGTCATATGTGCACCAGACAAAATGCTGATACCAATAGCATCGACGTCTTCCTGTAACGCTGCATTCACTACCATCTCAGGCGTTTGGCGAAGACCCGTATAAATTACTTCCATACCTGCATCACGTAAAGCTGTTGCAATTACTTTAGCACCCCTGTCGTGGCCGTCTAACCCTACTTTGGCGACTAAAATCCTTATGGGCCTGTTTATTTTTTTATCCATACGAGATGGTCAAAAATAACTTAGTTTACTATACAATAAACAAATGGGATTCGGCAAAGGAAGTTTGAAATTGAAGCCCTATTAGTAAGTGATGAATGTAGCTGAGAAGCAACAGTAAGTTGACTTACAATTTATCAAATTCATCCAAAGCGAAATGGATTCTTGAAACAGTTTCTTCCTTCCCTAAAATAGCCGCGATCTCAAATACAGGAGGACCAAACTTTTCGCCAACTAACATTAACCGTAAAGGCAGTTGCAATTCACCCGGTTTTATATTTGCCTGCTCTGCCAGTTGCTTGAATAAATTTTCTAAAGAAACAGCCGTCCAGTCGCTAATACTGGTCAATGACTTTGAAAAAGTTTTAAAAAAGTCTGATTTATCAGTATTCCATTTTGCTTTTACAGCTGTTGTGTCAATTTTTTCAGGAGCTTTAAAAAAGAAATAAGACTGCGACCAGAAATCGCTAAGTAAAGTGCACCGTTCTTTCACGGCTGATATCACTTTTTCTAAATATTCATCATCTGTTATTTGCAAACCATTGTTTTTAAAAACTTTCTTTACTTCAGCTTTATAGTTAGCAACGGGCAACTTCTTTATCCATTCATGGTTGAACCATTTAGCCTTTTCAAAATCAAACCTGGCACCTCCTTTATGCACTTTTTCAATCGAAAAAGTTTGAATCAAGTCATCCAGTGAAAAAAGCTCCTGCTCTGTTCCATCATTCCATCCCAACATGGCCAGCATATTCACGAAAGCCTGTGGTAAAAAACCTCTTTCTCTAAAACCTTCTATTGTCTCGCCTGTCTTTGGGTCCTTCCAGTTCCTAGCAAAAACAGGAAAGCCATATTTAGCGCCATCACGCTTACTCAATTTTCCATTAGGGCCGAGTATCAATGGAAGGTGCGCCCATTGCGGCATCGCTTCTTCTCCAAATAAATAGCGCCACAATAAAATATGAACAGGAGAACTCGGTAACCATTCTTCGCCCCGAAAGGCATGAGTTATCTGCATTAAATGATCATCTACTACCACTGCTAAATGGTAGGTGGGCATACCATCTCCTTTCAGTAAAACTTTGTCGTCTATAACAGATGTGTCAAAGCTTACTTCACCACGAATCATGTCGGTAAAAGAAATGGTTTCGTTTTCAGGCATCCTGATGCGGATGACGTGGGGAATGTTTTGATTTAATAAGTTAGTTGTTTCTTCCTGTGAAAGTGAAAGCGAGTTGCGCATTTGCATACGTACGGTATGATCGTATTGAGGGTTTGAATTAGCGTCTGTGCGTAAGCGGTTTCGCATCTCGTCCAATTCCTGCGTTGTATCAAATGCATAATAGGCAAGGTCTTTCTGAACCAGTTCCTCTGCATATTTTTTATACAATTCTTTTCGTTCACTCTGGCGGTAAGGTCCAAAGCTGCCTCCTTTAACCGGGCTTTCATCCGGTTCCAGCCCGCACCATTTCAACGTTTCAAAAATATACTCTTCCGCCCCTGCCACGTACCTGCTCTGATCCGTATCCTCTATTCGAACAATAAAATCACCATTATGTTGTTTTGCAAACAGGTAGTTGTATAATACGGTGCGAACACCACCCATATGTAATCCACCTGTTGGGCTTGGAGCAAAGCGTACTCTAACCTTTTTTGTCATAAGCGACAAATTTAAATTTTATTATGTTGCTAATTTGACAGGCAAGCCTGTTGACTGGTAAGATGATAAAAGTTGTTGCCGCTAAAGAGTGCGACGCAAGGGACGTTTCATTAAGATTAGAACCCTGGCTACATAAATGACATAGCACGTTAAGTATCTTTGGCAGAATGTACCAGTATTTTATAAAAACTCCATGGATAGCCAAACGTTTTTTTCCTAATTACGTGTGGAATATTGCTACTAACAAAAAAGAAGTATATCTAACTTTTGATGATGGGCCTCACCCTGTAATTACTCCCTGGGTTTTGGATCAGTTAAGAAGTTATAATGCTAAGGCTAGTTTTTTCTGCATAGGTGATAATGTAAAAAAATTTCCCGGGGTATATAACCAAATAGTAGAGGAAGGCCATGCAGTAGGGAACCATACTTATCATCATTTGAATGGCTGGAAAGTAAATACAAAAACATATTTGGATGATATTATAGCTGCCTCGGCCTTGGTAAAAACAAATTTATTTCGTCCACCTTATGGGAGAATCAGGTCAACACAGGCGAGGCAAATGGCAACAGCCTTAAAACATGAAAATGCAAAAGTGATTATGTGGGATGTTTTAAGTGCTGACTTTGACCCAGCCATCACCAAAGAAAAATGCCTGCAAAACGTGGTAAGAAATTATACTGCGGGGTCAATTATTGTTTTTCATGATAGTGAAAAAGCGTTTGCACATTTGCAATTTGTTCTACCACAAGTATTGGATCACCTGCATAAAGAAAATTATATATGCAGAAAGATCGAATGTATAACAGGAGAGCCTATAAATAATTAGGGCCTGGGTAGAAACCCTGGCCCGTTTTTAATCCGTACCCTATGAAAACTGGTTTAAAGGTAAAAACTTTTTTGGAATATAAAATTTCTAAATAATTTCTTCAGTTATTTTTCAGCGGGGCAATATAACGGTCCGGGTAGCCCCATTTATGGTTAAATTGGCTGAATAGTCACAGGTTCCATCACCATAGTTTAGCGTTGCTGTCCATTGAGAACTATTGCTAAGGCTTTCTCTCCACACTTTCAAAATGCCTTGAGAGACCCAACGGCACGAAAGCCTTTTCAAAAGCGGCTCCATAATTTGGGAATGCCAGGAGTAAAAATCATTACCTCTTTTTACCTTACCATGCGCTGAACCAGCTATAGAAAAAACATCATCAAAGGAAATATCAGGAGTTCCATTGCCTTCTGTTTGTGTAATAATCCTGCGGCTAACCCATTGCGAATAATCTCCGGCTGGCCGGGTAAGTCTGGCATCTATATCAACAGTAAATTGCCTTTGAATGGAACCAGTAGCAGTAGTGTTCGTTATGGTGTGCGTCCCTTGGATTGAGATGCTATCTAATTTAAATCCCTCGAAAGTAGTAGAAGCAGATTTGCCCGGAACTGTT
>Ga0126304_10000236_pt1 | contig 20023 bp, 22 predicted proteins | sample Plot25_FD_92538 | JGI IMG/M metagenome (GOLD analysis project Ga0126304, IMG submission 92538) | Serpentine soil microbial communities from UC McLaughlin Reserve, CA, USA - Plot25 | ecosystem: Environmental > Terrestrial > Soil > Grasslands | place: USA: UC McLaughlin Reserve, Lake County... | reverse complement strand
TGCAAGGTATGGGTTCATCACTTCAGCCAAACTCTTCTCCAAATACATCACTTCAGCCAAACTCTTCTCCAAATACATCACTTCAGCCAAACTCTTCTCCAAATACATCACTTCAGCCAAACTCTTCTCCAAATACATCACCATTGCCTAATACATCAAGTGATCTTAATAATGAAATCATGTCTATTTTAAAGAATCAAGGTTCTAGTAGTTCTACAGTTACCACCAGCCAAACAAATAGTCCGGCTATGAAATATTTTGCTAAAATTGTAGATAAAAATAGTAATAATGAAAATATCATTTCTAGTAATTCGTTAACAGAATTTAATAATAATTTATTAAAATTTTGTCTTGATTCTGGAATCGATTATTCTTCTTGCAATTCTATAATTCAAGATTCATTACAAGCGGCTGAATTTACTAGCTCTTACATGGGACCAGCAAAAGTAAATACTGATCTTATTGGATACACCTTGGAATTGAAAATAAGATAATTCTTTTTATAGAGAATAAAAGAAATTCACCTACATATTTCACATAGTAATAAGCTTTACATGTTCTAATTTTTTATTAATTTGAAATTTTTTAGTCATACTCTTTATTAATTCTGCATCTCCTTTTAATAAAAATAATTCTATGCATCTATCTTGGTCTATTTTGCTATGTATATGAGTGGTCACAATTTCCTCAAAATCATGTCTCATATTTGTAACTTGATCATCGTCTCTTTCTTGATGAATAATTAATAGTAAAGCAGCTAATGTTCCCTGTAATGTATCTCTTTCTTTTTGTTCTGCTATCATATTTCTTAATCCTGCTCTTACAATTTCAGATCTTCCAGAAAACCCAAGATTCTTTTGTAATTTATCAATGTCATTAATAATATCATCGTTTAGGGAAATACTTACTATAGGCAATAGCGAGTTAATGATGTAAGAGATATAAAATTTTATGGTTAAACTTAGTTGATATATTGAAAAGCAAGATGATTGTATTATATTGTTATATAAAAATTCTTTTTTTATGCAATTAATTTAATCATCTTGATTATAGACTCATAATTGCCTATTTCATTAAGTGAATGTGCATCACTACCCAAGTGAAACTTTACTCCATTTTTACTAAACGCTTTTATCCAATTTTCGGGAGGTAGCTTATATTTTGCATTGACTTCTACTATTTTTTTGTGTTTATTAATAAGTTTTGCTAATTCTTCAATTTCTTTTGTATCCAACTGAAATGAGGATTCTGGAGCTAAATGCCCTATCACATTTATGTATTTATTTTCAATTGCTTTCTTTAATGCATTTGTCCAGATGGTTTTATCATAATATTTGGTATGAAAACTCGCAATAATAAAATAATCCCTAGTAATCTCTTCTCTACAATCAATACTTCCATCTTCCATTATCTTCGCTTCAAATCCTGTGACTACTTTAACTTTTGTTTTTTCTTTAAATTCTGAAATTTCATTTAAATATTCTGAGACCCATTCAGAGGTTTTCCTTACATGTTCTGTTAGAGCAATTAGTTCTAATCCTTTTCGTTCTGCTTCTTTAATTACATTTTTAACTGTAAGGTTTGCCGCTGAATGATCGTTATAGTTAGTATGAATATGATAGTCTTCTTTTAAGTTCATAAAGTCTATTAAATGTGTAATTTATAATAGTATATAATCTCTATCTGTTAATAAAACCACATTCACAGTTTTATTCAATTCGAACATTAATTATTTTCATTACAGAAAAGTGTAAATTATAATTATTATTACATTATCAACTATTATTAATGGATAAATTTAATGTACTCATTCCTGGAGCCGGAGGACCTGCTGGAATTAATACTATCAAATCTTTAAGGATTATATCATTCAAAGGAAAAATTGTATCAACTGATTCAAATCATCTATCTGCTGGTTTTTTTCTTAGTGATTCATATTATGTGATATCTCAATACGATAATGAGTTTTTTATTGATGAATTATTGAGAATAATTAAGGAACAAAATATTAAAGTTCTAATGCCTTCATCTGGATTTGATATTTATAGCTATAGTGATAATTATAATTTAATAAGAGAATATGGAGCAATACCAATAGTTAGTAAAAGAAAGGTTTTGGAAATTTGTAGAGATAAATTACTGTCATATCAATTTTTATCAAAAAAATTTCCTTTTGCTTTTACCACTGAATATCCAGAAAAAATTGATACATTTCCTATAATTGCTAAGCCACGTTTTGGTAAAGGAAGTAATAATATAATAATGATAGAAAACAAATTAGACCTTGAATTCATAATGAGAAAATTTGAAAATATGATTTTCCAAGAATATCTTCCAGGAACAGAGTATACCGTTGATGTACTTTCTGATCTTACTGAAAAACCCATAATGGCAATTCCAAGAATCAGATTAGATACCAAAGCAGGAATATCAGTAAAAGGAAAAATCATACGAAATTCTATGATAGAAAATCTTTGCAAAAATACTGCAGAGACTTTAGGGATTAGAGGACCATCGTGTATTCAATTAAAAGAATCTAAAAATGGAGAACTAAAAATTATTGAAATTAATCCTAGATTTGGAGGAGGCACAATTTTTACTACACTTGCTGGTGCAAATTTTCCGGCAATGCTATTAGAATTGGTCAGTAATAATAATAATAATAAATTAATCATTCCACAAGTATCTGAAATTACGGTTGTAAGATATTATGAAGAAATTGTACTCAAGTAAGGTAATTATTTCTAATTCTAATTGTGAAAGGTCGTGGAATTCCTACTATTATCTAAATCTATAATTTATTAATAGATTCATAGCTGTAGTTTTATCTCCAAGATTTATTCTTTATTGTTATAGCGGCATATATAATTAACCATGTAAAAATAAATGTTGATATGATATTTATTAATGGTCTATAAAACCATCTTGGATAGCCTGGTTTTCTTAGTCTTACATCAATTCCATACATCAAACCTGTAAACATTGCTCCTCCTAAATAAAAAGTGGCACTTAAGATATCTCCTGTTAAGGGTAATATGATAAGCGATTTTATGATAATGTATGGCCTAAACAATCTTAAAGCAATTGTTAAATAATAAATAATTGCAACAGTTAAAGGTCTTTGCCAATAAATAGACCCTGTTGCAAAAATACTTCTTATAAAGCTTTTTCTCCATCGTATTTGTTGTTTAATTAAACTTCTTAATGTTCGTGGTACTCCTATTTCTACATTCACACTCGGGCTATATTTTAACTTCCATTTATGAGATTTTATTTTTGTTTCATTATCATCAATCTCTTTTTTATCAAATTTCTTACTATTTTCTATTGTGTCTCCAAGAATAAATGCAGTTAATCTTCTATCTGTTGCAAATTTAAATTCCATACCTAAAAATTTATCATTTGCCCATTCGTGTATATGACCTTGAATAGCTTCTCTTCTAAATGCTGATAAAGAACCTGAACAACATGTTAAAGAGGAAAATGAACTTTCCATACCTTTAATAATTCTATATTGTCCATCGAACCAGACGTCCTGAATTTTCTCTAAAAGATTTCCATTATCTGCATTTCGTACTTTTCCATGTCCAGTAATGGCTCCAATTTCTTTATCGGAAAGAAATATGTTTGAAATATTTTCAACAGCATCATTAGCCATATTACAATCACTATCCATAAAAACATAAAATTCACCATTAGCAATTTCTGTAGCTTTTTCAATAGCATGCTTCTTTCCTAGATTACTAGGAAGATGTAATACTCTCAACAAATCTGGAAATTCTTTTTTTAATTGTTCTAAAATATTAGGTGTTTTATCGGTACTGCCATCATTAACAACAATTATCTCTTTATTTTTATAAGATGAATTTATAACAGATTGAACACAATTTTCAATATTCTCTTCTTCATTTTTAACCGGAATAATTATAGAAATTAATGGATCTATGTATATAGATTTTTTTTTAATCTTCAATATAGGATCTTTAAATTTTAAGTATGAAAACAAAAAAATTGTGAAAAGAACTACAGTAGTGAGAAAGCTATAGAATCCTATTGTAAAGTCAATTATAAATAACATAAAATAAGTTTTTATGACTAACGTTATACCTATTGTAAACAATATAAGATAGCGAATAAGCCATCTTTTTCTATTCATTTCATGAATTGCAGATGATTCCTTTTGTATGATCATAATTCTATCATTCTTTTGCTTTATAAGATAAGGACATTATCGTCTGCTAAATACTGCTCTAAATTAATATTAAATAGTTAGTAGAATATTTTTTATAATTTGATCATAAAAAATTATATAAACGTTTTTTTGAATCGTCACATTGTAACTATTTTTGAAGAAGATTTTTTGGAATTATATGTTATTAATAATAAAAACACATATAATTAATAATTGTTATTATATAATAAGAATTATTATTGGTAGCAATTCACTATATAAAATGTAAATTTCATTCTATTAATAAAAGCATCCTATATTTGAAGGAGAAGATAGAATGCCATTAGTTTCTGTTCAATCTATTTCATATAACTACAACTCAGAAGTGGTTTTAGAAAATGTCTCCTTTAATGTAGAAGAAGGTGACTTTCTGGGAATTATAGGTCCTAACGGAGCTGGTAAAACTACCTTATTTCAATGTATTTTAGGATTACTTAATACATATTCAGGAAGAATAACTATTCTAAATGAAGATATAAAAATAAATAAGAAAATATTTACAAAGATTGGTTATATTCCACAAAAAAAATCCATTGATCAAAAGTTTCCGTTGACGGTGGAAGAACTTGTATCTCTATCTCTTACTAGAAAGACTTCTATGAATATAGTTTATGACATTTTAAAACAAGTTGGATTATATAATATGAAAAATAAATTAATTGGTCAGCTATCTGGCGGTCAACAACAACGTGTATTAATAGCAAAAGCACTAGTAAATAATCCAATTATCCTCATGCTTGACGAACCTACTAATGAATTAGATCAGAAAAGTCAGGATGACTTCTATTTTCTCTTAAAGGATCTTAATGAAAAAAATAAGATTACAATAATGTGGACGTCACATGACATGAATGCAGTTAATAAATATGCTAACAAAGTATCATGTATTAACAAAAGGATGTTCTTTCATGGTGATAAAGAAGAGTTTTTCTCAAATGAAGATCATTTAAAGAATTATTCTGAATCATCAATGCAAATTCATTTTCATACACATGTTATATAACAAAAGTTCAAACTACAAATGAATTATATATGTTTGAGCTGGATTTTTTTTCATATGGTTTTATTCAGCGTGCATTATTATCAGGTTTAATTGTTGCTGTAACCTGTCCTCTTATTGGAATATTTCTTGTTCTAAAAAGACAATCTTTATTTGGTGATGCTATTTCTCATATGGCATTTGGAGGAATTGCAATAGGAACGTTTTTAAATATATATCCAATTTGGACTGCAATGGGATTTTCAATAGCCGCTGCCTTGGCAATAGCAAAAATAAGACACTCTACAAAACTTCCTTCAGATTCTATGGTGGCAGTAATGCTTTCTTTGGGTTTGGGAGTAGGCGTTACTTTAGTTAGTTTATCTGATGGATTTTCTGTAGATTTGTTTAGTTTTCTTTTTGGAAGTATTTTATTAGTGAGTTATCAAGATATATTTCAGATAGTATTTGTAGCAATTATAGTTGTATCTATAATAATGGTATATTATAAAAAATTTATATATATTGCATTCGATGAAGATCAAGCTAAAATTAGTGGTATTCAGGTAGAGAAACTTAACTATTTATTTACTGTCTTAGTAGCCATAACAATAATTGTTTCTATGAAATTGGTTGGAATATTGTTAATTTCATCCTTAATAGTTATTCCAAATATAACAGCTTTATTATTTAATAAAGGTTTTAAAAAGACACTTTTATTTTCTATAATCTTGTCTACTTCATCAGTATTTGCTGGAATTGTTTTATCTTATTATTATAATTTAGCACCCAGTGGAATGATAGTATTGTTATCTACAAGTGGCTTTATTATTGCCTTTCTAGTAAGAAATTTATATTATCAAATCAGATAATACTTAATTGTTATTTATAATATAGTTATGGATAGTGATAAAAACAAATAAAATTTAAAGTATATTGTATTAGATCATTTCATTAATTATTTGCTCAAATAATTCGTATGGTTGTGCTCCTTGAACTGCAAAAGGTGTTGTTCCGTTATAAAAGATAAATGTTGGAGTATTAGTTAATCCAATATTCTTTGCTAATGAATCATTTTCGTTCACTATTATATTATATTTATCAGATTCAACACAGTCAGAAAATCTCATAAGATCAGGCACTCTAATGTTATTTGCAAATTGCTTTAGATTATCTTTTGTTACCCATCCAGTATTTTCGCCTTGCGAATTTTTATAAATTTCATCATTATATTCCCAATACTTTCCTTGTTCTGCAGCACAATAGGATGCAGCTGCAGCAAGAGTAGAAGCTCTTTCATTTGGACGATCATTTACAATGAGATCTTTAAATAGAAATTTGACTTTTCCGGTGTCTACAAAATTTTTCATTATGGAATCTTTAGTTTCCTTATGAAATTGAGCACAGAATGGACATTGGTAATCAGCAAATTCGACTATAGTTATTTTTGCTTGTTTGTCTCCTAATGCAGAGGCATTGGCAGATACTGGAGTAAATAATTTATTAATAATTGTCTCAGCATCTGCAGGACCTTGATTCATATTGTTACTCTTAGGAGCAAAATTTAGGAAACCAGCTATAGTACCAATAAACATAATTGCCATTAAGGAAATACTTGCAATTACAATTTTCTTCCTCATTTATGAGATATTGTGATTGACAAACTTATTAATCATATGGAAGTCCATTTTCAACGTTTGAGAACAATTAAATTAATCTAATATAATATAAAATATTATGGAATCTGAAGTTTTAGGTAATGTAACTTATGAGTGTATGAGATGTGGAACTAATGTAACAATCGAAGAATTATCTGCATTGCCTGAAATAAAATGTATTTGTGGATTTAGAGTTTTTAGGAAAGCAAGACAACCAGTTGTGAAACAGATTAAGGCAATTTAATAAATTTAAGATATTCTCATAGTACACATAGTAAATAAAACAATTATTATTTATATCTTAATTTGTATATATATAAGAAGCAATGAAAGTTATTTGTCCTGACTGTAAAAAAACTGCTGATCTTGCAGATGATTTTTCATTTGTAAAATGCAGCTTTTGTTCATTAGATATGACTTATGGTGAATATGTTAAATATATTGCATACAAAGATGCTAGATACAGTGATATATTGAGTGATTATAAAAACAATAGATGATAATTAATCTAAATTTTTTTATTCTTAAAGATAAAAAGTTATAATTATTACTGTTTGCTTGAATTTTAGTTTATCTAGTTTATTGATGAATGGTTTAAAAGTTATATTATCATTACGAATTAAAAATATAATAATTCAAAAATATTATCATTTTTATTATTCTTCTTTATTTTATTATTATAGTAATGAGCACAAGTGAAAAAAAGATAAATGAGTTAAGGCCTGGAATGAGGGGTGTAAATGTAAAAGTGAAAATAGAAAGTATATCTGAACCTAGGACTGTAAATTTAAGAACCGGAGGTCAAGCCAAGGTTGCTGATGCACAGGTTTCAGATGAAACAGGAGTAATCAAATTATCTCTATGGGATGATCAAATTAATATGATTGAGGAAGGTGATATGGTATTAGTTGAAAATGGATATACACATGCATATCGTGGAGAAAATAACCTAAATATTGGTAAATATGGAAAATTACAAAAAATATAATACGTCATCAAAATATCACTTTGATTTTATTATTTAATCTGTTAAGTTATAAATGGGGTTTTTAAATACTTTTGCTGTGAACTCGAATTTTATAAATCAAATCCCAAGCGGTTCCACTAGTCAAATCAATGTCGTGATAGAAATACCAAAGGGAAGCAATATCAAATATGAGATTGACAAAAATAGTGGTATATTATTTGTAGATCGAAAGTTATTTACTGCAATGTTTTATCCCTGCAATTATGGTTTTATTCCTTCTACTTTGGAAGGTGATGGAGATCCTGTTGATGTTCTAGTAATCGGTGAATTTGCAGTAGTTCCTCTCTCTATACTTAGAGCAATTCCTGTTGGTGTCCTATTAACTGAAGATGAGGAAGGACAAGATTCTAAAATTATTGCAATACCAATTAGTAAAATAGACTCAAGTTTTTCTTCTATAAACGATGTTGATGATATACCAGACCCGTTAAAAAAACAAATTGAACATTTTTTTGCCCATTATAAGGAATTAGAAGGAGGGAAATACGTAAGAGTTATAGGTTGGGGTAATAGAGAAATGGCAGAAAAAAGAATAACTGAAGCTATTGATAGATATTCCAAAAATTAATAGTTAGATTATCTGATTATAATGCTTTGAATTGTTCACTCCATCGCATATAAGCCCTAATCATATCTATGGTTACAGTAGGTTTTCTTATTTTAATAATTTCTTTAAAGTCATTCATGGATATTGGACGAGGATTAGATTCTGATTCCATTGCCTTTCCACTTTCAAATAATTCATTAACAACTCTTAATTGTGCTGCTTGACAAATATCTTTAATGTCACTAGCACTATATCCCTGAACAAGTTTGGATAATTCTTCTATCTTTAATGTTTTATCTTTTTTTAATGGTGCGGTATATTGTTTAAATAAATTATTTCTTGAATCGTTATCCGGCAAAGTAACATAGACTCTCTTCTGAAATCTTCTCAGAAAACCAGCTTCTAAACTCCATGGTTTATTTGTCGCACCAATCACATACAACTTTGAATTTTTTAATTTATTAGTTATTCCGTCCATTTCTGTTAAAAATTGATTTTTAACACGTATTTCACCACCTACTTCCCCACTTCTAGTTCCTAACAAAGAGTCTATTTCATCAATAAAAAGCAATATGGGAATATTTTCACTTTCATATAATTTATTAGCCATTTTAAAAAGTTTTGAAACATTTTTTTCAGCTTCACCAAGCCACTTACTCATCATTGCAGCAGCATCAACATTAACAAAATATCCATCTATCTCAGCAGCTGCAGCTGCTGCAAGTAGTGTTTTTCCACATCCTGGAGGTCCATATAATAATAGTCCTCTTGGCCATCCTAAAGGAAATAAATCGGATCTCTTTGTTGGATAAACTATTGATTCTCTTATTGCTCTCTTAGCATCATCAAGACCAATTACTTCTTTCCAAGAAATCTTAGGTTTTTCTTTCATAATTAAACTATCAAATTCTTCACCAAGTGATTCCTTTGGTTTTCTAATCTCATTTCCTGTTTTGTTATCTGAGTTGTCAAGATCATTTCCAACTAAATCTTCATCACTTTTTCCTTCGTCCTCTTCCAATACATTTGACATTTGTAATGATTTAATTCTGTTTAAATATGCGTTAGATCTTTCCAAATATATTTTATTTAATTTATATTCAGGATAAATTTGAATTAATTTATTTAAAGCTTCAATAGCTCGTTGATAAAACTGAATAGCCTTTAAACGTGAACCTTGAGAGTCGAGTCTTATAGCTTCGGCGGCATATTTACTTGCGCTATTTTCTAATTCTTGTGGAGCTAAAATCATAATTCTAGTCGATATTATCTACATTTGAATTGATTTTTAGTATTATTATGTAAATCTTAGTTGTTCTAAAAATTAAAAATAATATACTAATATTTTAAGGTTCAAACTTTACTACTTTAGAATATCCTTTTAAATTGAATTATTGTTAAATCAAAAATAACCTTGAGTAGTTGTGATTTTTTTAATGTTTTTAATGAAACTAGAAATAGGAAGAGATTTTATTTTGCTTAATTGGTTTTTGTACATCATGTGTTTGAAGAGATGTTCTAACCAATGCAAGTATATCCTTGTCTTTTGTATTATCTACATATACTACATATATCAATGACTGTGTTTTTTCATCTGTTTTTCTTATTACGCGTCCTATTCTCTGTACAAGTTGATGGATGTTCTTTGTATTTGATACTATTATTGCTATACCTACTGATGGTATGTCAAATCCTATCTCTAAAGTATGTACAGATAATAATATAAAAAAATTTTGTCCCCAGACATTTAAAATTTTTTGTCTTTCCTTTGTTTTTACTTTATTATGAATAACTTGAGATGGTATTTTATTTTTCTTTAGTGTTTCACTTATTTTATCTATGGATTCTATTGTTTCACTAAATATCATAATTTTTTCTGTTGGGTGATTTTTAACTATATTTACCGATTCATTTAATTTAGCCTTAGTTTCCGTAAGCAATTTTTTTCTTTTATAAACACTTTCAAACCATATCTTTGCTAGTCTGGCCCTAGGTCCTCCTGTTTTTAATAATTTTGAAATTACCAAAGGGTTCGATGATTTTAATTTTAATGAAATTTCTTTAATTGTTCTAGTCGTTTCTTCATATATTTTTCTTTCTTCTAAATCCATTTTTACAGGTTTAAATATAACCTTAGGCTCACTTAATCTTCCATCATTAACTGCCTCTTTTATCATGTATTTTTTTATCGGAGGAATTAAATTCATTATCTTTGAATATCTAAGATCATCTTCATCAATTGTTGCTGTTAAACCTAGTATTAATTTATTGGGATTAGTCTGAAGGACATCAAAAATTCTGCTAAATTTTTTAGCAGTTTCACTAACCATGTGCATCTCATCAAGGATAATCATATCGGATTGTTTTATCAGATCAGAATTTTTTATTATGCTTTGATAAGTACTAAAGGTAATCTCTTTGATATCCTTTTTTTCTCCATAGTATACTCCAATCTTTTCTTTTTTAATACCATATTTTGTCAATCTTTTAATATTTTGTTCTATCAATATAATTCGAGGAACCAAAAAAAGAATTTTAAAAACTATTTGTGGATTCTGTTCTACAATTAGGGAAGCTATTTTCCTAGCACATTCAAAAGCTATTTCAGTTTTTCCTGTACCAGTACTATAAATAATAGAACCTTTGCATTTCTTATTTATCCATTCGTCCACTGCCTCTCTTTGGTCCTTTTTTAAATCAAAGGGAAATTTTAGATGTATTATTTCAGACAAGAATAATAAATAATTGAAGAAGAAGTTATTAATAATTTACGTAAGGATATTTTGCTTTCTAAAATTTAAATAGATATTTAGATATTCTTAAGCAATCGTTGTAAATGAAAGTTTTTGTTTTAGAACTCAAACAAGATGATCCAACCAAATGTACTGCAGCGAAGTTGGTAAAATTTAATTTAATTCAATCGACTAGATTTGTACCAAAAAATACTATAGTTTTAAATCCTTTATCTAAAATCACATTAACTAAAACTGATATTGATCTAGCTAAATCAATTTGTGCTATAGATTGTTCTTGGAATTATTTTTATGAAACAATAATTAAACTCAAAATTCTAAGAAAAAGAATTAATCGTCGACTTCCATTACTTCTTGCAGGAAATCCTATTAACTATGCAAAATTAGGAAAATTAACAACAGCTGAAGCTATAGCTGGGTCTTTATATATATTAGGTTTTAAATCAAATGCAGAAGAATTAATGAATAAATTCAAATGGGGTCATACTTTTATAGACTTAAATTTTGAGCTTTTAGAATTATACAAAGATCAAGAAAATCCTAATGCAATTCTTAGCATTGAAAAAGAATATTTTCCAAACTTATATTAACTTCTTTGTTATTATTATATTAATGTGAGCTAGTGTACGAGTAACTCGTAGAGAGGAAACTCCTCCCTCATAGCAGGCACTCAAATTAGAGATAATTAGCTGGAGACAGTTGGCAACGTAACAGAAAAGTAATCTAGAAAGGGATTGTTATAATTCTATGATGGTTAGTAGCCTGAGACTACTTGCTTTCTAGAGTGAAACTGACGACCTGGGTGGAGCAAGGCCAAAAAGAACAATATGTTCCTGCGCTTGTTCAGGTTGGCCGCTAAGCGAAATCTCGTATAAAACAGAAGGAGGGTTACTGCTAGCACACATTACTAATAAGGATGGGTTCTACTTCTCATATTATAAACTACCTCTGCCTAGATCTGTTATCTAAAGATAGGAGAGAAAAAAAGAAGAATTGAATAAGTCAATAACAACAACAACAACAACAAAAAAAGATCATATCAATGAGGAAGAATTGGAAAAGAAAATTGATTATATTACACAGTCTTTTCCTCAAAACTTTTTAAAGAATAAATTAAAAAATCTTGCCAGAAAAAATCCAGATAATGCTAATGTTATTTGCGATTATATAATTGTTGAACAAACAGAATTTAATATAAAAGATTCAACAAAAAAGGGTAAGATAAAGGCTCTAGTCTATCTATCAAATTATTTACAAGATACCAAGTCCTTTAAAGAAATGGCAAAACAGGATATTTTAGACCATCTTAATACATTTAGAAAGCCATCAAATAATATCAAGAGTAATAATTCTTCTAATAATTACAATGATAACAAATGGATTGGTACGTACAATTTTAGACAAATGATCTTTAGCAAATTTTTTAAATGGCTTTATAATCCAGATGAACCAATTTCAAAGAATAGACAAACACCTGCTTGTATGATTGGAATAAAGAAATTAGCTAGAAAAATACAGAGTAGATATAATCCCTCTGATATCTGGGATCCAAGAGAACATTCCATTTTTTTGAAATATTGTCCTCTCAAAAGAGACAAGTGTTATCATGCAATAGCAAATGATACATCAGCACGACCTCACGAATTATTGAATTTAAGGATAAAAGATATAAAATTCCACTTAACTGAAGAAGGAAAACAATATGCTATAGTAAGAATAACTGATGGAAAGACTGGAGCAATAACGGTACCGCTATTTCATTCTATTCCATATCTAAAGGAATGGATTCAACAAGAGCATCCTACTGGTTCAAATCCTGACTCTTGGCTATTTGTAACAATTGGTAAAAAGCAACATTGTTCAAAATTGTCACATCCAGGATTGGTAAATCGATACGATTATTACAAGAAAAAATATTTTCCTACTTTACTTGCTAATCAATCAATACCTGCCCCAGATAAATCATGGATAAAAAATATGCTTACAAAACCTTGGAATTTGTATATTTTTAGACATTCTTCTCTTACTGAAAAAAGTAAAATGGTTACAGAAGCAGTATTGCGAAAACATGCAGGATGGACGATGTCAAATGAAATGCCTCAAATTTACATACATCTCCAAGATGAATCATCAAATATTATTCTAGAAAAATATGGATTTAAAAATAGTAAAAACAGTCAACAAGAATTATCAAATGTTTTAAAGGCTAGAGACTGTCCAAACTGTAACGAATCCAATAAACCAGATGGTAAATTCTGTATAAAGTGTAAAATGGTATTATCTTACGATGAATATAATGAAACTATTGAAGAAAAACAAAGAAGAGAAAATGAGATTTTAAAAATAAAAAGTGACTATGAAAATGATATGCAAACCCTACGAGAAGAAATGAATCAGAAATTTAATAATATATTATCATTAATTAGTAATAATCCAAAATTAGTTAATGTAAAAACAGATATTTTAGAAAAAATTATTTAAAAATAATTTATTTATTTGCATATAGACATATTTCAACACTATTATATTTTTTATATAGAATCTATTGACAAAAATTTATAAATAAATATCCAAATTAAAAATGAACCGATAATTATAAAAATATAAACTTTTACAGTATTCTTTGTTATGGATAATTTACCAAATATCTCTAACATTTCAAAATTGTCAAGGAGAAATCAAGTATGCAAAGGAATTTCTTTATCATGCGATATTTGGTTACAAATTGATAAAGATAAAGGTGATATATCTAGAAGCAGATTTATTCAAAGGTTAATTGAAAAAGCATATTCTACTACCGGTACCATGAAAATAGATAAGAAAAATCAAGCAATTAGTTCACATGATTATCGTCCGGGGGGACAGGCATCATGTGAACTATTCGCTCATAAAAATCCGTTGGAGAGGGAAATTCATGAGGATGAATAATAATAACGGGTCTCTGGATAAAACGTTTACTATCAGTAACCCTTTGCAAGATAAAATTATTTGCTATGCTAGGAATTGTGAGAGAATTGCTGTTTCAACTTTAGTTCTAACTGCTGGTGCTAAACAAATACCAATACATGTTTGTGCGGATTGTAAATCCAAATTTGAATGATAAAAAGTAAATGAAGAAAAAAGTGAAATTTAATGAATACAAATAACAATACATCAATTTATTCTAATTATAAAATAATAAACAATCCTCTGATTAAAACTAATTACAATACCATCTTGATGAGAATCACAAAATTCTAAATAAGTGAAAGAAATGATAAGAGAAAAAAAGAAAATCTTAAACTATCGTATTAATACTACATATAACAAATTAAAAAAGTCTTCTAATGAAAATAATAATTCTAAAAAATATGAGTTATTTAATATTATATATGAAACAGGAAATTCAATATATTCTCCAGTATTTGAAGAACTGACAGTAATGGAACAACTTGAACTTTTGAGATATGCATTTGATTCAATGGATTCTTTAGTGTCTAATGAGGAGGTGAATTAAACACTTGGACAATAACAATAATGAAATTGTAGTTTCTTCAGAAAGGTATCAAGAAGCATCAATAAAATTCAGAGACGCATGGCTTGAATATGTAGATAGAGAAGCACTAGTAAAATACGAAATAATAAACATGGTCACAATTCTAGAGCAAGATGGATTCACAAGGACACAAGCAATAAAAAGAATAATAAATGACCATAAAGACTTGAGAGGATTTTCCAGAGCAACAATATACAGGGAACTTCCGGATGATATGAAAAATGATAACGCTTGTAGAGATTTCAAAAAAATAGAAAACGATGCTGATCCTACTTATAAACGTTTGAATGTCTCAACTGAGATTTCCGAAGGTATAAATATAACCTCATCAAACAAACAGTCTACTGAATCACAGTCACTAAAAGATTTTAGAGATTCAAAAGGAATAAAGTTACAGAAGATTCTTCTAGTAAAATGTTAGATGATGCAGAGGATCAAATAAAACAGGAACAAGAAATAGATTGGCAATTCAAATATGAAGAATTAGAAACAAAATACAATGGAATGATTACACCTTATGAAGTAAGGACTACCGAAGTTATCAACAATCAAGAATTACCATTTATTGTAAAGGTAGATCCATACAAGAGGACAGCACGTTTAGAACTTGACCAAAAGGAAGTCAAGAAACTAAAGAGGTTTTGAATATGGGAAAAAAAACGAAAAAGAAAGACAGTAATAATATATCTAACAACTTATTAAAGTTTCCTAAAAAAATAACTAATAATGATACAAAAAAATATGAGTTAATTAATATTGTATCTAAAACTGGAGATTCGATATATTGTACTACATTGCCATTTGAAAAACCGATAATAGATGGACAAATTTTTATAGCAGAGTCTAAAATTGAAGAAATCGTTAATAGAATAATTGATGAGAAATTGGAAACTTCTAAAAAATAGTAAAGAAAATGACTACTAATAATAATGATAATTCCAAAAAAGTTATTCAGTTAAAGCAAAGTGACACATTAAGGCAAAGTGGTTTGATAACAGATTCAGTCTATTATACTGATACTCATGACATAAAGATATCATTGAATCATGCTGTAAATGCAGATATAATATTTACTATTGATAAAAAGAAATGGCAGAATAACCATATTGCAATTGCAGAACAAGCCAAAGAATACGGAATTCACGATAAGGAGTCAATACAATTATTAAAATACCATTTAAATGATAACCATGATGAAATTCTAACCGTAGCAGCATTTTCTAAAATTAATACTACTAATACAGATGACCATAACAATTCAGATTCTGAAAATCATAATAAACCTAAACGTGATATTACTACTTTCAAATACTCTCAAGTGGGTAAAGGCAATTTATATGAGGCTGTTTTAATCAAGGAAGGATCACCAGTTTTTATCAAATATAATGATCAATTAAATGAGTTTGAATCATTTGAACATGTAGAAGAAACTACCCGAATTCTAGTTCCTCCAAGTTATGAAGAATGTCCTTATTTAAGATACGAATTTGAAAGTGTAGATGAAATAAATAATATCAACAAATTTATAGACAGTAATAATGTTGATATCGAATACCTATACTCTAAAGGTTATGAAATAGTTTCAAAATACAATAATCAATCAATTCACAAGTTAAGATTAGCAACTATAAAAATAATCACTTCACATTTTCAAGACCGATTTCCAACAACCGAATACTTGTATTTAGTTGGTGGCAATGGAAGTGGGAAAAGTTCATTGGCCGAGACTTTCAGAGCACTTGCATATAAGGCTGTAATAATGACCGATCCATCTGCACTTAACTTATTTAGGCTTTTAGGAGTTGTGGAACCTGTCCAATGCACTATGGTTCTAGAAGAAGCAGATAAAATTGATAAGATAACTGAACTTATGGCAGTTTTAAAAACTGGGTATTCGTACTATGGATTAGTTCCTAAGATTAATCCTTATACTCTTAAACAGGAATTTTTCTATACTTACTGTCCAAAAATTATAGTATCTGAAAGATCATTAAATCAGACAATAGCAAAAGGTGTTAATTCAAGAACATTTTCAATTAATTGTATCAAGGGAAGTACAAAACATGACATAAAGGAGGTTTTGAATCCAACAAATACAGGTGGACCAGAAAATAAAAAATTACTACAGGAATTAATGAGTTTTAGAAAATTATTATTAGTTTACAGACTTAGACACTTTAAGGATTCAATTCCAGATTTGGATATTGGAGTTGAAGGTAGAGATAAAGAACTTGTAAAACACTCAATCCAGTTATTTTATGGTTGTAAATGTTTAGATGAAGTAATAGAAACTTTACAAGAATTCCTTGATATGAAGAATGAAAAGAAAGAATCCACTATTGAATCTATTCTACTTTCAATAGTTGCAAACTTGGTTAAATACAATGGAAATGAGATTTCTTCTAAGACTATATGGAATGAATTAATGGAAGAGATTCATGGTACATTGAATGAAAAGAATCCTAACGAATACCATACAGATGATTAGAATACCATACAGATGATTATGGAACCATATATAGAACCACAACAGTATCAAGGTATTTAGGCGATTCTTTTGGAGGAAAAGTAAAGCATGGAAGAGAAGGTAATATCTGGACCTTTGATCGAGAAACAATTGAAAATCTGGCAAAAGAAGACAAATCAAGGATAACAATTAGCGAAGCAAAAAAAGGAGAAAATATTGGTGAAGGCGTGAATACTGTGAATACTCCAGACATAGGAGGGTCATAAAATTGCAAGAAAAATCAATGGATAAAAGTATAGAACCTAGCGGTTACCTATGTAAACAAAATGTTTCAGAAGAATATAATCATAATAAAATTCCACAAGTAGAAAATATTACCAAAAATCTAACCCCCTTCCTATATTGCATTCACAGCCTTCACGTATTCACACTATAGAGAAGAATGAGGAAGATGAGATATAATAACGACAATACAGCAAGAAATAGTAAGGTTGACCTCAATTGAGGACGATATTGATACAAATAAGAAGGAAATAGAAAAAGGCCTAGACTTTATTTTATCTCATTTAGATGAACCAACGATATTTCCAAGAACTATAATGACTAAAAAATTAGGATATCAGAGAAAAGTTTACTCAAAAGAAAGAGCATTAGAATATTTCATAGAATCTGATTTTATAGATTGCAGAATCAATGCATTTCCTTTATTAAAAGAAGGTGCAACTTGGATTCCTGAATTTTTCTTCATAGACTTAGATAGAAATGATTTCAAAACAGAAAAAGGTTTTGAACTTGCTTTATATACTACTTTAAAAAACATCAAAGAGAAATTAGGAAATAATGATACACAACCCACTGTATTATTTACAGGAGGAGGATACCATATTTATCAACCTGTTTATTGCCCAACGGCTTTAGAAAATATAACAGAATTTCAAAAATTTGAAAATCCATCACAAGAATTTTTAAGATTTGCAAAAGATAATTTGTCAAATGGTAAAGCAGACAAAAATAACAATCCTTCTTTCAAATCATGTTTGCTTAGAATACCAGGATCAATAAATTCTAAATATAATAAAAATGTCAAAATTGTTCAGAAATGGAATAAAGTTAGACCACCAATACCTAGAGAGTTTATAGAAGAATTTAGAACCTATTTGATACAAAAAAAGATTGATGAGAAGGAACAAAAACAAAAAATGCTATTGAAATTAAAAAGAGAAAACAATAAAAATAAAGATCCCACTAACAGAAATTATTATAAATGGATTGATAAAGAGATACTTGCAAATCCATTTGCAGATTATAGGAAAATAATAATAAATTTAATTTTGGCACTATATTTGGTAGTTATCAAAAAATTAACATTTGAAGAGTCTTATAGGATAATTTATGAATGGTTACAAAAATGTGATTTGTTAAGGAAACTTGATTTTAATGCAAGATCTGTTGTAAATACTGCAATTGCTACAGCATACAAAAAAAAGATACCGCCTATGAGCATATATACACTGAAAACTAATTATAATGATTTGTACTTTTTACTTGTACAAAAAGGAAAAATAGAAATAGGAGGCTAGAAATATCTGAATGACTATCAAATCAAGCATATTAACTGGAAGAAAAAAAAGATCAACAATTGAAAATTCATTGGAATAGAAAAAGATGCTCAAACTTTTGAAATGGCAAGAATAACCACGAATTATAGGCTCAAAATAAATAAATTTGAATAAATTTTATACAACATATATTCTTGTATTGTTATTATATTATACTATAAAAGAACAAACTATTACAACATTATCTTCTAAAAATCTTATTCATCTGACGTATTTCAGATATAATTATGTTTAGTATTACTATACATTGAATAGACATAATAATGCTACTGCTACAAAAACTATTTCATTATTTTTAGTTTTTATACTAACAACTGGAACAATTGCCTCAATCTTTCCATCATTTATAGGTGGAATAGATGCACAAGCAATACCAGATTATAAGTTAGACAATTACAATTCAAAGTATCAACAATCATTTGAACAAGACAATATAAAATGTAACAATTTCAATCTTAATGCAAATGGACTGAATGTTAATGCAATTCCTGAATCTTTGAGTAGTTTCTTAGCAAATCAAGGACAAACAGACTCAGAGATTGGTATTAGTGCATATGGTACAGATGAAAATAGATTTGGTTATGATGGCAAAAAAGATTTCGTCTTTAAGTGTATAAATAATAATGCTAATGCATTAATTATTTCACCAACTCTGTCACCACCTCCAAATCCACCACCATGTGAAGTAACAGTTGATACGATAACTGAGGTAGTTGATCCATCTGGTATAGCCTATGACCCTGTTAATCAAAGAATGTATGTTGCGAACTCTTTTGTCGACGGAACTGTCTCTGTAATAGATACCAACACCAACACAGTAACAGGTGTACCTATTCCAGTAGGAGGTTTCCCAGTAGGTATAGCATATGATTCTGCTAATGAAAGAATGTATGTGGCTAATAGAGGTGATGGTACAGTCTCTGTAATAGATACTAACACCAACACAGTTATAGATACAATTCCAGTCGGAAGTGTGCCACAGTTCTTAGCCTATGATCCTATAAACGAAAGAATCTATGTTGTGAATACTCTAAGCAATAATGTCTATGTAATTGATACCGCTACAAACACTGTAATAGATACAAATCCAACCACAACAGCAATAGATCCAATTACAGTAGGAAATGTCCCCATAGGTATAGCATATGATTCTGCTAATGAAAGAATGTATGTGACTAATGGTGATGGTACAGTCTCTGTAATAGAT